>OGQV01000363.1_pt1 | contig 46445 bp, 30 predicted proteins | sample 1553311 | NCBI WGS metagenome assembly OGQV01 (sample SAMEA2579976, study PRJEB22360) | human gut metagenome
ACTCTGATGTCTTAATTACTCAAATTTATAATGATTAAAGGAAATATACAATGAATACAGACAATTCGGTCTATGTGGCAGCATCGACCTTCGAAGACAAGGGAGGCTGGATCGCAGACCCGCAGTTTATGGAGCAGATGGGGTCGAGCTACTTGATAGCGCACGGGCTCGGACAGCCCGTAGACGATGCCCGGACACATTTCACCGTGCCGCAGGACGGCACATACAATCTTTTCGCGCGCACCCGCAATTGGACCGCCTGCTGGTCGGACCGGCCCTCGCCGGGCGTGTTCCGCATCCGGATCGACGACCGGGATACGGAGACGCTTTTCGGCGACGGGGCGGGTGAATGGCACTGGCAGGAGGGTGGAAGCATCTTCTTGACCAAGGGCACCCACCTATTGACATTACACGACACGACCGGATTCGACGGACGCTGCGACGCGATTCTCCTCACCGCCACCGATCAACGGCCTGACGACTCGCTCGAAGGGCTCTTCGTCCTGCGCAGCCGGCTGATGCGGCTGCCGGAGATGCCCGAAGACAAGGGCGAGTTCGGACTCGTGGTAGCAGGCGGCGGAGTAGCCGGCATGTGTGCGGCTATCGCGGCGGCGAGGGGGGGGGTGAAAGTCGCCCTCGTACAAGACCGGAAGGTACTCGGCGGCAACAACTCCTCCGAAGTCCGGGTAGGTCTCGGAGGCCGTCTGAACATCGGCAAATATCCTTCGCTGGGCTACCTGCTCAACGAATTCGGGCCCGCCGCCAAAGGCAATGCACGTCCTGCGGAGGTCTATGAAGATGACAAAAAGCTGAACGCCGTCCTTGCCGAGGAGAACATCACCCTTTTCCTCGGCTACAAAGTCACCCGGGTCGAGAAGTCCGGCCCGCGCACCATTTCGTCCGTCGTGGCGACCAGTGTGGACGATTACACAACGATCGGGATAAAGGGCCGGCTGTTCGCCGACTGCACCGGAGACGGAGCGCTCGGAGTGCTCGCCGGAGCGGAATGGCACATGGGGCGCGACCCGAAAAGCCGCTACAACGAGCCTTCGGCGCCGGAAACGGCCGACGGCATCACCCTCGGAGCCTCCGTGCAGTGGTACTGTCTCGAAGCGGAGCGGCCCGTGCCGTTTCCCGACATCGACTGGGGACTTCCGATCAGCGAGGAGACGGTGCAGAAAGTGCGCCGCGGCCAATGGTACTGGGAAGTCGGAATGGTCGAGGACCAGATGGCCGAGGCCGAGCGCATCCGCGATTACGGCATGTACGTCGCCTATTCCAACTGGGCATATATCAAAAACCACGCATCGTTCCGGGACGAATACGCCAACAGCTACCTCGGCTGGATGGCGCACGTGGCCGGGAAGCGCGAAAGCCGCCGCCTCGTCGGCGAATTCGTGCTCCGGGAGCAGGACCTCACCGATTTCGTCGTCTACCCGGACGGCTGCGTAAGCACCTCCTGGTACATCGACAACCACGAACCGGACCCCGAAAACAGCAAACATTTCAGGGAGCCGTTCCTCTCGCGCGGCTGTCTGCGTCCGCTCGATTTCTACCCGATTCCCTACCGGTGCTTCTACTCCAAGGACCTCGACAACCTGTTCATGGCGGGGCGGAACATCTCCGTCAGCCACATCGCCCTCGGCACGACGCGCGTCATGCGCACTACGGCGATGATGGGCGAGGTCGTCGGACTGGCCGCCCGCGTGTGCCTGCGGGAAGGGCTTCTGCCGCGCGACATCTACGAAAAAGCTTTCGACAAACTCCGGGAACTGATGGGCAAGGGCGCCGGACGCACCGACGTGCCCTATTTGCAGGTCTATACGCTCATCGACACCACCGCAGCCCGCAGCGAAGAGTGCTAACCGACTGAAACACATACCAACGACATGAGCATAACAGACTGGATCATCATCCTTTTGTTCCTGGGAGGTCTTATCGCCATCGGCTTTGCCTTTTCCAAGAAAAACAAGGACCTCAAAGACTACTTCCTCGCCGGAAAATCGATGCCGACCTGGCTCGTGGTGTTCGCCGCCACGGGCACGTCCATCAGCGCCGGTACGTTCGTGGGCTCTCCCGAGCTCGGATTCAACACCAACCTCACCTTCATCATGAGCTGCGTAGGAGCGGTGATCGGAGGCGTGGTGGTGGCCGCGCTGTTCCTGCCGAAACTCTACAATTCCAGGACCATCACCATCTACGGCTATATCGGCGACCGCTTCGGCGAAACGTCGAAACGGGCCACGAGCGTGATGTTCATCCTCGGCCAGCTCTTCACCTCGGGATCGAGGCTCTTCATCGCGGCGATCGCCGTAAGCGTCATCATCTTCGGGTCGATACACTTCCGGTTCCTGATGTACTCCATCATCATCCTCGGCATCGTGAGCACGATCTACACCATGGCCGGCGGCATCAAGGGACTGCTCTACATCGACGCGATACAGATCATGCTGGTCATCGGCTCCGGACTCGTCGCCCTCATCATCGTCTTCCTCGCCCTCCACGACACGATGTCCCTCTCCGAGATATTCGCCTCGCTGCAAAACGGCATGGTCAAGGCCCCGGCACAGCCCGAATACGCCATGGCGGCCGACGGGACCCTGAGCGGCTGGATTCCGGGCAGCAAGATACAGCTCGTGGACCCGCGTTTCCGGTTCGACGTTCCCTACAACCTGATCGGCGCACTCGGCGCTTACGCTTTTTTCAAGGTGGCCCAGTTCTCCACCGACCACGAGTTCGTCCAGCGGCAGCTCACCTGCAAAAGCGTCCGGAAAGCCGGCGTGTCGCTCGTATGGTCGCAACTTCTGGCCATTCCCATCGTCCTGATCTTCCTGCTGATCGGCACCCTGCTGTACGTCCGCTACATCAACGACCCGGCCTCCGCCGTCGGGGCCGGCGTATTCACCGACGCCCGCGACATCTTCCCGCAATTCATCTGCAACAGCATCCCCGCGGGCGTGCGCGGTCTGATGGTGGTCGGGCTTCTCGCAGCGGCGCTGTCGAGCTTCAACTCGGCAATCAACGCCATGGCCAGCAGTTTCGTATCCGACCTCTACCTTCCGATCCGCAAGAGCCGGGGCAAGGCGATCAGCGGCGATGCGGACCAGATGGCGGCATCGCGCAAGATGGTGGTGCTGATGGGCGTCCTGCTGACCTCGTTCGCCATCGTCACGGCCGTGATGCAGCAGACCAGCGGACTCAACCTCGTGGATTTCGCCACCGGCGTAATGTGCTTCTCCTACGCCGGAATGATGGGCGTGTTCATCACAGCCCTCTTCACCAAACGGGGCAACACACGGAGCGTCATCGCCGCCCTCGTCCTCGGACTTCTCACGGTGCTCTTCCTCCAACCCTACATCTTCGGGCCCGTGACCGAGGCGCTCTTCGGACGCGAACTGTTCCTCGCCTGGCCCTGGTGGTGCCCCATCGGCGTATCCGTCAGTCTTCTGGTGTGCCTCAGCGGCAAATCCGACCCTAAAACAAATCCACAAGCAATAATATGAGACAAGCAGTACTGACCGCCCCGGAACGGATCGAATTCCGGGAGGTCCCGGACCTCACCGCCGCACAGTTGGGTGAGGACGAAATACTAATCCGCATCAAAAAAATCGGCATTTGCGGCAGCGAGATTCACTCCTACCACGGCGAGCACCCGGCGACATTCTACCCCGTGGTGCAGGGACACGAATATTCCGGCATCGTCACGGCCGTCGGCTCCAAGGTCACCCGATGCAAACCGGGCGACAAGGTGACGGCCCGTCCTCAACTCACCTGCGGCCAATGCGCCCCCTGCCGCCGGGGCCAGTACAACGTCTGCGAGAACCTCCGGGTGCAGGCATTCCAGGCCGACGGAGCCGCACAGGACTATTTCATCGTTCCGGAGGAGCGGCTCGTCAAACTGCCTGAAACCTTCTCGCTCGAATACGGCGCGATGATCGAACCGGCGGCCGTAGGGGCGCACGCCACCTCGCGCGCGGGAGACCTCACGGGTAAAAATGTGGTAGTTTCCGGAGCCGGCACGATCGGCAACCTCGTGGCGCAGTTCGCCCTCGCCCGCGGTGCGCGCAGGGTACTCATCACCGACGTCAGCGATTACCGGCTGGAAACCGCCCGCCGGTGCGGCGTCGCCGACACCCTCAACGTGGCGAAAACCCCGCTGAAAGAGGGCATGAAAGCGGTTTTCGGCGACGAAGGTTTTCAGGTGGGGTTCGAGGTCGCCGGCGTGGAGTCTTCCATCCGCCCGCTGATGGAATGTGCGGAGAAAGGCGGCACGATCGTCGTCGTGGCGGTTTTCGCCAAAGATCCGGCCCTCAGCATGTTCTTCCTCGGGGAACACGAACTCATCCTCGCGGGAACCATGATGTACCGCCATGAAGACTACCTGACCGCCGTCGGGGAAATAGCCTCCGGCAAGGTCACCCTCGCCCCGCTCGTGACCGACCGCTTCGCCTTCGAACAGTACGACGAAGCCTACCGGTTCATCGCCCGGAACCAGGAAAAATGCATGAAGGTCATCATAGACCTCGAACAATAATCCCCAAACGACAGCAACGATGAACAGACCTAAAATAATGGGAATCGGGGAACTCGTCTGGGACCTGCTGCCCGACGGCAGGCAGCTCGGAGGAGCTCCGGTCAATTTCGCCTACTGGTGCAACCGTCTCGGCGCGGAAGGCTACCCGGTGAGCGCCGTCGGCAGCGACGACCTCGGACGGGAGGCTTTCGACCGACTGGCCGCGACGGGACTCGATCTCGGTTACGTGCAGCACAACGCCCTGCCGACCGGACGGGTCAACGTGACGCTCTCGGGGAACGGCATTCCCGAATACGACATCGTCGAAGGGGTGGCCTGGGACGCGCTGGAAGCGGACGCCGGGACCCTCGAACTCGCAGCACGGGCCGACGCCGTCTGCTGGGGTTCGCTTGCCCAGCGGTCGGAAACGTCGCGCCGGACGATCGCCGCAATACTCGAAGCCACCCGTCCGGAGTGCCTGAAAGTATTCGACATCAACATCCGCCAGCACTGGTACAGCCGGGAAATCGTCACCGCCTCGCTCGGGCATGCCGACGTGCTGAAACTCAACGAAGGCGAACTGCCGCTCGTGGCGTCGCTGCTCGGCATCGGAAAGTCCAGTGCGGAGGCGATCGCGGAACTCGTCCGGGCGTTCTCGCTGCGGTACGTCGTCTACACCGCCGGCGCCGACCACAGCGAGATACACGGAGCCGAAGGGCTTCTTTCCCGCATCCCGACGCCGGAAATCGAGGTTGCCGACACGGTTGGCGCCGGCGATTCATTCACGGCAGCGTTCATAACCTCCCTCCTGCAAGGCGAACCGGTAGCCGCATCCCACCGAAAAGCAGTGGAAACGGCCGCCAAGGTCTGCACGATGCACGGAGCAATACCCCGCCCGCAATGAAACGACCTCTCCTGATCCTGTCCGCATGCCTGTGCGCCCTCGCAGCGGCCGTATCCTGCTCGTCCGGCCAGCGGACCGCCGACGGACAATCCGTCCCGGACCGGGTGATGGGCGTATACCTCCCCTATCCGGAGACGGTCGCCCCGGCCCCCGGCGCACCGGAGGGTTACGAGACGTTCTACATCAGCCACTACGGCCGGCATGGATCGAGATACCTGCTCTACGACTCCCAATACGCTTTTGTCCGCGACGTACTTTCCCGGGCGGCTGCCGACGGCAAGCTCACGCCATCGGGTCAGAAAGCCCTTGCGGATTTTCTCGAAGCCTATCCGCAGTTCGAGGGCCGGGCCGGGATGCTGACCCGAATCGGAGCGGCCCAGCACCGGGCAATCGCCCGGAGGATGGCCGAACGGCACCCGTCCGCATTCGCCCCGGAAGCCGCCGTAAGGGCCTCGACATCAGCCACCGCCCGCACGCAGGAAAGCATGGAGGCATTCTGCACAACGTTGCAGACATGTCGTCCATCCCTGCGGATAACGTGCGCCGAGGACGCCGCGCTCAACCCCTATTCAGCCGGTTCCGGCATCCCGACGGAGTACGACCTGAAGGTGAAAAGCCCGGAGGCGGAATGGCGGCCCGATTTCGAGGCTTTCTGCCGGCAGCAGATCGACGCCGAGCGTTTCGCCGCACGCATCTTCACCGACACGGACTACGCCGCAGGACTCTGCGACCTCACCGACCTCGAACGGGGCGCCTTTTACCTCGCCATCCATTTCAGGGGATGCGGAATCACCGCCGACTGGCTGCGGCTCTTCACCCTCGACGAACTGTGCACCCTCGCCGCGTGCGACGCCTACACGTTCTACATGGAGAAAGGCCCCGCCGCCGAAACCTCCGACCGCACCTGGGCCCTTTCCGCCCATATTCTCGACAAAATGCTGACGGATGCGGAGCAAGACATCGCCGACGGCACGGCGGCCAACCTCCGCTTCGGACACGACGGCTGCATCATGGCGCTGCTGACGCTCATGGGAGCCGACGGATGGACCGCGACGGCAGCCACCCAGGAAGAGATCGCCCGTGCATGGGACGTATCGCAGATCCCGATGGCCTGCAACCTCCAATGGATATTCTACCGCCCCGTATCGGGCGAAGGAGAGCCGCTCGTGCGGGCGCTCCTCAACGAACGTCCGCTGCGGCTCCCCGTCACCGACCGGGAAGGGATGTGCGCATGGAGCGACCTGAAACGACACCTCGCGGAGAGGTGCGACACCGCTTTCGCGATTCTGAACAAAGACCAAACACCAAACAACCTTTAACGCTATTATTAACCGGAGCAGAGTTTTACACGACCTCTGTCAAAAAAACGATCAAGATGGGTAAACATTCGACTTCACTGAAACTACTCCTTTCAGTTGTGTTTATCTTGCACCTGCTGTCCGCCGCGGCCCAATCGGGGCGCATCACCGGCACAGTTTCGGATGCAGATGGCAAACCCCTCCCCGGAGCCGCTGTCGTCGTCAGCGGCACGCCCAAAGGCACCATTACCGACAACAAGGGTCAATTCACGCTCCCCGTCGCCGAAGGGGAGACCCTTGTGGTCACCTTCCTCGGATTCAAGGAGAAACTCGTAAAAATCGGCAAGCAGACCACACTCAGCATCTCCCTCGAACCGGACGAGAATCTCCTCGAAGACGTAGTCGTGGTGGGATACGACACGCAGAAGAAGGTCAACCTGACCGGTTCGGTCTCGTCCATCTCCACCAAAGAGTTTGCCCGCAGACCGATCACGCAGCTTTCGACCGCCCTCCAGGGCATCGCTCCGGGAGTGACGGTCACCACGGCGGGCGGTGCTCCCGGCGCCGATTCCGGAAACATCCAGATCCGCGGCATCGGTTCGTTCGGAGGCTCGGACTGCTCCCCGCTCGTGCTTATCGACGGCGTGGAGGGCGACCTCAACTCCGTGGACGCCTCGCAGATCGACCAGATCTCGGTGCTCAAGGACGCCGCCTCGGCGGCCATCTACGGAAGCCGTGCGGCCAACGGAGTCATCCTCATCACCACCAAGCGTGCGGACAAAGGCAAATTCGCCGTCACCTACCGCGGCTACGTGGGCTGGCAAAGCCCCGTGGTCTATCCGGACGTGGTCAACGCCGAGGAGTACATGCACCTTTCGCGCAGGGCCTCGGAGAACGACGGCGCCGTCTCTCTCTACACGGACGAATACATCGCCAACTACCGCCGGAACAACTACCTCGACCCGGACGCCTACCCCATCATCGACTGGCAGGACCAGCTGATGACCGGCAACGGGTTCACCCACAACCACACCCTCAGCATGAGCGCCGGCAGCGAGCGTATCCGGGTGATGACCTCGCTGGGCTACCTCGACCAGAACGGCATCATCAAGAACGCCAATTTCAAGCGCTACAACCTGCGCAACAACATGGACATCCGGATGAACGACCGGCTCAATTTCCGGCTCGACATCGCCGCCACCTATTCCCGCCGGGCCGCCAATCCCTATCAGAGCAGCGTCTTCGGGTTCATGAACTCCAAGGACCCGCTGATGCTCGCCCAATGGTCCGACGGCAGCTACGCTCCGTTCACCGGCGGCACGGTCAATCCGCTGCCCATGATCGAGCAGGGGGTCGGCGGCAACAACATCCGCCAGAACGGAGTCCTCAAGGCTTCCGCGGCCCTCGAATACAAGCCGGTGCAGTGGCTCACCCTCGAAGTGAAAGCCGCACCCCAGCTCACGGCCGTCAAGACCCACCGGTTCGTGGACCTCGTGGAGTACCACTCCGACCCCTACGGCACAGTTTCGAAAACCTCCAATGCGGAGTACAACTCCCTCGACGAGACGGTCACGGCCGCCTGGAACGGCTATTACCATGCGACCGCGGCGGCGACCCGCCAGTTCGGGGGCCACAGCTTCAAACTGCTCGTCGGCGCATCCTACGAAGAGTATGACTATTACAGCCTGGGCGCATACCGCCAGGAATTCGCCTATCCCGACTACGAGGTCATCAGCGCCGGCGGCGACAACGAGTTCAAGGACAACTCCGGCAGCCGGACCCAGATGGCCCTGGGATCGTTCTTCGGCCGCATCAACTACAACTTCAAGGAGCGCTATCTTTTCGAGGCCAACCTCCGTTACGACGGCTCCTCGCGTTTCGTCCGGAAGAACCGGTGGAGTGCGTTCCCGTCGTTCTCCGCCGCCTGGCGCGTCACCGAAGAGCCGTTCATGGCCGCAGCCCGGAAAACGCTCTCGGAGTTCAAGATCCGGGCCTCCTACGGCACGCTCGGCAACCAGAACATCAACTCCTACTACCCCGCGTCGCAGCTGCTAACGATCAGTTCCATCTCCGCCGCCAACAAGATCTACCCCATCGTGGCCCAGAATTCGCTCGCCAACGAGGACATCACCTGGGAGACTACCTACATGACCGACATCGGTTTCGACGCTACGTTGTGGAACCGCCTTTCGATCACCGCCGACTACTACCACAAGAAGACCGACGGCATCCTGATGCAGCTCGACATCCCCTCCTCCATCGGACTCGGAGCGCCTTACCAGAACGCCGGCGTCGTCACCAACGACGGCTGGGAGGTTTCCGTCGGCTACAACAACAGCTGGGGCAATTTCAACTTCGGCGTGCAGGCCAACCTCTCCGACGTCATCAACGAGATCGTGGACATGAAAGGCACCTACGGCACCAGCGGCGTCATCCGCAACCAGGAGGGTTCGTCGATCAACTCGCTCTACCTGCTCAAATGCCTCGGCGTGGTGCAGACGCAGGAGCAGGCCGACTGGATGAATGCCAACTGCCCCCAGTACAACCAGATCACCCGCCCGGGCGACCTCGTTTACGAGGATTACAACCATGACAACAAGATCGACGACAGCGACAAGCAGATCGTCGGCAGCCTCATCCCGCGCTACACCTACGGCCTGACCCTCAACTTCGGCTGGAAGGGCATCAACCTCAGCGCACAGTTCCAGGGAGTGGGCAAGGCCGACGCCTACATCAGCGGCGCCTACACCCAGCCCTGCGTGAGCGGTGGCACGTTCCAGCGGGGCCACCTCGACAACTGGACCCCGGACAACCCCGGAGCGAAATATCCGCGCCTCTCCTACACGAGCGACCTCAACAAGAAGCCCTCGACGTTCTGGATGGCCGACGCTTCGTACTGCCGTCTGAAAAACCTCCAGCTCAGCTATACGTTCCCGTCGTCGGTCACCAAAGCCCTCCGCATCCACGGGCTGATGGTCTACGCCAACGCGACCAACCTCTTCACCATAAGCAACTACTACGACGGCTACGACCCGGAAACCGCCTATCAGGGCGGTTCGCAGGGAGCGACCACGGGAAGCATCGGCAACAACTACCCGCTCGTAAGCACCTATACGTTCGGTGTGGAAATCAAATTCTAATCGCATTACGGTCATGAAAAAATACATCGCATTTTTCGCCCTGGCGACGGCCCTGTTCACCGCAGGCTGCTCGCTCGACAGGATTCCGCTCACGGGTCCCTCCACCGGAACCTTCCCGGCCAGCTTCGACGAAGCGCAGGCCGGCGTGCTCGCCGCCTACAAGAGCCTCGCCAATAACATCGAGCAGTACGAGCCTTTTCCCAACAGGTGGATGGACCAGCTCACCGACATCGGCGCCATGCGCACGGTGCTCTCGAAATGGCCGGACTACACCCAGTCCACCATCACCTCGTCGTACAGCGGCGTAGAGCATTTCTACGCCCGGATCTACAAGAGCCTCGGACGTATCCACCTCGTGCTCGACAACCTCGACAATCTCCGCGGCAAGATCGAGGACGAGGAGTACTACCGGTTCAAGGCGGAGCTTCTCTGTCTGCGGGCCTATTTTTACGACTGGGCCTGCAAGGTCTACGGCGACGTTCCGTTCATCGATCACTGCCTCACGCTCGACGACTACGCCTATGCCCGCACCCCGAAAGCGGAGGTGATCGACCGCATCATCAAAGACATGGACGACGAACTGATCGACCATCTTCCGGTTTCGTGGGGCAGCCAGACCTGGGGCACGGCCCGAATCGGCCGCGTGGCGGCATACGCCCTCAAAGCGCGCATCTGCCTCGAATGGGGATTCTTCGAGAGTGCGGCGAGATGCTCGAAGCGGGCCCTCGAACTCGCCGACGGGGTCTATGACCTCACCCCGCTCGACTGCACCTATTACCCGACCCATGCGGAAGGAGAGCCCGACCCGACGCCCCTGTTCGGCTTCGCCGCCGAAACCGGTTCGAAGGAGTGGATCTGGGCCATCCAGTTCAACCGCCTGGCGGCCTCCAACACCCACACCGGCATCTATACGGGAACCTCCCGCGTCCACAACGGCGCCGCAGGAGCAGGCCCGTCGATGGCGATGATGGACACCTTCCAGTGCACCGACGGCAAGCCGATTTCGGAATCGGAACTCTACGACTGGCAGAATCCGTGGAAGAACCGCGACCCGCGTCTGGACCTCTACTGCGTGCGTTCGGGCTCGCGGACCATGGGCATCCAGTTCTCCACCGATCCGGCCGACAAGACCGTCTACGACTACATATCGGGCACCTCCGTCACCAACTCCGACGTGACCGGCAACAAGAGCGAGTACGGTCCGAACGGCATTCAGGGTCCGGGCGGATTCCTCTGGCGGAAATTCTGCGACCCGGCCTACTACGGCAGCATCACGGGCACCGGCTACGAAGACGAGCTCGACGTTCCGATCATCCGCCTTGCGGAACTCCTGCTCATCGACGCGGAGGCCAACATCGAGTGGGACGGCGGCGACCTCGCACGCGCCAAATCCCAGATCGACCGGGTCCGCGCCCGGGTGAAGATGCCGCCGGTGGAGGGTTCGTCCCGGGAGGCGCTCCGCAGCGCGCTCCGCTATGAGCGGAAGGTGGAACTGTGCGCCGAAGGATTCCGCTGGTTCGACATCCGCCGCTGGAAGGAGAGCGACGGCAAAACCCCCGTAGCGCTCAAAGCCATCAACGGCCCCCAGTACGCCCCGGCCTACGAGCACACCACCTCCAACGCAAAACCCATCATCGATGAAAACTGGACCGTCACCTACGACGGCGTCACCACCTTCGACGGAAAGAAATTCGACGCGCGGGTCCACACCGAGCGGAAATTCCAGCTGGGCAAGGACGAGCTCTGGCCGTTCCCTTACAGCGAGATGGTGACCAACCCGCTCATCGGCACGGAAAACAATAATCCCGGATATTAGAACACGAAAACCATGAACAAGACTTTCAACCTGTTTTGCTGCTGTGCAGCCGCGGCGATGCTGGCCGCGGGCTGCGACGATTCCGAGCAGGCATACAACCCCGACATCCAATTTTCCAGGACGGGTGACGTGACGCTCATCGCCTCGATCGAGAACTGCACTACGCGAGCTTCGCTCGTCAACACCGGGGAGGCCCGCTGGCAGCGGGAAGACGCCGTTTCGGTCGTCTGCACCGACGGCTCGGCCGTGAAATTCGCCCTCGACGGCACGGGCGGAACCCGCCGGGCGTTCTTCGCGGGAACGATCCCCGACGGCAAGGAGATGGGCGGCTATGCGCTCCATCCCGCCTCGGCCACCCTCTCCGGAAACACGCTCAAAGCCGTTCTGCCGGACGCGATAACCCCCTCGGCGACCGGGAGCTGCTCGGTGATGGCCGCCGAGATCGGCAACTCCTGCGAAATCACGTTCAGGCAACTGATGTCCTATTTCACCGTACAGATCGGCAACGTCAGCACCGAAGCGGCGACGATCGAACTGAAAGCCGACAACAACCTTTCCGGCAAAGTCTCCGCCACCCTCCCGGATGCGTTCGGGACGGGCATCGCGGCGCAGAAGGGGTCGAACGGCCTCGTCGTCACGCTTCCGGAAAAGCGGGAATCCACCGTAACGGTCTCCTTCGCCGTGCCCGTGGGCGAATACGGCAGCCTCACCGCCACCGCATACGACGCCTCCGGCAAAAACATCGGCGAGGCGGAGTGCCTCACCACACCGATAAACGCCGAACTCGCGGACATGAGAACCATCAGCGCAACCCTGCCCAAATATGCACCCCAGGAGCCGATCGAAGGCACCGTCCTGGTGGCCGGCATCTACTGGGCGCTCGGAAACCTCCAGCACGTGGAGGGAAGCACGGACGAAGGGTTTCGGACCGACTGGCGGATCGCCCCCGAGCAGTGGGAGTACATCAACTGCGAAAACGCCGGAGCGTCGGGCAAGGCCGTCACCTTCAAACCGACGGACTACACACAGTACGACCACTTCAACTGGGGCGGCATCGCCAATCCGTTCCTGTGTGCAGCCGAACATTCGGCGGTAGCCGCCGTCGGAACGGACATCTCCGGCCGAATGTACACCTCGCAGGAGTGCACCGCCGCCACCACGGATTTCTCCGCCGCCAAATTCGGCGACCTCGCCTATTGGGCCTCGAACGGCAAATTCCGGCTCCCAACGCAGGCTGAAATGACGAAACTCGTCAACGAGGCGTCGTCGCAGTACGGCAGCTACAAGATCGCCGAAGGCAAGGTGATAACGGGCATTCTGTTCACCGACCCGGCAGAGGGAGAATCGCCTTCGCACAACGACACGGAGGTGGAATTCACGGCTGACGACATCGCCAAGGGACTCTTCCTGCCCAAAGCCGGAAGACGCTACAACAAAACGGACCTCACCGTCAACAACCAAGGGACCCAGGGCGTTTACTGGCTCTCGGAGGCAATCACCGGCGACGATGCCGCAGAGCCCTGCTACGGAGCCGTGCTCTCCATCCAGTCCGCCGCGATCAAATATCCTTACTGGAACAAGGCGTTCGATGCGAAAGCCGGATTCAGCATCCGCCCCGTTTATATCAAAAAGTGATGAAAAAAGCACGGATATTCATTTTGCTGCTGCTCCCGGCGGTCGTTCTGACCGCCGGATGCGGCGGCGGAAAGGCCCGGGTCGGCAAACCCCTCCCGGCGTGGAGCGAAGGCTGTCTGGACATCCACGCCGTCAACACGGCCCGCGGGGAGTGCACTTTCCTCATCCTGCCCGACGGCACGACGCTCACGGTGGATGCGGGTGAGTTCAGCAGCGAACCGAAAAAGTACCGCAGCATGCCCCAAAAGCCGGACAGCCTCACGCGTCCGACCCGCACCTACGCCCGGTATATGCGGCATTTCATGCCGTACAAGGATTCGCTCGACTACTTCCTGCTGACCCATTTCCACATGGACCATCTCGGGCAGCTGGAACCGGAGTACGGCCGATCGGCCGGCGGGGACTACGTACTGAGCGGCGTGACGGCCCTCTACGACGAGCTTCCGTTCCGGGAGATCGTCGACAGGGCCTATCCGGCCTACGACTCCCTCGCCTGCCTGGCGATGAGCACGGCGTCGCTGGCCAACTACCGCCGGTTCATCGACCACGCCACGGAGCACAACGGCCTGAAAGCCGCCATGCTGCGCCTCGGGGACAGCGGCCAGTTCCCGCTGCGGCGCCGTCCGGAGCGGTATCCCGACTTCCGCATCACGGGCATCTGCTCCAACGGCTGCGTGTGGGACGGCGAAAAAGTCGTGAACCACTACGGCGACGGCACGCTGAGGGAGAACGGGGCGTCGTGCGGCATCCTGCTGAGCTACGGCGATTTCGACTACTTCACCGCAGGCGACGCCGGCGGAAACACCCGCGTGGAATATCCGTGTGCACGCTCCATCGGGCGCCCCGTCGAAGCGATGAAGTCGCACCACCACCTTTCGCCCCACACGATGCAGGACGACATGCTGGCGGTGCTCCAACCGGATGTCATCGTGACGCAGAGTTTCTATATCCGTGACATCCAGCCCGACCAGGGGATCATCCGCCGAATCTCGGAAAGCAAAATCCCCGGAGCCAAGAGAATGTATTTCACCAACATCGACCGTTCGCTGACCGACGCCGATCCGCAGCTCTATGCCCGCAGCGCCGGGATCGGGGGACACATCGTCATCCGGGTCTCCCCGGGCGGAAAGGAGTATTGCGTCTACATGCTCGACGACAGCGACACGACCTACACCGTAAAACAGGCCGACGGCCCGTTCCGTTGCAAACCCCAACCCCAAAACACCGAAAAACATGAATAAGACCATCATCATCTTCTGCGCGCTCGCCGCCATCGCTTCCGCAGCATGCAGCGAGGAGCGAACAAAAATGCCCTGGGAGGACGACCTGAACAATAAAGTACCGCCTCAGGAAACCGAGACTCCCGAAGCAAAAGTCGGCGAGCCCCTTCTGCAATGGACCGACGGATGTCTCGACATCCATTTCATCAACAGCGGCCGCGGAGAGTGCGCGTTCTACATTCTCCCCGACGGCACGACGCTGCTGGTCGACGCCGGTGAAATCGTCGTGACGGACGGCACGGGAGTGCCGCAGAAGCCCGACGCATCGACCCGTCCCTACATCGTGGATGCGAAATACATCCGCCATTTCCTGCCGCAGGGCAGTTCGGCCGTCGACTGATGCGCGCCGTCGCATTTCCATATAGACCACATAGGCAGCATAGACGCCGCCGCGGAAACCTCGCCCAACGGCTACCGGCTCACCGGACTCATGGCCCTCTACGACGAGGTTCCGTTCAGCCGGGTGCTGGACCGCGGTTATCCGAACTACGGAGACGATCCGGACATCCCCGAGATGGACGGCCAGACCTCCGGCGACTGGGCGGCATTCGTCAAATGGGCCGTGGCGAACAAAGGCATGAAGGCCGACCGGTTCCACGCGGGCGAAGAGCAGATCACGCTGCTGAAAGACAAGGACAAGTATCCCGATTTCCGGATCTTCAACATCATCGCCAACGGCTACGCCTGGAACCTCGACTCCGCCACCGGACAGGGAACCCTCGTCAACGCCAATGCAAGCAAAGGCAATCCGGCCTGCTGCGGGTTCCACCTTAGCTACGGGAAGTTCGACTACATCGCCTGCGGCGACCTCACCTCGGGACCGCAGAACCGGATGGCCTATTATTACCGCGATTTCATCTCCAAAGGCGGCCTCGAAGTGTTCAAGGCGCACCACCACCTGAGCAACAACGCCTGGGGCAGCCAGATGCAGAACTGCGAATTCTCGCCCCGGGTAATCATCAACCAGAGCTTCTACAAAAAGCAGCCGGACATCCCCCTGCTGACCGCCATCGTCAACGGCAGCTTCGCCACCCACCCCTACACCTGGACCAAGGATATTTTCAGCACCAACGTACACCCGGAGTCGCTGGCCGAGAATGCGGCGCTTTACAAGAACGTCGCCGGGTACAACGGCCACATTGTTGTAAGGGTCGCCCCGGGCGGTGCGGAATACTATGTCTACATGCTTGACGACACCGATTTCGACTACAAGGTGACATCCATCCACGGTCCGTACAGTTCAAAATAACGGCGCCATGTCGAAAAACAGCCTGTTGACACTGCTCCTGCTGCCGTGGATTGCGGCGGGATGCACCGGAACCGAGGAAGACGCCGTCCGGCATTTCATCGCCCACCGGGGCGCGACCATGCGCTGCACCCTCGCGGGAGAAAACTCCCGCGAGGCCGTCCGGCTGGCTGCGCGCGCCGGGGTCGACTGCATCGAAACCGACGTGCGCTGGACCTCCGACAGCGTGCTCGTAGCCGTACACGACGCCACCCTGGCACGCACGTTCACCTATAACGACGGCCGCCCCGTACCCAAAGAAACCGCCGTTTCGGATGTCAGCTATGCGGAACTCCGCGACAGCTTTCTTCTCAAAGCCGCCCGGCCCGAATACCGAACCCGGGTGCTCACCCTCGAAGAGTTCTGCACCGAGTGCCGCGACTGCGGACTGCGCACGTTCATCGAACCGAAGAAAGTCACTCCGGAGTGGGTCTATCCACAACTGATAGCCATCGCCGACCGGGTATTCGGACGCGGCAACTACGTCGTCACCTCGAACAACGACGCCAACGACCGCATCCGCCTCGAAATGGGCATCCGGGACATCCCGCTCATGGGGATTCTCTACCAGAGCACCTACGAACACATCGCATCGCTCGGGAATACCATCATGGCCGTAAGCGCCACCCGGTTCGGGGAAGAGGCTTATTTCGCCCACGTGTCGCGCGCCAAAGCCGACGGATTCGAAACCGAGTCCCATGCCGACGATTTCGAGCATTTCGACCGAATCAACCATGCCGACATCGACTACGTATCGACCGACCTGCTCGCCCCGGACTATACGGGCCAGGGTGAAACGATCTACCGGTCGAGGGGCCGGGATGCGGTAAAAATCGCCGCAGAAAGCGCGGCATCGGGAAAAATGGAGTTCGGCGCAATCTACCTCGACCTGGAATGGTGCGGATCGGCCACAGTCACACTCGCCGGCCAGACCTTCACACTGCCGGAGACGAAATCCCCGTGCCGAGCCCGCCACCAGCTGCTGGTCTTTGACGCCGTTCCTGCATTCGGGATCACGTCACCGTCGGAGGATTTCCGGATAAAATGCATTTCCCTCCGGATCGTCCGATTCTGAATGGCTTCTGGTACACTATCATTTGTCATTTTTTATCCGAAAATCTCAATATCGATTGGGATAATCATCCTATTTTTTCTTATAATAGCATCTTTTTTCTCGATAAGCAGGTTAATTTGCCTATCTCAAAAATTTTTCGTATTTTGCAGTAGGTTATTTGAAATGCGGTATTTGAGCGCAAAAAGCTGAAAATAAACCGTTACCTTCTCGTTACCTATTCTTCTATACAAAGATATAAAGACTCAATAAATCAAGACGTTACATTTATTTAATCCCGCACCGAATCATCGGTCCGCCGCTTTTTTGCGTCAGCCGGGGGGGGGCAAGGTTTCGCCGCAGGGCCGCAAGTTTGTCCACGACCTGCGGATCGCGGGCGCCGGGCGAATCGAACGCGCAACCCGAAGAGGCAAAACAGGCGGAACAGAAGCGGCCGCGAGAACAGGCTCCGGCAATAGGGAAAGCCCCGAGCAAAGGAGGGGAAACGGCCCCGCAGCAGACAGCGGGCCGGCAGTCAGGGGAACATCCGGCATCTTCCGCCGGGACGCTGTGTTAAATTAATGTTAACAATCCATGTCATAACCATTTCATCGGAAAAAATGGCGTAAATTTGTTCACAATTTGCACTAAAACCCCAACATGAGCGAAATCTACACCGTCATTGTCGGCATTCTGGGAATCCTCGCTGTTTCAGGTCTTTTCGTCGGCGTCACGAACGACGCAGTCAATTTTCTCAACTCCGCTATCGGCTCCAAAGCCGCCTCGATGAAGATTATCCTCACCGTGGCGTCCGTCGGCATCATCATCGGCGTGGTCACGTCGAGCGGCATGATGGAGGTCGCCCGCAGCGGCATGTTCAACCCCGGACTGTTCACCTTCCACGAAGTGATGATGCTTTACCTGGGCGTCATGTTCGCCAACGTCATCCTGCTGGACCTCTACAATTCGTGGGGACTCCCGACCTCGACCACCGTATCGCTGATCTTCTGCCTGCTGGGCGCAGCGATCGCCGTGTCTATCTACAAAATCTCGAACGACCCGGAACAGAGCGTCTCCTCGCTCGGACACTACATCAACACCTCGCGCGCCATGGGTATCGTTTCGGCCATCCTGCTGTCGGTGGTGATCGCCTTCACCTGCGGCACGCTGGTCATGTACGTCTCGCGCATGATCTTTTCGTTCCGCTACACGGCGCTTTTCCGCCGCTACGGATCGCTCTGGTGCGGGGCCTCGCTGACGGCGATCGTCTATTTCGCCGTCTTCAAGGGTCTCAAATCCATACTCGCGGACCATGCCTTCATCCAGCTGATCGACAACCACCTGCCCTCGGCCATCGCCATCTGCTGGGTGGTCTGCTCGCTGCTGCTGTTCTTCATCCAGCGTTTCAAAGTCAACATCCTGCGCATCACGATCCTTTCGGGAACCTTCGCGCTGGCCCTCGCCTTCGCGGGCAACGACCTGGTGAACTTCATCGGCGTGCCCGTGGCCGGGTTCGACGCCTACACCATCGCCCGGGAAGCGGGCGACACGCAGATGCTCATGGGCGCGCTGAACGAGAATGTCCCGGCCAATTTCCTGATCCTGCTGACGGCGGGCATCCTGATGATCCTCACGCTGTGGACTTCGAAGAAGGCCATGCACGTCTCCGAAACCGAGCTTTCGCTCTCGGCGCAGGACGACGCCGGCCAGCAGCAGTACGGCTCGTCGGTCTTCTCGCGGACGATCGTCCGCGCGGCCCTCAACGTCAGCGCAGGCATCGAGCGCGTAGTCCCGAAACACCTCCGGGAGAGCATTTCGCGCCGTTTCGAATACGAGGACGTGGAACACAGCGGCGCGCCCTACGACATGATCCGCGCCACGGTCAACCTGACCACTTCGGCGCTGCTGATCGCCATGGCCACCTCGCTCAAACTCCCGCTGTCGACCACCTACGTCTGCTTCATGGTGGCGATGGGTTCGTCGCTCGCCGACCGCGCGTGGGGACGCGAAAGCGCCGTGTACCGCATTTCGGGCGTTATGACCGTCGTGGCCGGGTGGTTCATCACCGCGCTGGGCGGATTCCTGATCGCCTTCGTGGTGGGGCTGGCGCTGATCTACGGCGGGACCCCGGCCTTCATCGTCATCACGCTGTTGTGCGGGTACATGCTCATCCACAGCAATTTCCTGAAAAAGGACAAGGAGAGCGCCATCGTCAAGGAGCATGAAGACACCAACGAGGACATCATCGCCAACCTGCGCGACGAGGTGTGCCGCACGATGGAGTGCGCCACGAAGATTTACGACCGCACGCTGATCGCCGTCTTCAAGGAGAACCGCAAGGTGCTGCGCGACATGGTCAAGGAGTCGAACGACCTGTTCTACCAGTCGCGCGAACGGAAATACTCGCTGCTCCCCACGCTCAAGAAGCTCCAGGGCGGCGACGTCAACACGGCCCACTACTACGTGCAGGTGGTCGATTACCTCAACGAAATGACCAAGGCGCTGATGCACATCACCCGCCCGGCGTTCGAACATATCGACAACAACCACGAGGGGCTTTCGAAGGAGCAGGCCCGCGACCTGATGTCGATCAACGACGACGTGGAGTCGATCTACCGCCACATCAACCTGATGCTGCGCGAGGGCGACTTCTCGGAGATCGAAACGGTGCTGACGATGCGCGACCAGCTGTTCGAGTCGATCGCCGAAGCCATCAAATCCGAGCTTACGCGCATCAACGAGGCCCGTTCGAACACCAAGGCGAGCATGCTGTATCTCACGATCCTGACCGAGACCAAGAACATGGTGCTCCAGTCGCGCAACCTCCTCAAATCGCAGCAGTACTTCCTCAAGCACCTCACGGGGCCGAAAACGTGGATTAAATAATGCAAAATTCACAATTCATCATTCACAATTGTTGAGTTTGCGGATGCTGATTATTTCAGCAAAGTAAAATTGTGAATGATGAATTGTGAATTATGAATTCTAACTATGGACATCGCAAAAGCAAAACGGCGGGAGAACATCGCCGAATACATTCTCTACCTCTGGCAGCTGGAGGATCTGCTCCGGGCGCTGCAATTCAGCCCCGAGGCCATCTTCTCGACGCTGATCGCCCCGCGCAAGGACATCGGCGAGGAGCAGAAGCACGTCTTCCTGCTCTGGTACATGGATCTGGCGAACCTGCTCCGTCAGGAAGGCAAGGAGGAGAAAGGGCATCTGGAACATACGCTCCACCTGATTCAGGACCTGCACGACCTGCATCTCCAGCTGATGAAACTCCCCGTCGGCGCGCATTACCGCCAGACGTACGCCCGCCTCGAACCCGAGCTGCCGCGCCTGCGGAGCGTTCTGGGCAACCCGGGGATGAACGACACGGAACTCTGCTTCCGCGCGCTCTACGCCGCGATGCTCTACCGCATCAAGGGCGAGGGCGACAAATCGGCCGTGACGGACACGCTGGAATACATATCCCCCGTAATCGCAGAGTTGGCCGACATGCACGGCAAGGTCGAGCGGGGCGAAGTGAACCTGTTCAAGACGGAGGCCGAATAACGTCCCCGAATCGCACCGGAAGATGAAACGCCTGACCCTGCTGTTCGGAGCGCTTCTGGCCGCAGCGCTCTGCACCCTCCCGGCGGCGGACGCCGCAGCACAGCCGAAACCGACGAAATACAACCTCTGCCGGAAACACCCGGCCGACGGACCCTATATCGTCTACGACACGGAAAAGGGCGCCTATGCAGCGACCGCCGACAAGCGGGGGCGCGTCCGCGTGATGCCCTACGGAGGCGGCCCGGTCGAGGTCCGTTCGAGCCGGGGCGCATACCTTTTCAGCGTCACGCCGCACGCCGTCGAGCGAGGTCCCCGGGAACTCCCGCAGGCCCCGAAACTGTTCGTCACGTCCGACCTTCACGGCGATTTCCGAAGTTTTGCGACGCTCCTCCAGGCCCACGGCGTGATCGACGGCGACTGCCGGTGGAGCTACGGAAACAACCAGCTGGCGGTGATCGGCGACATTTTCGACCGCGGCTACGACGTGCTGCCGCTGTTGTGGCTGATGTACAAACTCGAACAGGAGGCCGCCGACGCGGGAGGCGCCGCCGTGCTGCTGTTGGGCAACCACGAAGGAATGGTGCTGGCCGGCGACGTGCGCTACACACGCGGAAAGTACCTCGAAACGGCGCGGCAGCTCGGCATGGAGAATTACCGCCAACTGTTCTCGCCCGACACGGAACTCGGCCGCTGGCTCGCGACCCGCAACACGATGCTGCGCATCGGCCGCAACCTCTTCGTACACGCGGGATTGAGCGCCCGACTGCTCGAACGCGATCTGGAAATGGATACGCTCAACGCCCGGATGAGCGAAGGGCTTTACCGGACCTCGAAGGAGCGCAGGGAGGACCCGACGCTCGAATTCCTGTACCGCTCGGCCGGGCCGGTCTGGTACCGCGGGATGGTCTGCACGGATGAAAAATACGATCCGCTGACGCCGGAACAGACCGACGCGCTGCTGCGCCGTTACGACGCCGACCGGCTCCTGGTCGGACACACGATTTTTCCCGACATTTCGACCTTCCACGACGGCCGCGTGATAGCGGTCAACGTACAGAACGAACTCAACCGGCGGAAAAACCGCGGCCGCGCCGTGCTGATCGAAGGCAGCCGCATATCGGTCGTCGGAAACCGCGGCGTGAAACGGGTGCTGGAGGAATAAGCAGGAAACTGAAAACGAGGTCAGACGACCTCCAACCCCATGATGTAATCATTCATATAATAACCGTCGCCGATCGGGAAATCGCCCTCGCGCAGGCGGCGCATGCCCATCCGTTCGTAGAAATGCAGCGCGCGGTTGCGGCGGTTGACGTTGAGTTCCATCATGCAGGGTCCGGGATGCACGCTGCGGATGTATTCCACGGCGCGGCGGAACAGAAACTCCCCGGCGCCGAGGCCCTGAAAACGGGGCAGGACGTAGATTTTCTGGAGGTGGAACAGATCCCCGCCCTGCCGCTCGACCGAAACGTAGCCGCACGGCTCGCCGTCGGACGAGGCGATGAACCAGACATGCCCCGCACGGAACTGTCCTTGCAGGCTCTCTTCGGAGTACATCCACTCCATCATGTAATCCAGCTGCGCGGGCGCGAGGATCTCGCGGTAGGTGGCGGGGAAGACCTCCCCGGCCAGACGGCGGATCAGCGCGCAATCGGCTTCGGAGGCCCGGCGGATCGAAAGCATAACGGCACAACAGGCATTAAACGAAAGAAGGCCGGCAAAAAGCCGACCTTAAATCTTTCCTGCAGGAAATTAAGCGTACTTGAACGTCGACTCGTCCGATACGGTCAGTTTCTTGCGGCCCTTTGCGCGGCGCGCAGCCAGCACCTTGCGACCGTTAGCCGTAGCCATACGAGCGCGGAAACCGTGCTTGTTGATACGCTTGCGACGCGAAGGCTGGTATGTTCTCTTCATTGCCATAGCTATATAGTTTTTATTGTTTCAGACATTTTTACGGATTGCAAAAGTACAACAAAAAAGTTATCCGCAAAAGTTTTTCGCGAAAATATTTTCCAAAACCCCGAAAAAAGCCCCGAATCCCATTATCTTTGGCGCCGTTAGGGCACTTTCAGGGGTCGGAAATTTTGTCGGACGGCATGCAATTCAGTTTTGTTTCCGTCCGTTCTTTTTTCTACCTTTGTAAAGTAAAGGAGGCCCGGAAGCCGGCATGAGCGCCGACCGGTCCGGAGCGGTTTGTTTTTCAGACGGATAACACACGACAGCACATATGGCAGTTTTCAAAGTCGAAGGTGGCCACCGACTGCGGGGCGAAATCACGCCCCAGGGAGCCAAAAACGAAGCGTTGCAGATACTCTGCGCCACGCTGCTGACGCCCCAGCGGGTCGTCGTCAGGAACATCCCCCGGATTCTCGATGTGATGCAGCTCATCGAACTGCTCCGCTGCATGGGCGTGGAGGTGGAGCAGCTCGCGGAAGACGCCTACGCGTTCTGCGCCCGCGACATTGATTTCGAATACCTCAAATCGGACGATTACCGCCAACGCTGCACGCGATTGAGGGGTTCGGTCATGCTGATCGGCCCGATGCTGGCGCGGTTCGGCGTGGGATACATCCCCAAGCCGGGCGGCGACAAGATCGGCCGACGCAGGCTCGACACCCATTTCCTCGGATTCCAGAAACTCGGCGCAAAGTTCAACTTCGACATCGCCGACGAGTTCTTCATGGTCGAAGGCCGGGAGCTGAAGGGGACCTACATGCTGCTGGACGAGGCGTCGGTGACCGGCACGGCCAACATCGTGATGGCCGCCGTGATGGCCAAAGGCCGGACGACGATCTACAACGCGGCCTGCGAACCTTACCTCCAGCAGTTGTGCAAAATGCTCAACAGAATGGGCGCGAAGATTTCGGGCATCGCCTCGAACCTGCTCGAAATCGAAGGCGTCGAAGCGTTGGGCGGCACGGAGCACCGGCTGCTGCCCGACATGATCGAGGTGGGCAGCTTCATCGGCATGGCTGCCATGAACCGTTCGGAGCTGACGATCAAGGATGTGTCGTTCGAGAACCTGGGCATCATCCCCGCGCAGTTCGCCCGCATGGGCATCCGTTTCGAACAGCGGGGCGACGACATCCACATCCCCCAGCAGGACCATTACAGCATCGACACGTTCCTCGACGGCTCGATTATGACCATTGCCGACGCCCCGTGGCCGGGACTGACGCCCGACCTGCTGTCGATCTTTCTGGTGGTGGCCACGCAGGCCAACGGCGCCGTGCTGATCCACCAGAAAATGTTCGAAAGCCGCCTGTTCTTCGTCGACAAACTGATCGACATGGGCGCGCAGATCATTCTCTGCGACCCGCACCGCGCCACGGTCATCGGCCACGACCACCGGCTGTGCCTGCGCGCGACGCGCATGACCTCGCCCGACATCCGTGCGGGCGTGGCGCTGCTGATCGCGGCCATGTCGGCCGAAGGGGTCTCGACCATCCAGAACATCGACCAGATCGACCGCGGCTACAAGGACATCGACGGCCGTCTGAATGCCCTCGGGGCCAAAATCACCCGCATCGACGACTGCAAGTAAATCCCCGGCTTTCCGGAAAACAACCCCTGCCGCGCAATATTCCATCAGCCGCGCGGCAGGGGTTTTGCGACCATAGGGCAGCAAAACCGCCCGCCGAACCCCGTTTTCCGGGATTTGCGGCCGAAAGGAACAGGATCAAAAAAACAGCCGAAATGTACCATTCGGCCTATTTTTTATATCTTTGTGCGTCGACCCCGCACCCGAACGGGATGTCGGCAAAAACAAATCATACGACAAAACGATTTTTTCTTAACATTCTGAAACTTAAACACGTTATACGCTTACAAAAAATACGTCTATTTACCAATTTTACTTATATGCGTTCACTACCCAAACTCTGCGTCCTGCTCCTGGCGGCAGGACTTCTGATCGCCCCGGCATCGGGGGCGGCGGCCTCGAAATCCAAAAAGAAAAAATCGAAAACCGAGGAGGTCGCCAAACCCAAAGTCGACAAGTACACCAAAATGTTCGTCAACGACAAATCGTGCCTCACCGCCAAAGGGCCTTTCCTGACGCTCCACAAGCTCAAGGGAAAGCTCTACGTGGAGGTTCCCCTCAAGACGATCGGCCGTGAAATGCTGATCGCCTCCACGATCTCGGAGGCCAGCGACACCAACCTCGGGACCATCGGCTACAAACCCACGGACCCCATCCACGTCAAGTTCACGCGCATCGACACGACGATCTACCTCTCGCAGGCCGTCGTGCCGCCCGTTCACGACACGAACGATCCCCACATGTCCAAGGCCATCGGCCGGAGCACCCTCCCGCCGATCATGCACTCCTACCCGCTGGTCTGCTACAACCGCGACAGCTCGGCAATGGTGATCGAAATGACCAAGTTCTTCTCGGGCGACAACGAACTGCTCGCCCCGATCAAAAGCACCAAGGGCGGCGTGGTGAACATCACGGGCAAGTTCAAGTCCGAAGGTTCGGTGATCGACCAGATCAAGTCCTTCGAGGACAACGTGACCGTCAAATCCTACCTCTCCTACTCGGTGACGGCCGACCTGCTGGGCCTGCTGGTCATCAAGAAGGACGAGCCGATGACCGTGAAGGTCACGCGCACGATCCTGCTGCTGCCCGAAGAGGCGATGCGGCCCCGCCTGGCCGATTCGCGCATCGGCATCTTCCTGACCGACATGTCGCGCATCAACGGCAAGAAGGACAAGATCGAGGATTTCTCGGTCATCAACCGCTGGAACATCCAGCCCAAAGACTTGGAGGCCTGGAAACGCGGCGAACTCGTGGAGCCGGCCAAGCCGATCGTCTTCTACCTCGACGACGCGTTCCCCGCGCTGTGGCGCGAACCGATCCGCCGCGGCGTGCTGCGCTGGAACAAGGCCTTCGAGAAGATCGGATTCAAAAACGTCATGCACATCGAGGACTTCCCGAAGGACGATCCCGAATTCGATCCCGACAACCTGAAATACTCCTGCATCCGCTACGTCCCGGCCGCCGTGGCCAACGCCATGGGACCCTCGTGGGTCGACCCCCGCTCGGGCGAGATCATCAACGCCTCGGTGCTGATGTACAACGACGTGGTGAAGCTGGCCGCCAACTGGCGTTTCGTGCAGACCGCACAGGTCGACGAGCGCGTGCGCGGCAAGGAGCTGCCCGACGACGTATTCCAGGAGTCGCTGGAGTACATCCTCGCCCACGAGGTGGGACACTGCCTCGGACTGATGCACAACATGGCCGCATCGAGCGCTTTCCCCGTGGATTCGCTCCGCAGCGCATCGTTCACGCAGCAGCACGGCACAACCCCCTCGATCATGGACTACGCGCGTTTCAACTACGTGGCCCAGCCGGGCGACAAGGGCGTGAAACTCACCCCGCCGGACCTCGGACCCTATGACGACTACGTCATCAAATACGCCTACACGCCGCTGCCCGACAAGAAGGACATGTTCGACGAGGAGAAGACCATCCGCGGATGGATCGACGAGAAGGTCGGCGACCCGATCTACCGTTACGGCCGCCAGCAGGTGATCGCCCGCTACGACCCCACCGCCATCGAGGAGGACCTCGGCGACGACCACATCAAGGCCGGCGACTACGGCATCGGCAACCTCAAATACGTCCTCTCGCACATGGAGGAGTGGATCACCGACGAGGAGGACCCCGACCTGAAAATCCGCACGGAGCTTTACGAGGCCGCGGCCAGACAGTTCGCGCGCTACGTGAACGCCGTGATGCTCAACGTGGGCGGCATCTACCTCACGGACGTGAACAGCAACACGGCGGGCGGTCCGCAGGCCGTTTCCGTCCCGAAGGAGTTGCAGCGCGCATCGCTGAAATGGGTGCTTGCGCAGATGAAGGACTCGGCATGGCTCGAACAGCCCGCGCTGACCGAAAAACTGCCGCTGCACGTGGACCTCTCGTTCATCCTGCGCTTCAACTTCTGCCGCGCGTTCTTCACCTATTATAAGAACGTCACGCTCTCGTCGCACATCGCCGACGATCCCTACACGCCGCAGGAGTATATGGACGACCTCTACAACATCGTCTTCGAAAGCACGATCAAGGGACGCCCGGTGTCGCCGTCGGAGCGGCTCATCCAGCGGATGTTCGTCGACGCGGCCGCGGACGTCGCCTCCAGCGAGGCCAAGCGCATGAAGCTGGGCGGCATCGCGGAGGCCTACGCACCCTCGGTGGACGAGATCGCGCTGCTGGGTCTCGACCGGAGCGGCATCGTGGAGCGTTACCTCGGCCCGCTGCGCGAGGCCGAAGAGGAGCATGGCAAGGGATACGTCGCCTCGCAGCTCTGGAACAGCGACGCCCTGTCGTCGGGCTACGGCTGGCAGTACAACGTGCAACTGCGGTCGATCGACGAGTCGCGCGCGCTGTTCGTCAACGTCAACGACCGAATCCTGAAACTGCTGCGTTCGCGCGTGAAAAGCGCTACGGGAGAGACCCGCGCCCACTACCAGGGCATGATCTACGTACTCGAACGCAGCCTGTTCCCGTCACAGAAGAACTAAAACCCGAGCAGACCGGCCGCCCCGGCCGGTCTGCCTAAAACCCAAACACATGCAAAGAATTCTACAACTTTTCAGCCGTGCGCTGCGGCTGTCGCTGGTCGTGGGCTTGTTATGCTGCACAGCCGCTACGGCCCGGGCGCAGGGGGGGGGTGAACCGATCAACCTGAACGCGACGCTTACCGTCACGCTGACGGAGAGACCCGCGACGGCGGTGCTCGACGAAATCACCCGGAAGACAGGCATCAAATTCGCCTACGACCCCGAAGACATCCGCCGGCTCCCGGCCGTGAGCGGCGAATTCAAGAAAGTCACCGTACACGAACTGCTCGACAAGTGCATCGCCGGGTCGACGTTCAAATACGCCATCGAGAACAACGTCGTGCTGGTCTACGACTCGACGGTCAAGATGCGCAAGTTCACCGTGAGCGGAACCGTGCGCGACGCCGGCAAGACGGTGCTCCCCGGCGCATCGGTCATTCTGAAAGGCGGCTCGGGACAGGGCGTCTCGACCGATGAAAAGGGCCAGTTCACCTTCTCCTTCTCGACCAAGACCAGCCCTGCGGTCCTCGAAGTCGGGTTCCTGGGCATGGAGACCCAGCAGGTGATCATCACCGGCTCGGCGAAGGGCCTGAACGTCACCCTCAAGGAGGGCGGCACGCGCATCGACGACGTGGTGGTCAACGGCATGTTCACCCGCAACAAGAGCACCTACACGGGTTCGGTGACCTCGATCAAGGGCGAAGACCTCGTGGCCATCTCGAACACCAACCTGATGTCGGCCCTGAGCGCCGTGACCCCGGGCATGGTGGTCGTACAGAACAACGCCCTCGGCTCGAACCCCAACGCCATTCCCGAAATCCTGATCCGCGGCTCGAACTCCATCGCCACCTCGGCCGAGGAGAAGGCCTACAACAACCCGCTGATCATCCTCGACGGCGCCGAAATCAGCATGGAAGAGCTGTACGACCTCGACATGTACGAAATCGAGCGCATCGACGTCCTGAAGGACGCGCAGGCCTCGATCGTCTACGGCGACCGGGCGGCCAACGGCGTAATCGTCATCGAACGCCAGCAGGTGACCGACAGCAAACCCCGCCTGAGCTACAACTTCGTGCCCGAGCTGAGCATCCCGGACCTGAGTTCGATGAACCTCTGCAACGCGGCGCAGAAACTGGAACTGGAACGCCTGGCCGGGCTTTACGAATCGGACAACGGCGCGATGGACAAGGCTTACGCCTACAAATTGCAGAACGTCCGCCGGGGCGTCAACACCGACTGGATACGCGCCCCGCTGCGCGTACCGTTCAGCCACACCCACTCGCTCTCGCTGAGCGGCCGCGCACAGAAGATCGACTACCGCGCGTCGCTGCGCTTCAGCGACAAGTACGGCGTCATGAAGGGCGACAACCGCCGCAACTACACGCTCAACTTTTCGATAGGCTACCACATGCGCGACAAGCTCACGCTCCGTTACACGGCCAACTACACGCTGACCGACGCAACGGATTCGCCCTACGGCAAATTCAGCGCCTACACGAAACTCAACCCCTACGAGTCGCCCTACGACGAGTACGGCGAGCTGGTCAAAGCCTTCTACTTCGACCCCGAGGACACCTCGACGACGAGCGAAGGCTACCAGGCCAACCCGCTCTACAATGCCACGCTGTCGAGTTTCAGCACCTCGCGCAACCAGACCCTCCGCAACACGGTCGACGCCAAATGGTACGTGACCAAGGATTTCTACGTCTCGGGACAGTTCAACATCGACGTCAAGAGCAGCCAGTCGGACAAATACGTTTCGCCCGACGACGCACAGTTCCTCGGCGAGAACGACCCGGCCAAGCGCGGTCTCTACGGACTGGGCACGGGCAAGGCGTTCAACTACGACGGCAAGATCGTGCTCAACTACGGCCGCAACATCGGACAGGAAGGCTCGGGATTCGTGATCAACGCCGGAAGCGACATCCAGCACACCAACGCCACGACCTCCTACATCACGGCGATGGGTTTCCTGAAGGACAACCTCTCGGACATCAAATACGCCCTGGGATACGACTCCTCAAACCTCCCGAGCGGAACCGAGACGCTGCTGGCAAAGGTCGGCTTCTTCGCCAGCGGCAACATCTACTTCCGGAACCGGTACTTCGCCGACGTTTCCTACCGCACGTCGGGATCGTCGGCCTACGGCAAGGAGAACCGGTTCGCCCCGATGTGGTCGTTCGGCCTGGGATGGAACCTCCACAAGGAGAAGTTCCTCGAAAACGTCGAATGGATCGACGTGATCCGCCTCAAATGGTCGTGGGGATACAACGGCCAGACCACCGGCAGCCCCTATCAGGCCATCACGACCTACAAGTACAGCAACAGCAACATCTACTACACCGGCGTGGGAACCGTGCCGATCCGCATGGGCAACCCCGAGCTGAAGTGGCAGCGCGTGCTGAAGAACAACTTCGGCATCAACCTCACGCTCTTCAAGGAACGGCTGGTGATGAGCTTCGACTACTTCCGCAACACCACCAAGGACCAGCTGATGACGATTCCCCTCCCGGCGTCGACCGGTTCAGAGGACATCGTCGTGAACTTCGGCGAGAACCAGAACGTAGGTTACGACTTCTCGGTGGCGGGGCAGGTGATCCGCAACAAGAACTGGGCGTGGACGAGCGTCATCAACGGTTCGCACGTCAAGGACCGCATCAAGCAGATCAGCGACAAGCTGAAGAACACCGCCTATCAGCTCGAAGAGGACAACCCGCTGAAACTGCGCTTCCGGGAAGGCGGCTCGCAGTACGACATCTACGCCGTGCGTTCGGCCGGTATCGACCCCGCCACGGGACAGGAAATCTTCATCAACAAAAACGGCGAATACACCTTCAAGTACGACGCCGAGGACGAGGTGGTCGTGGGCAACACGCAGCCCAAACTGCAAGGCACGTGGCTCAACACGCTGCGTTACAAGGGATGGTCGCTGAACTTCGTCTTCAGCTACACCTTCGGCGGCGACACCTACAACAAAACCCTCTGGGAGAAGGTGGAAGACATCGACCCGCGCTACAACGTCGACGAACGCGCCTTTACGGACCGCTGGAAGAACCCGGGCGACCTGTCGCGCTACCTCGCCATCAAGGAGCGGCGTTCGACGACCCCGCACAACTCGGAGCGTTTCGTGGAGCGGCTCAACGAACTGTGGCTTTCGAGCGCGACGCTCACCTACGAGTTCCAGCCGAAATTCCTCAAACGGCTCGGATTCAAGCGCCTGGCCGTAGGTGTCGGCGTATCGGACATCGTACGCTTCTCGACCGTCAAGTACGAACGCGGTACGAGCTACCCCTACTGCCGCACCATCAACCTGACATTCCGTCCCACGTTCTAATATTGCCGAGACCATGAAACGAATGAAAAAATACAGCTACATCCTGCTGGCTCTGCCGCTGCTGCTGGGCAGCTGCGAAGCGTATCTCGACGTCAATCCCAAATCGGAAGTGACCGACAAGGAACTTTTCTCGACGGCCGAAGGCTGCGAAGACGCCATCTACGGCATCTATACCGAGATGGGAACCAACAAGAACCTCTTCGCCTACGCGCTCACGTTCGCCTATCCGGAGCTGATGACCGGCAACTTCACCATCAGCCAGAGCGACAACCTGGCCTACGTCGTACAGCGCCTGTGGGAGCACGAAAACGCCATCACGGTAGCCGAAAACCTCTGGATCAACGGATACAAGGCCATCGGATACGTCAACAAGGCGCTGATGCACGTCCTGCCCAAATCCGACGACGAATTCCGCCACATCCGGCTCTACAAAGGCGAACTGCTGGCGCTGCGCGCCTACCTCCATTTCGAAATGGCCCGCATCTTCGCCGTGCCGTTCGCATCGGGCGACGCCGCCGCCAAAGCCAAGGCCATTCCCTACGTGACCACATACGGCATCGAAGTCACCCCGTACAGTTCGCTGGACAAGGTGTTCGAACTGATCGTCGCGGACCTGACCGAGGCGGAGAAATACCTCGCGGCGGACGAGGAACTGGTGACGGCGACCCGCAACAACGCCTCCGACGGCTTCACGAGCTGCCGCATCACGCACCTGAACCTCTACGCGGTACAGGCGCTGCTGGCCCGCGCCTACTGGACGATGGGCAAACTGGACCTGGCCGAGGATTACGCCGAGAAGGTGATCGACAGCGGCAAATTCCCGCTGATGACGACCGCCGAGGCCTGGAACGCCGTGGAGACCGGCACGCTCAACATGCAGGAGACCGTCTTCGGGCTCTACTCGACGCAGTACACCTACAACTTCTACCGGAATCACATCTACCAGGGCGGAACCCTTGCGCTCTCCAGCCAGTATTCCGAAATCTACTCCACCGACCTGGCCGGCACGGACAAGCGTTACTCGACCTGGTTCGACACGGGCAATTCGTGGTGCATCAAGCACTACAACAAGATGTACGCCCAAGGAGAGAGCAACCCCACGTACAGCGGCAAATCAATCCCCGGACCGAGTCTGATCCGGATTCCCGAAATGTACTACATCGTGGCCGAAGCCAACCTCACGAAAGACCCGGACAAGGCGACGGAATACCTCGACTACGTGGTGAAGTCGCGCGACCTGACGCCTTTCGCCGAGCGCGAAACGGGCAAAATCACCGAAAACAACATCATCAACGAACGCCGGAAGGAGTTTTTCGCCGACGGCGAGGATTTCTTCAACATGAAACGATTGCAGCTGGACATCGCGATACCGGGAGGCAATTTCGCGGGAACCGACGACGCGACCTACACGATGCCCATCCCGCAGAGCGTAGAGGACAATTACAGACAATAACGCAAGACTTATGAAAAACCTCATTTTCAAAATAGCCGTCCTGACCGGAACCGTCGCGGCATTCGCCTCCTGTTCCGACACGTGGCTGATGTACGACACGTCGCAGAAGGACAAACTCTATTTCAAATACGAGAACTATCCGAGTCTGGACCAGTATCTCTCGACCGACTTTTCGTTCGCCCTGCTCGACGAATCGGTGAAAGAGGTCAAGAAGACCGTAACCGTGACCCTGCTGGGAATGCCGGCAGACCGCGACCGGACGTTCGAGGTAAGGGCCATTCACGACACCACCTCGAATTACACCACGGGCGGCGTACAGCGCAAGCTGATCGACGCCGTCGAGAACGAAGACTACACGATCGACAGGCTCATCGTCCCGGCCGGCTCCGTGGAGGGGCAGATCGACGTGACGCTGAAGCGCACGGAGAAGATTATGACGAAAACCGCGTCGCTGGTGCTCCAGATCGCCCAGAACGAAGAGTTCGAAGGCGTGCCCCGGAACGTCTACCGGTTCCTGATCTCGGACGGAACCGCCGCCTGCCCCTACTGGTGGTACTACTCCGCCACCCAGCAGTGGTATCAGTACACGGGCGAATTCCGGCAGGACAAATACCGGAAACTGCTGGAACTCTACCACGGAATCGCGGAGAGCAACCCGACGCTCTACGCGTCGATGGTCGAACAGTACGGCGAGAACATCGACAACGATTACTACACGGGACTCAACGGACAGCAGCTGCGCATGAGCATGGGATTCATGGTCAACCGGCAGAACCCCCACAAGATGGCCTGGCTCCGCTACGTGCTCTGCCCGCTGTTCGACTACTATTCGACCAATTACCCCGACCTGGAGTATTATACGACCGGAAGCGTCAACGTAACGACAGGCGGCTGGAGAGACCCGGCAAATAACTATTAACCGAAAGCGCCATGAAACAACTTGCGAAATATCTGTTGCCGCTCTGCTGCGGAATCGCACTGGCCTCCTGCTACGGACTCGACAAAGAGGAGTACCGGGAGCTGGCCCCGATCACGGTGAGCGGTCTGGACCGGACCATCTACGCCAAGGCTACCGAAACGCTCCACCTCGACAAACTCCGCGTGGAGAGCGAAAGCGGGCAGGACCTCGTCTACGAATGGTCCTACGGAAAACCTGCGGGAGACTTCCCCGGCATGGTCGACACGACGTTCATTTCCAGTTCGCCGACGCTCGACTACGCCTTCGACAAGGCCGGCAGCTACGTGCTGCGCCTGCGGATCGACAACGGCGAAAGCATCGGATTCCATTACTACGACCTGCGCGTGCAGGCCGGGTTCGACGAAGGTTTCCTGATCCTCTGCAACGACGACGAGGGCGCCGGATCGCTCGCCTTCGTCAAGAAACGCTCTCCGCAGGAGGAGGCCGAAGGCGCCCAGGAGATCTGGGACAATCTGCTGACGATCAACCCGGAATACGACTTCCGCAGCCTGCGCGATGTCTACGTATTCTCCTCGCCGGGATACGCTTCGGGAATTCTGATCTCCTCGGGCGACGACGAAGGCTCGATCTACCGCCTCGACCCCGTGACGCTGAGCGTCACCTATCGCATGAAGGGGATGGACGAATACGGAGTCCGCACCGGAGAGATTCTGGGCGAAAGAACGTCGGGAACCGCTCACTGGGCCTATCTGATCGGCGACGACGAGAGGGCCTACCGCTACGAATTCTCGACCGACATGCTCATCGTGCGGGAAACGCCCTTCCCCGCACGATACGGCCGGCAGGGACTGTTCGCCTCGAAAACCGCCGGAGTGCGCGACATCCTCATGTTCTCCGAGGCCGGAATCACCGGATTCCCCAATTCGAAGATCGCGGGATACGCCGCACCCGACGGGTATGAATTCATCAACATGGCAGCGGGCCGCATCGGAGCGGGACAGTACGACGCTTCCAAATACTACTGCATCGCCCGTACGATCGAAGGGGCGCCGAAAACCGTCAAAATCATCAGCACCAGTTCATCGCTTTCGAGTCCGACCGAAATCAAGACCTACGACGAGGTGCAGCCGATGCTGATGAATGCGAACACCCGGATCGTCACGACGAAGCTCAACGGAAACGCCTACTACGATTACGACAACAAGATCTATCACTGGGCGATGACAGGCGTCGACCCGGTCGTTCCCGCCGAAGGGGCCAAGCCCGACATCACGCTGCCCGACGGCGAACAGATCATGGACATCTGCACGAACGCCGTACCGTCGACCTCTTCCGCGGTGGTCGACGACGACCTGCTGCTGATCGCCACCTACAACCCGACGGCGACCGGCCGCAAGCCCGGCAGCCTCTACGTTTACAGTCTGAAGACGATGGAGAAGGTGAAGGAGTATGTCGGCATCTGCGAAAAACCCGTGGCCGTGGCCTACAAGTTCCCCACATCGAACTGACGATCCGCCCGGCACGGCACGTTCCGCATCCGGCCTTCCCCTCGCGGGAGGGCCGGATCGTTTTTCGGGAACCGCCGGGGCGTCATAGCCCCGGTTTCGCTTTGCAGAAAAGAAAAAACCGGTTATCTTTGTATGCCGGCCCCACAAGACAGCCCTGCGGAGGCTCCCGGACGGGACACCCTCGGGGCCAAAGTCACCCCTTTTCAAGGGGAGGAGGGGGGGGGAGGCAGGGGAATTATCTGCGCCGAAACATAAGCCGCGGAAACCGACTCCTTCGGAGCTGCGGCGAACCTGATAAACAAAAAAAGAGTTATTTACACTTATGTTTTTAGAAAATGCCAGCCGCAAGGGCTGGATCGAAGTCGTATGCGGTTCGATGTTCTCGGGTAAGACCGAGGAGCTGATCCGCCGCCTGAAACGAGCCAAATTCGCCCACCAGCGGGTCGAGATTTTCAAACCCCGGATCGACGTGCGCTATTCCGAGGAGGAGGTCGTGTCGCACGACGCGAACGCCATCCGCTCCACCCCCGTCGAGTCGCCGCAGAACATCCTGCTGATGACCGCCGACGTCGACGTGGTGGGCATCGACGAGGCGCAGTTCTTCGACGAAAGCATCGTCGACGTGTGCCGCCGGCTGGCCAACAACGGCGTGCGCGTGATCGTCGCGGGTCTGGACATGGACTACACCGGAAAGCCGTTCGGCCCGATGCCCGCGCTGATGGCCACGGCGGAGTACGTCACCAAGGTTCACGCCATCTGCGTCCGCTGCGGCAACCTCGCCCACCATTCGCACCGCCTTACGAGCGACGAAAAGCAGGTGATGCTGGGCGCACAGGACAGCTATGAACCGATCTGCCGCCATTGCTTCAACAAGCTGATGAACGGAGAGAAAGCGTAGGTCCCCGGCCGCAGGGAGGAGGGTACGACAAAAAACCGCAGTCCGGAAATCCGGGCTGCGGTTCTGTTTTGCGGGACAGGGGCTTCGCCCTCCGGCACGCGGGCGCCCGTCAGCGGGCGGCGCGCAGGGCGTCGATGAAGCCGGGCCAGAGCACCCAGAGATTCTCGGTCTGGAGCCACAGTTCGCGGGCCTGCGCGGCAGGCGAGGGTCGTTCGCTCCCGATGTCGCGCAGATACGCTTCGTCGGCCGGATGCTCGTCGGCGGTAAATTCGGCGAAGAAGGGCGCAAAATGCGTCCGGAATCGCTGCAACTCCCCTTCGGGCAATCGTCCGTCACGGCGGAAGGCCGACCACAGCAGCAGCACCTCACGCCCCGGATGCTTGTCCGACACGTCGTTGATCACCTCGTCGAACAGCTCCTGCTCGTCCATGGCTAGGTAGTCGAAGGCCAGCAGTTCGCTCCCCTCCAGATGGTCCTCGGGGTCGAGTTCGAGGAGCATTTCGAGCAGCGCCGCCGACATTTCGAAATCGTTGATCAGGAAGTGGTCGATGGCCGAGGCGAAGATCAGTTCGAGCGCCGCGCGCGAATTGTGGTGGTTCCATTCGAGATTGATCTCCTCGTCCTCGGGAATCAGCTCCGCAAGACGCTGGAAGGCCTGAAAACGCTCGTTGCAGGCTCCTTCTATATCGCCGGCGGCCTGCATCTCGCGGGACCGGGCGAGGACTTTCACGAAATTACAGGGTCCTTCGCCGACCACCTCGAAAGTCTGGTCGGGCGTAGGTTCAAGATATGCCTTTTGCATCGTTGTCTTTGAGTTTGAAAATCATGGCGACAAGGACCGCGAACGTCACGCCCCCGCCCAGCAGGTAAGCCGCCGTACGGTTCTGCATGCCCAGCATCAGCGGTGAAACGAAGATATAGCTGGCGCAGACATACGTCATAACGAGAGCCGGAATCAGCCCCACCCACACGGCGCGCCCCCGGTGGCGGAGGTAGGCGACGATCATCCAGAGCGTCACGGCTGCAAGCGTCTGGTTCATCCACGCGAAATAGCTCCACATGGTCTGAAACGGCAGTCCGAAGATGATCAGAAGTCCCAGCGCGAAGAGCGGAATACAGATATAGATGCGTTTGCGCAGCGTGCGCTGCTCGACGCCCATGAAGTCGGCGACGATCAGCCGCGCGGAGCGGAAGGCCGTGTCGCCCGAGGTGATGGCGCAGGCCACTACGCCGAAGATCACGAAGACGGCCAGCGCCGGGCCCAGCGTCTTGTTGGCGATCACGTCGATCATCACGGCCGCCTGGCCGCCGTATTCGGCGATGGCGCCGTTCAGTCCCGCGACGTCGCCCCAGAAGGCCATGGCAATGGCGGCCCAGACGAGGGCGATGATCGACTCGGAGATCATCGCGCCGTAGAAGACCGAGCGGCTCTCGCGTTCGTTGCGCATGCAGCGGGCCATCAGCGGCGACTGCGTGGCGTGGAAGCCCGAAATGGCGCCGCAGGCAATGGTCGTGAAGAGCATCGGGACGATCGGGAAGGCCTTCGCATCGGCGATGCAGTTTTCGAAGGAGGTGAATTCCGGAATGGTGTATTCGCCGCCGAAAAGCAGCACGACGAGGATGCCGATGGCCATGAACAGCAGCGCGAAGCCGAAGACCGGGTAGATGCGGCCGATGATCTTGTCGACGGGCAGCAGCGTGGCGGCGATGTAGTAGACGAGAATCACGCCCAGCACGATCAGCAGCAGCCACGAGAATCCGCCGAAAGCGATGCCTTCGAGCGACGGGACGTCGAGGCGGGCCGCGACGAGCGATGCGGGCTGCGAGAGGAACACCGCACCGACGAGGATCATCAGCCCGGCGGAAAAGAGCCGCATGACGATCTTCATGCCGCCGCCGAGGTAGACCCCGGCCGTCTCGGGAAGACTCGCGCCGTCGTGGCGCAGCGAGATGACCCCGGCGATGAAGTCATGCGCCGCACCCATGAAGATGCCGCCGAAGGTGATCCACAGAAACGCCACCGGCCCGTAGGCCGCACCGAGCACGGCGCCGAAAATCGGGCCGAGCCCCGCAATGTTGAGCAGTTGGATCAGGAAAATGCGCCACCTCGGCAGGGGCACGTAATCCACGCCGTCGTAAAGACGGCTGCAAGGCGTCCGGGCCGCCGGGTCGATGCCGACGAGCCGTTCCAGATAGCGTCCATACGTGAAATATGCGGTCACCAGCAACGCCAGGCACACCAGAAAAGTAATCATCGTAAAACAGTTTCGGGTCAGTTTTAGCGCGAATATAGCAAGAAAAGCGAGAATTTTCGCAAAATTGTTGCGAGAAAAAAATATTTTTCAGATATTTGCAGTCCCAAAGGGAACCTCGGTGTTCCCGAAAGGCTGAATTAGCTCAGCGGTAGAGCACTTCACTCGTAATGAAGGGGTCCCGAGTTCAAATCTCGGATTCAGCTCCAGGAGGCGTGAGAGAGAAGGAACGGATTACGTCGTCCACTGCAAAAAGTCTTATGTGTCAACGACATGTAAGACTTTTTCGTTTTCAGGCGTCAGGAGAGAGCAACTGCGCGCAGGCGTCCGCCTCCCGGCCGGCGCAGCTGTTCCGTCCCCGGAAACGACCGGAAATGAACCCCGGGCGGCGGGACCTTCGGCAGGCCGCCGGCATAAAATTCGACCGGCGCGTCTTCTTTTTCATCTTTTTTCCATACCTTTGCTGCGCAACGGTTCGCCGAACGAGGCCCCCGGCCCCGGGCGATTAAAAGGGAATGCCGTGAAAATCGGCAACAGTTCCCTCTGCTGTAAGTTCCTGCCGCCGAAGCGGCACATCAGACCCCGACAATCTCTTGCCACTGGTTTTCACGCGACCGGGAAGGCGTCGGGACCGGAACGAGTCAGAAGACCTGCCGCTGCAATGGTTTTACAATCCAGGGGGAAATGGATCGTGATCGGCAGGAAAAACGATTTCCGGCATATCCCCGAATGTAAAATCAGGCTACTGCGAAATTCCGGCCGGACGCATGCCGTGCGCACGGCACGAATGCGGATCTCCGGAACATCCGCAAAGATTGGTTGAACGATTTAAACGAAGAGGATATGAGCTGTTTTTTCAGTCATGCCGGACGGACGGCGATACCGGTGCTGCTCTCGGTAGCGCTGGCTGCCGCAGCCTGCAACAAGGACGGAGAGATTACGCTGCCGGACAGCAAACCCCGAATCACCCTCGACAGCGAGACAGGCGTCTACGCGGCCAAGATCGGCCGCGCGGTGACGATCACGCCGACCGTGGAAAACGAGGGAGAGGCCGCTTACAGCTGGACGATCGACGACGAGGTCGTTTCCACGGCGCGCGTGTTCGAATACGTGTTCAACGAGGAAGGCCGCGTCTATGTGACCCTGCGGGTCGAAAACCGGGCGGGATACGACGAGAAGGAGGCGCGCATCGACGTGAACCGGCTCGCTCTCCCCGTCATCTCGCTCATCGTGCCGCCGACGGGGCTATACGTGCTCACGGGACGGGAATACACGTTCGCACCGGAGGTGCAGAACGGCGAAAACGCCCGTTACGAATGGTATCTGGACGACTCGTCCGTACCGGTCTCCACCGAAAAGGACTACATCTTCATGCGCACCCAACCGGGAGACTGCTCCCTGCGGCTGACGGTGACCAACGAGGACGGCACGGCCGAGAAAACGGTTGCCGTGCACGTCGTAGACGTCATTCCGGTCCGCATCGCGTTCATCCCCTCCTCCTACCTGGCCGACCCGCTGGTGCGGAGCGTATCGCTCGGACGGACGCTGTTCCTGCGGCCGCAGGTGAGCGACGCCGTCGGGCCGGAATATGCATGGTACGTGAACGGCGCTTTGCAGGAGGACGCAACCCAACGCATGTTCGCCTTCACGCCGGAGAAGGAGGGCGAATACGAAGTCACCTTCCGGGTGACGGACACGGACGAAAGCCCGGCCGCACCCCTCTCGCGCCACATCACGCGCGCATCGTCGAAGCGAATCACCGAGAAAACGCTCCGGGTGACCTGCTACGAACGCGAATCGGAGCGCGTCATCACGACGACGGGACAGCCCGCGTCGAACCGGGTGCTCGAATTCCTGCCCGCGCCCGGACAGTTCGTCAACGAAACGGGCATGGCCGGATACACCGGCCAGAAGAGCTTCGAGGAGGCCCGTCTCTACGCCGAGAACCGGCTGAAAAAGGGTGAGTTCGTCTCGCTCGGCAACTTCGGCGGCTACGTGATCCTCGCCTTCGACCACAGCGTGAAGAACAAGGGCGGATACGACTTTTCGATCCCCGGCAACCAGTTCGAAGGGAGCAACGAGCCGGGCGTCGTGTGGGTGATGCAGGATGTCAACGGCAACGGCAAGCCCGACGACGAATGGTACGAACTCCGGGGCAGCGAAACGGGCGGCGAATGGACCGTCCAGGAGTATGCGGTGACCTATTACAGACCCGCCGGGCCTCGCCAGGGGGTGAAATGGACCGACAATCTGGGCCGGAGCGGGCAGGTAGCCTATCTGGGACAGTTCCATGCGCAGGACTACTACTATCCCCTGTGGCTCGAAGAGGAGTCCCATACCTATTACGGCACGGGCCTGCGGCAGAACACCACGCAGACCCCAGGCGGAGACTGGTCGAACAACTCGTTCGAATGGGGGTACGTCGACAACGCGGGCAGCGACAATCTGGAATCTTCGTCCAAAACCGGCAAGACCTGGTTCAAGATCAGCAACGCCATGACGCCCGACGGGCAGCCCGCCGGATTGCGCTACATTGATTTCATCAAGGTGCAGAGCGCCATCAACGGCAGCGCCGGAGGACTGGGCGAACTCTCGACCGAAGTCGCCGGAATGGCCGTCGACGAGAACCTCAACCGATAACCCCATTCCCGACCGCAACGCATGAAACGATTCTTACGACAGATTCTGCCCGCGGTTTTATGCCTCTCCGCCCTCGGCGGCTGCATGAAGTGGGACTACGGCCGCACGGAGGATTTCTCGGCGACGGAACGGGGGCTGTTCATCGTCAACGAGGGCATGTTCCAGTACGGAAACGCCACGCTGTCGTATTACGACCCGGAAACGAAAACCGTCGAAAACGAAGTTTTCCACCGGGCCAACGCCTTCAAACTGGGCGACGTGGCGCAGTCGATGACCCTGCACAACGGCGTGGGATGGATCGCGGTGAACAATTCGCATGTCGTTTTCGCCGTCGACCCCGACACCTTCCGCGAGGTGGGACGCATCACCAACCTCACCTCGCCGCGGTACATCCATTTCGTTTCGGACGAAAAGGCCTACGTCACGCAGATCTGGGACAACCGCATCTTCATCGTCAACCCCAAACGCTACGAAATCACGGGGTATATCGAGTGCCCGGACATGACGGCGGAATCCGGCTCCACGGAGCAGATGGTGCAGTACGGCAAATACGTCTTCGTGAACTGCTGGTCCTACCAGAACCGTATCCTCAAAATCGACACCGAGACCGACCGGGTCGTCGGTCAGCTGACCGTCGGCATCCAGCCCGCGTCGCTGGCGATGGACCGGAACAACAAGCTGTGGACCGTCACCGACGGCGGCTACGAGGGCAGCCCCTACGGATATGAAGCCCCGTCGCTGTACCGCATCGACGCCGAAACGTTCTCCGTGGAGAAGCAGTTCCGGTTCCGGAAGGGGGACTCCCCGTCGGAGATGCAGCTCAACGGCACGCGCGACACGCTCTACTGGATCGACCGGGACGTCTGGCGCATGCCCGTCGCCGGGGAGCAGCTTCCGGTGCGCCCGTTCCTCGAATACAGGGAGACCAAATATTACGGACTGACGGTCGATCCGGCCAACGGCGACGTGTACGTTGCCGACGCCGTCGACTACCAGCAGCAGGGAGTCGTCTACCGCTATACGGCCAAGGGCGAGCCTGTCGACGAATTTCACGTGGGCGTCGCGCCCGGAGCGTTTTGCTGGAAATAACCGGAGAGCATGAAAACAACCGCCTTGTTTCTTTGGATGCTGCTGTTTCCGGCGCTGCTGCGGGCGCAGGGCGAGCCGGCGCCGTCCGACGTGCCGGAAACCCCGCAGGACGCCGGCGCGGGGGAGTGGCGCGGAAAAGGCGCCATCGCCATCCGGGAGGTTTCGGTCTGGGGCCGGCGTCCGATGAAAAGCATCGGCGTCGAGGAGACGAAACTCGACTCGGCGATCCTCAAGGAGAACATCGCCCTCTCGATGGCCGACGCGCTGACGTTCAACACACCGGTTTTCGTCAAGCAGTACGGCCGCGCGACCCTCTCCACGGTATCGTTCCGCGGCACAGGCCCGTCGCATACGCAGGTGACGTGGAACGGCATGCGCATCAACAACCCGATGCTGGGCATGACCGACTTTTCGATGATCCCCTCCTATTTCATCGACGACGCCTCGCTGCTCCACGGAACCTCGTCGATCAGCGAGACGGGCGGCGGACTGGGCGGACTGGTGAAGCTCTCGACTGCGCCGGCGGCGGCCGACGGATTCGGGCTGCAATATATCCAGGGCATCGGCATGTTCCGTACTTTCGACGAATTCCTGCGCCTGACATGGGGCGACGAGCGCTGGCAGGTATCGACCCGCGCCGTCTACCAGTCCTCGGCCAACGACTATAAGTACCGCAACCGCGACAAGAAGGAGAACATCTACGACGACGAGATGAACATCGTCGGATCGTACTATCCCACCGAACGCAACAAGAGCGGCGCGTTCGACGACGTGCACGTGTTGCAGGAGGTCTACTACAACACCGGGAAAGGCGACCGCTTCGGGCTGAACGCCTGGTACATCAATTCCAACCGGGAACTGCCCCTGCTGACGACCGACTACGCCGACGACACGCAGTTCGAAAACCGCCAGCGCGAACACACCCTGCGCAGCGTCCTCTCGTGGGACCACTACCGCCGGAACTGGAAGGCGGCGGCGAAAGCCGGATACGTGCATTCGTGGACGGCCTACGACTACCGGCGCGACAAGGGCAACGGCATCCTGGAGGCCATGACCCGTTCGCGGAGCAGGATCAACACCCTCTACGGGCAGGCCGACGGGGAGTATTCCGTCGGCGGCAAATGGTTCTTCACGGCCGGACTGTCGGCACACCAGCACTTCGTCGAAAGCGCCGACAAGAACATCATCCGCCAGCAGGGCGACAAGGCCGTCGTCGGCTATGACAAGGGACGCATCGAACTCGACGGCTCCCTGTCGGCCAAGTGGCGTCCCACGGAGCGGCTGGGCTTGTCGGTCGTCGTGCGCGAAGCCATGTACGGAACCTCCTGGTCGCCGGTCATCCCGGCCTTCTTCGCCGACTGCCTGCTTTCCAGGCGCGGCAACGTCGTGGCGAAGGCCTCCGTCTCGCGCAACTACCGCTTCCCGACGCTCAACGACCTCTACTTCCTGCCGGGCGGCAACCCCGGCCTGAACAGCGAACAGGGCGTCGCTTACGAAGCCGGACTGTCGTTCGCCGTGGGAAAGGAGGGCGCGTACACGCTGTCGGGGTCGGCGTCGTGGTACGACCAGCACATCGACGACTGGATTCTGTGGCTGCCGACGGCAAAGGGATTTTTCTCGCCGGTGAACATCAAAAAGGTCCACGCCTACGGCGTGGAGATCCGGGCCGACCTGGCCGTAGCGCTCACCAGAGAACTGAAAATCAACCTGAACGGCACCTTCTCATGGGCGCCGTCGATCAACGAGGGGGAGCCGATGTCCCCGGCCGACCGGTCGGTCGGCAAACAGCTGCCCTACGAACCGGAATATTCGGCCACGGCGACCGGAAGGCTCTCCTGGCGCAGCTGGGGCCTGCTCTATCAGTTCTGCTATTACAGCGAACGCTACACCATGTCGAGCAACGACATCACGCTCTCCGGACGCCTTACGCCCTATCTGATGAGCAACCTCTCGCTCGAAAAGGGTCTCTCGCTCCGGTGGGCGGACCTGACGCTCAAAGGCACGGTCAACAACCTGTTCAACGAGGAGTACCTCTCGGTGCTCTCCCGGCCCATGCCGCGCATGAACGCCGAATTCTTCATCGGCATAAAGCCCAAATGGGGGACGAAAAAGAGGTGATCCGGCACGAAGGAGCCTTTCTCCGCGTCTTATTTTCCTTCGGGGACCAGTTGACCGGCATCGCTCACAAAGAGGGACTTACGCTGTTCAGAGGGTAGAAATCCCCCCCCCCTCGCGGTTCTCTCCACCGGGGTCGATACCGATGGGATGCGCGAAGACGAAACGCGCGCCGCCCGTATAAGCGGAATCGACCCAGATGCGGCCCCCGACGATCATGGCGATCTGGCGGCAGATGGCAAGGCCCAGCCCCGTACCCTTCTTCTTGTTGCCGTCGAGCTTCTCGAAGCGGTTGAAAACCAGATCCTGCTTGTCGGGCGGAATGCCCGGTCCGGTGTCGGCCACCGAGAAAAGCACCTCGCCCCGCTCCTCGTCGATCTCCACCCCCAGCGTGATGCTGCCCTCGGAGGTGAACTTGCCGGCGTTGGTCAGCAGGTTGATCAGGATTTGCGAAAGACGGTGGGCGTCGGTGGTGAGCATGAACGATCCGACGGGACACGCGAAACGCCCCTCAACCCCTCTCTGCCGCGTATGGGCCGTGGTCATCATCACGTGCTGGCAAATCTGCACGATGTCCTCCGAAGCGTAGTTGAACCTGATCTTGCCGCACTCGAGCGACGAAATGTCGAGGATGTCGTTCAGCAGCGTGAGCAGCATCTCGGAGTTGCTGACCACGATGGCGCAGTACTCGGCGCGCTCCTCCTGCGAAAGCTCCTCGCTCTGCATCAGCGAAGAGAAGCCCACGATGGCGTTGAGCGGCGTGCGGATTTCGTGGCTCATGTTGGCCAGGAACGCCGACTTGAGCATGTCCGACTCCTCGGCCTTCTCCCGGGCGACGACCAGCTGGCCCTCGCGCTCCTCAAGCGTGAGCTTGAGCCGCCGCATACGCAGCAGCAGCCACGTCACGAAGAGCAGCAGCACCAGCAGCAGGATGCCCGCCACCAGCAGTTCGATGTAGTGGGAGTATTTCGACAGCTTGGCCGCCATCGTATCCTCGATGACGCTGCCCTTGGGCAGGGCGTATTCGGCGATTTTCCACTCCTTGAGCTTGCGCGAATCGAACAGATAGAGACTTTTGCTCGTATGGAAATGAGCGTCTTCGATGTCGTCCGTGTCGTAATATTTCCGGATCTGGTTCGCAATGACCTCCGCGCCGTTCTCGTATTCGGGCACGTAACCGCCGATCGCCGTGTCGCCGATGCCCGTACCGGTCACCGAGAAGACCGGAACGCGGGGGTTGTTCTGCACCAGATCGTTCAGCGACCGCTGCATGAAGTATTCGCCGTCGCTGCCCACGCGCCACGTGCCGAGCATCACGGCCGAACGGGGCGGCAGCGTCGCATAGGTCCGGAACGCCGTCTCCTCCCCCTCGCGGCTGTCCACCAGCACGAGATTCAGGTCGGGGTAGTTCTCCCACTCCGCGCGCACGAGCGCCTGCAACGAAATGCCGCCGTAGGTATTGTCGGTCACCAGAGCGATGTTCTCCACCTGGGGATAAAGCGAACGGATCAGGTCGATGTTGCGCCGGATGTCGTAGCGGTTGAGCATGCCGCCCACCCTGTTCAGGCTGTCGCACATCACCCGGTAGTCGATCGCACGGGGTCTCCACGTCTGCAACGAATCGGGCGGCGCGGGCAGCATGACGCCGTTCTCGCTGGCGAAGCAGCTGAAGCACATCACCCCTTCGGGAATGCAGCCCTGCGATACGATCGGCTCCCATCTGTGCGAAAGGCTGCTCGCGGAAGGTAACGACATCATCTGCATCGACAACTATTTCACCGGTCACAAAAGCAACATCCGACACTTGTTGTCGCACCCCAATTTCGAGGTCATCCGCCACGACATCGTCTATCCCTACATGGCCGAGATCGAGGAGATCTACAACCTCGCCTGCCCCGCTTCGCCGATCTACTACCAGCACGACCCGATCAAAACCACCCAGACGTCGGTGATCGGCTCGATCAACATGCTGGGCATGGCCAAATACAACCGGGCGAAAATCCTCCAGGCCTCGACCTCGGAGGTCTACGGCGACCCGCTGATCCACCCCCAGCGCGAGGATTACTGGGGCCACGTCAACCCGCTGGGCATCCGCTCGTGCTACGACGAGGGCAAACGCTGCGCCGAGTCGCTCTTTATGAGCTACTACCGCGAACACGGCATTCCCGTGAAGATTATCCGCATATTCAACACCTACGGTCCGAAAATGGACATCAACGACGGCCGCGTGGTCTCGAATTTCATCGTCCAGGCGCTGCGGGGCGACAATATCACGATCTACGGCGACGGCGGACAGAGCCGTTCGTTCCAGTACATCGACGACCTGATCGAAGGCATGGTGCGCATGATGGACGACACGCCCGACGACTTCACCGGTCCGGTGAACATCGGCAACCCGAACGAATTCACCATCGCCGAACTGGCCCGCGAGGTGATCTCCCTGACGGGTTCGAAATCGAAGATCGTCCACCTGCCCCTGCCCGCCGACGACCCCCAGCAGCGGCAGCCCGACATCTCGCTCGCCCGCAACATGCTCGGCGGCTGGGAGCCGAAAATCCAGCTGCGGGACGGTCTCCTAAAAACCATCGCCTACTTCGAGGAGGTGCTTTCGCGGGGAGGAATCCGGCGGTGAGGCTCGACCGGCACGTGCAAAAACACGGCCACAACCTATAAGGAAAAAGCGGCAGACCGATGATTCGGTGCGGGATTAAAGCAATATAACGACTTGATTTATCGAGTTGTTACATTGCTTTAATGGAGAATAGGTAACGAGAAGGTAACGATTTATTTTCAGTTAATTGCACGAAAATACCACATGTCAAATAACCTCTTGCAAGATATGAAAAATTTTCGGGATGGCAAATTTTATTCGATCGAAGAAAAAATGGCTGAATCAACAAGCTATTGCAATAGTAACTTAGAAATTGAAGGATTTATTTTATTAAGATAAAAGGGTTCCAAACTTTTGCATCCAAAATATAATTAAACATAAATATCCGACAAACAATACAATGAGAAATTTTAGGTAATAATTTGTCAACTCTGAAGGCCATTTTCCTTGTATTTCATTTCAAATTGTCAAAGTTCCCGTTACAAAAACATGAAAGCTACATAATGTAGATAAATATTCTATGGAACAAATATAGCGTTAATTTGTGAATTTCCGCTGCCGGGCCGGGAAAACCCGCCGTTCGGC
>OGQV01000377.1_pt1 | contig 45529 bp, 45 predicted proteins | sample 1553311 | NCBI WGS metagenome assembly OGQV01 (sample SAMEA2579976, study PRJEB22360) | human gut metagenome
AGAGGGCAACCCCGCCTCTACGATAAGCGTAGCTCGTGCCAAACCAGCGATTATGCGGTTACGCGCCCTGAACGTATACGGCAACGGAGGAAACTCCCAATCATGCTCAGAAACCACTGCCCCGCCATGATCGATTATTTCTTGAAACAGGGAAACGTTACGAGCCGGATACGGCACATCACAACCACCGCCCAGCACCGCCACAGTCCGGCCTCCTGCAGAAAGCGCTCCGCGATGAGCATGGGAATCGCAACCAAGGGCCCCACCGGAAATGATCGGAATCCCCTTAGCCGCAGCCAAACCGGCAAATTTTGTTGCGGCAGACGCTCCATACGGCGTTGCCTTGCGAGCACCAACCACCGCCAAACCATCGCATAACGCGTCCGGATTTCCGATCACATACAGCGTTTTCGGCGGATCGGGGACATTCATCAGGGAATCGGGGTAGCCATGCGATCCCCTTTTCAGGGCATAGCGGGCTCCTCGCATCTTGACTACGGGAATGCTCGAATAGCGAGACTTGTGGATGCGCTTTGCCTGTTCCGTCGTAGGCTCTCCTACCATTTCAATCCCCCTCCAAAACGCAGCCCAAAGGCCTCTGCCACCTGAGCGTTCGATACCTGTTCCTGCTCCTCTATATCAGCAATAGTTCGCGCCAAGAGCAGCGTCTTCGCCAATGCGCGAGCGCTAAGTTCCTTGCTTTCAGCAAGGGCGAGGAAGAATTCCTCTGTTTCGACAGAAAAGCAACAGGCATCCCTTAAATACCTCATGCTTTTCCCTGGCTTACCGTCATTTCGCTCCAAGCATGTTCTTTTCTCCTTGAAGGCGCGCGCTCGCTCAACGCCCTCCCGCAACTCAGCAGAGGTTTTCCCCGCTTCCCGTCCCAGCAGCTCACGGCTGTCGCTTCGCCATACGTCGATGCGGATATCAATACGGTCAAGCAAAGGACCCCCAATGCGGTTCTGATACATCTGAACCGCGGCAGGAGAGCACTTGCAACGACCCGTTGGATCCCCAAAGTAGCCGCATGGGCAGGGGTTGGTTGCCGCCAGAAGCTGGAAGCGGGCAGGAAATGAATACGTTCCGTCCGCGCGCGTAAGCGTTATGCCTCCGTTCTCCAAAGGCTGTCGCAGCGTTTGCAGCACAGAAGCTTTGAACTCCGACATTTCGTCTAGGAACAATACCCCGTTATGGGCAAGGGACGCTTCACCGGGATGCGGAGGCGATCCTCCCCCGATAAGCCCCGCTGCCGTAGCACTATGATGAGGGCTGCGGAAAGGCCGCCGACCCGCAAGAACAGGCGAAACATCTTCGCCCACCACTGAATGGATGAGCGCCGTTTCCAGACGCTCTTCCTCACTGAGGCTAGGCAAGATACCACCGAACCGCTGCGCGAGCATCGTTTTTCCCGAACCAGGCGGGGTATTGGACCCCCACCATAATTCCCCCGTGCCCACCTGCTGCCGCAACCTGCAATGCGCGCTTCGCCATTTCGTGCCCCAGAACCTCCGAGTAATCGCCTGAAGGATGAATATCCCCAAAGCTAAGTACAGGAGCATTAGCGAAGCGCGGCTCGCGCACATGGGAAAGCTGCTCAAGAAACTTGCAGGTTAAGCCTTCGATTCTCACGAACCCCTTATCGGGAGCCCCTGCTATCAAGTCTAGCCCGAGCCCCACCGCGCAGCGTTGATACGCCAACAGGCCCGCCGAGCAACGCACGCCACCGCCCAAGGAAAGCTCGCCGACCACCAAAGCACAACGAACCACTTCAGCATCTATTTGCCCCGTTGCGGCCAAAATGCCAAGAGCAATAGGCAAGTCGAATCCCGATCCGGTTTTACGCAAAGCGCCTGGAGCGAGGTTAACCACGATCTTTTCATTCGGCATAACGAAACCACTTGAGCGCAACGCGGCCTTGACCCGTTCCCTTGACTCTTGGATGGCGGCGTCGGCCATGCCGACAATGGCAAACCCAGGAAGGCCATTCGAAATCACAACCTCGACGGAAACAGGAATAGCCTCAACCCCTCGGATGGTGGCGCCCTGAACCGAAAACGAACGGTAAGACATACCTATTCCACCCCAAATGCATTCTTATGAAAGCGCAAGAACGCACGATTCTCAGAAAGCACCAGAATGGAAATAACATCAAATCGAACTCGTATATCGCAATTCTCGTACGTGGCTAGATAGCACGCCGCAATTCGCTCGTAACGCTCGCGCTTTTTAGCATCCACCGCTTCAGCGGGAAACCCCTTTTCAGCATTAGACCTCGTCTTCACCTCGACAAAGCACAGGGTGTCTTCCTCCAGGGCGATGATATCGGCTTCGCCAGCAATACAGGTCCAGTTAGTCTCCAAGATTTCATACCCTTTGCGACTCAGGAATCGCGCAGCCGCCAATTCCCCCCGTTTGCCCAAGGGCAATTCGCGCTCTTCAGGTGTCGGCTCAGGGAACGGACCCTCTTCGTTTTTCAGGCATTCATTTTCAGCAACCATAGCAGCCTCCTTTCGGTGACCACAATAAGAGTCGCATCTTAAATCGATGAGAATTCCGTGCGAAATTGATCGCAAAGTCCTGAGAAACAAGGCGAACTGACAGATGAGCGCAGAAGCGAAAAAGGGATCAACGAAAAAACCCCGCCCACAATGAGTCCAAACCATCCTTCGTCCCACAGACGAAAAGAACGAAAGATAGCCTAAACCCGTTGGAGACGGGGGCCGAAATACGAAGAAACCGCTTAGCCGAACAACGATTCCTGCAAAAAGTTCTGGCAGAACGATACGCGATGGATGGGCGTTAGGCCCTTTTCCGCAATAGCTTGACGATGACGAGCACTCCCATATCCCTTGGAGGAAGCAAAATCATAACCTGGATAGTCTTCATCATAGGAGACCATTAAAGCGTCGCGAGACACTTTCGCTATGAGTGAAGCAGCAGAGATGGAAGCGCATAGGGCATCGCCATGAACCACATTTTTTTCGCGAGGGTCAAGATGCAGCGGATTGCCGTCAAGAAGAATCACTTCAGGTTCTATGCCTTGAGCCTCAATTTCAGCAACAGCCTGTCGAAAGGCCTTCCGTAAACATGCCGTCATGCCGCATTCGTCAATCTCGGAGGGTTCGATATTCACAATAGCCCATGCCAAAGCCCGCTCCTTAACTGTTTCAGCCAAAACAGGCCTATGGGTCTCAGGCACCTGTTTCGAATCGTTGAGCCCCTCGATCGGAGGAGCGTCCTTGCGAAGCACTACCGCGCCTACCGTTAAGGGGCCAGCCAACGGACCACGGCCCACCTCATCGAGGCCAACGGTCACGGCGCCATTCGTAATCTGCTCCTGGTAGGAATACAGCTGGGATACCCGCTCGCGCTCGGCATGCTCGGCAGCCAAGCGACGCTTTGCGACGGCAAGTGCATTTTGCACCCCCTTGCGCGTATCCGCACACAGCGAGCGCTCCAAAACCGCATACTCTTCCGCCGAAGCCTCAGAAAGCCGTTTTCTGATATCACTCACTGTTTGCATACGCCGCTCCTATCTCAAACAGTTCCCCATTCTACCCCATCGCCATAAATGAACGAGGACACGAAGAAACGATGGGCGCAGGCGAGGTATTCAGTCGCCCTTCGCCTGGTTCCTTTTGGTTTGGCTATCGAAATCAGAAGCTCTCCTCAAAAGGGCGATTTGCTCTTTCTCAGGGAGGCAATCCACAGGCCTCCGATGCGCCTAAAGGCATGCGGCCTGGTTACGTCTAATCTCAATAAAAAAAGACCCGCCAAAGGCGGGTCTTGAAAGAGCTAGTTAAAAGCCTTTTCCTTGATCTTGGCAGCCTTACCAACCTTGTCGCGAAGGTAGTAGAGCTTAGCACGATTAACGTCACCGCGGCGGGTTACCTCGATCTTCTCGATCTTGGGAGAATGAACCGGGAAGGTACGCTCTACACCAACGGAGAAGCTGATCTTGCGAACCGTGAAGGTCTCACGGGAAGAAGCGCCATGACGGCGGATTACATCGCCCTGGAAGACCTGGATGCGCTCGCGGTTGCCTTCCTTAATGCGGTAGTGAACCTTTACGTTGTCACCAACGTTGAAATCTGCGACCTCAGGGTTGATCTGCTGCTGCTCGATTGCGCGGATAATATCCATGGTTTCCGTTCCTTCTATATGCTCAACACTTAGTTTCACTAATAGGGTGTCTTCTGACACAGCCGAAAATTATACTGTTAGCCAGATGTTCATGCAAGGGGTTTATTGCTTTTTATTGACAAACCTTCACTGACACCATATTCCCTCTTCTTTGGGCTGGACGTAAGAAGAAGCTGCCCAACGATGATACCAGTTCACTCGCATTCGTGGGGCAGATACTCCGCCAAATACCCTTTATCCGCCAATGCCTTCTCAATATCATCAAGAGCCTCTTCGCTTTCGGCGGACACCAAATGGAAGTGGTACCCCGAAGTAACCGTCATAAGCAGTGAAGAACGCCCCGTACGCATATCTTCGGCAAAGCGCGCAATGTCGCGGCGGCTCTTCAGGCCCAAAGACGCAGTCACCTTTCCGTACACGCGATGATTCACCATAACGTCTTCCACGGTACCGCCCAGATCGATAATGGTTTCGAGCTCATCTATCGTCTGCTCTTCCCCGTGGTGCACCTTGAAGCGCCGCATGAACACCTGCGGCTCCCTCGGAGACGCCATAACGTAGCCGCGATTGGTGGCTACGATATCGTGCCCGTTTGCGCGCAGAAGGGCAATATCCTGCACGATAATCTGTCGGCTCACCCCCAGCTCTTTAGCAAGTGCCGCACCCGAAAGCGGCTTTTTCGCCCCCCCACAGACCGCGGCAAGAGGCTCTCCGACCCCACAAGGTCGGAGACGATGCGCCCCCGTCGCGTCTGCGCGCTTGCCATAGCCTCAGCTTTGCCCATAAGCCGCTCCTTGCTAGTCGAGAACCTTCAGATGCTTCATGCTTAGGTCAAGAATACCCGCCGAATGAGTAAGCGCGCCAGAAGACACGTAGTCAACACCCAATGCTGCGATATCCTGCAGGGCATCAATATCGACATTACCCGAGCATTCCGTTTCAGCACGACCATCGATAAGCGAAAGAGCCTCTTTCATTTGCTGGGCGCTCATATTGTCGAGCATGATGATATCAGCCCCTGCGTCTACCGCCTCAGAAACTTGTTCCAATGTTTCGCATTCCACTTCGATCTTACGAACGAACGGCGCGCGCGAACGGGCAGCCCTCACGGCATTCGTTATGCCACCAGCGGCATCCAGGTGATTGTCCTTCAGCATCACGCCATCGGAAAGGTTAAAGCGATGGTTTCCACCGCCACCCAGACGCACTGCTTCCTTTTCGAAAATACGCATACCTGGCGTAGTCTTACGGGTATCAACGATAACGGTCTTGGAGCCAGCCTCAGCCAGGGCATCTACCGCTTGACGCGTTTTGGTGGCTATACCACTCATGCGCTGTAAGTAATTCAAAGCCACACGCTCACCTGAAAGCAGGGCACGAACGTCAGCGTGAACAATGCCCAACAACTGCCCCGATGAGATGCGCTGACCGTCCGAAACTGCAGCATCGAACCGTGCCACTGGATCAAGGATCTTGAAGGTGCGCTCAAACACCTGCAATCCCGCAATGACGCCATCCTGCTTGGCGATAAGCTCAACAGTGCCGCGATGAGCCTCAGGCACCACTGCGGCGGTTGACACATCTTCACTGGTGATGTCCTCGCAAAGCGCTCTTTTTATATGTTCATCAACAATCAGCACAATTGAGGAAAGATCCATCTACCTCGCCACCTTAACGACGACATCGGCTGCAACCTGCTTGGGCATCTTGGCTTGAGCCGCGCGCTGGGCAGCGCCCACCGTCGAAACGGCTCCCGCGTACATCGAAGCCGTCTTCGCCATACGGGACGCCACGACTCGCGCAGCGCGCTGAGCAAACACCAACGATTCAAGCAGCGAATTAGAGGCGAGGCGATTCTTGCCATGAACTCCATTGCAGGCCGTTTCACCCAAAGCAAAGAAGTTCATCATGGTTGTTTCCGAGTCGCTGTTCACATGCACACCTCCCATGAAATAATGCTGGGCAGGGACCACAGGAATAGGCTCTTTCAATAGATCGTAGCCCTCTTCAAGGCAGTGCTCGTAGATATGGGAGAAGTGACCGGTGATTTCATCGGACGACATACGCTCGAAGGAAAGCAGCACATGATCGGTGCCATCTTTTTTCATCTGCTCATAGATTGCCGTAGAAACCACATCGCGCGGCTGCAGCTCATCAGTGAAGCGGTTGCCTTTGGCGTCGAGCAAGATAGCGCCTTCGCCACGGCAGGATTCCGAGATAAGGAACGCACGTCCCGGGTGCTTGACATACAAGCTGGTGGGATGAATCTGAACGTAATCCATGTGTTCAAGAGCAACGCCATGCTCCTTGGCAATGCGGCATGCATCGCCCGTAAGGCTGGGGAAGTTGGTGGATCGCTCATAGCGTCCCCCGATACCCCCTGTGGCAAGCATGGTATAGGGAGCACGGATAAGAAGGCGACGTTCGGCTCCTTCGCCGCCACGACGATCAGCGCATACGACGCCCACGCATCGATTTCCCTGCGGGGCCTCGATGATATCGGTAACCTCGATGTGCTCCAAGATTCGCACATTGGGGAGACGGCGAACGTTTTCCAGCAGCGTGGTGGTAATCTCTTCACCCGTGATATCACCGTGATAGCAAATACGAGGACGCGAATGGGCCCCCTCACGGGTATATGCCAGCGAGCCATCAACCTCGCGTTCGAAGTCTACCCCGCGTCGAATCAGGTCGTTGATGACCGAGCGGCTTGATCGAATCATGATGTCGACGCTTTCGGCACGGTTCTCATAATGGCCGGCCCTCATGGTGTCTTCGTAGAAAGCATCGTAATCGCCTTCATCATGAAGCACGCATATACCGCCTTGGGCAAGCATGGAATCGCATTCTTCCACAACCGTCTTCGTGACCATGATGATGTTTGCCGTAGAGGGGAGGTTAAGAGCGGCATACAGCCCCGAAACGCCACACCCCGCAATAAGCACATCGCATTTGATTTCTTCTGTCTGCATAGCAATCCCCTATCGTGCTGCATACTCGAGCATAAGCTCAAGGGTTTTCTTGGCTGGATCCTGAAGCTCGAGCGGAACTTCCACGCCCACCTGCTCGTTAGCAAGACAATCGGCAACCTTTTCCAGCGTTACCGCAGTCATGTTCTCGCATACGGGAACGCGATGGGCAAAGTGAAAGCGCTTACCGCTACCGGCATTGCGCAGCTCCATCTCACGCAGCACGCCAACCATCGTTACGATGATGAAATCTTCCGCATCGCTTTTCTGGGTAAACTCGATAATGCCCTTGGTCGAGCCGATATAGTCGGCTTCCGCCAGCACCTCTTCGGTGCATTCGGGATGGGCAAGAACAAGCGCTTCAGGATACTCTTCTTCCAACGCAATGATCTCATTGGGGGTAATGCGCTGATGACGGGGGCAGAACCCGTTATTTAAAATCACATGCTTTTCAGGAACCTGCTTCGCAATGAAACGGCCCAAGTTAACGTCGGGAATAAACAGCAGGTGATTCTGCGGCAGTTCGCGGCAGATCTTCTCCGCATTCGAAGAAGTGACACACACATCGCTCCATGTCTTCATTTCGGCAGTGGAATTCACATAGCACACCACCGCCAAATCATCGCCGTACCGCACACGAGCATCATCGATGGTTTTCTTATCAACCATATGCGCCATAGGGCAATCGGCTGCAGGCTCAGGCAAGAGAACGGTCTTGTCGGGATTCAGCAGCTTCGCGCTTTCGCCCATAAATTCAACGCCCGCAAGGACAATGGTTTTCTGGGGCAATTCCACCGCCAATTTGGCTAGGTAGAACGAATCGCCGACATAATCGGCCACCGCCTGAACCTCAGGTTGCACATAATAATGAGCAAGGATAACCGCATCGCGCTCGGCCTTCAACCGATCGATCGTTGCCACCAATGTCGGATCGGGAACCTGGGCGGCAAACGAGTTCAAAGGCGCTTCGCATGCAGGGCAATCAGCACTACCGCGAGGATTTTGGGCGCCTCCCATTCGCTGCGACGACGATACCTGCCCTCTAGCTTGCTTCCCTCCGATGGCTTCAACATTGTCCATGCGAACACTTCCCCTTCTTCCAAGCTACATTCTTTTGTCACAGGTTTATCATGGGCGGTAGTTTATCACCGCTGTTTACACCTGACAATTCAGGTGACAAGACACCAAGCAAACGAAACCTGCTTGAAACAATAAAGGGCGCCCGGAAAACCCGAGCGCCCCAACAGCTCAAAAAGGAATTAGACAAGAAGTAAAAGACCGAAAACCCCCACGCCTACGATGATGCACCATACCAACGATTTCGTTTTGATGGCAACAACGATAACGGCAGCGGCCGCAATGAGGGGAATCGCAGCCGGCCAGAAGCCCGCATCGAACATCCCTGGAGCAAGCAGGTCGTTAGAGATAAGGGCAGCAAATGCCGCTGGCGGGATAAAGGCAAGCGCCTGGGAAAGCCAGCCCGGGAGATCCCTTCCGCGCAAGGCGAATACAGGAACAACACGGCAAATGAGAATGGTAACCGCGCAGGCAATGCCAATAAAGGCAAACTCACTCCACGACATGGGTGCCCTCCTTCCTGGAAACGATCATGCCTGCAGCAACGCCGATCAGGGCACCAACAAGGATAGCCGGGCCCGACAAACCTACGCACTTGCACACAAACACACCCAACACCGCGGTCAAAGCGGCAGCAATATTGGACTTCGTGGCTTTCTGGGAAAACAAAAGGCACAGAAAGATGCTGGTCATGGCGAACGACGCCAAAGCCGTAGGCACCGTAAGAAGGGATCCAAGAACAACACCAAGAGTGTTGGCAAGGGCCCATGTTGTCTCGCACAGGAGATTGACGGCCGTCGCTTGCGACACCTTCCACTCCCCTGAGCTAAAGCGCCCCAAGTTAACCGCAAAGGATTCGTCGGTTACCGTGGCTCCGAACAGGAAAGAAAGCGGCTTGGGGGTCTCGTGGCAAAAACGCGAAAGCGAAGCGCCGTACAGCAACTGACGCGTATTCACCAACGTGACTGAAGCGATGATGGCCAGCGCAGGCGACCCAGCAAGCCACATATTGGGGATCATGTACTGACCTGCACCCGAATAAAAAAGCATGGAAAGCAAAAACACCTGCAGAGGATCGAGTCCTATCTGCTGAGCAAGGATGCCGCAAGGTATGCCCAAGAACACATACCCGATCATAACGGGAAACGCAGCGCTAAACGGCGCCTTGATGCGCGCGAAAATGCCTTTGTGCTGTGATGGTTTCTCGCTCTCAGGGGCATTTCCAAGAGCTTTATCTTGTTTATGTTTCGGTTTCGTTTCGTCCATAGCCAAGACAATATACCACTCACGAGCAAGACTCGCAGGAATAAGCCGTTCATCGCGAATACTAAACGCTTCCAGGACGAAGTCCGTCTCATGTTTCCCATAAGGCCTAGCGGCGAAAAGGAAAAGATTCCCACGCCCGTACGCCAACGCGCGCAATATAGGGCCTTCGGCTTCAGGCAAAGCCTGAAACAAAACCGCCCATCAAAGCCCTACGAAAAGTCAACAAAAGAAAAAAACGCTGCTCTTCTTGAGCAGCGTTTTCATCAGCGGAACGACTGAGGAACAAACATGTTCTTAAAGAAGTTGGTGGCGTAACGATCCGTCATACCGGCCACATGGTCGGTTACGGCACGCAGCGGATCGCCATCGGAGATTGCCCGCACCTCAGCAGGAACCTGATCGTAATGGCGCACAAAATAATCAAACAGGTCTTCCACCAAGTGTTTTGCTTTGCGAACCTCCTGCATTACCGGCTCGGCGGTATACACATTCTGGAAAAGAAATGCTCGCAGCTCCATCATGGCATCCCAAACAGGCCGACTCATCTGGATATCGTCCAAGCGAGCAGAAGTCTCAATCATGTCGTGAACTAAAGTCTCAATGCGCGCAGAGTGGTTTTCACCAAGCACCCGATGAGCAGAGCCGGGCAAATCGGATTCTCTCAACGAGCCAGCTCGAATGGCGTCATCGATATCATGGTTCACATATGCGATACGGTCGGCGGTAGCGACGATGCGGCCTTCCAATGTCTCAGCACGCTGAGAACCGGTATGGCACACGATGCCGTCACGCACTTCAGCAGTGAGGTTGAGGCCCTTACCATTGTTTTCAATAACGTCAACCACACGCAGGCTCTGAACGTTGTGACGATATAGCCCCTGGCCTTCAGGCGAATCGGGGTCGATGCCCTTATGACGCGCAAGACATGCAGCCAATGCCTGCTCTCCTACGTGGCCGAAGGGCGTATGGCCCAGATCATGGCCAAGCGCAATTGCCTCGGCGAGATCTTCGTTTAAGCCCAGCGCACGGGCAATAGTGCGTGCGATCTGCGCAACCTCAAGCGTATGAGTAAGGCGGGTTCGGTAGTGGTCGCCTACGGGAGCCAAAAAAACCTGCGTTTTATGGGAAAGACGACGAAACGCCTTGGTGTGCAGGATCTTGTCTCTATCTCGCTGGTACTCGGTGCGATAGAGATCAGGCTCGCACGAACGCGCCCTTCCTTCCGTTTCGTCGGAAAACGCGGCATCCGAAGAGAAGCGCACGTGTTCCTGGTCGGCCTGTTCTTCTCTGGATACCAGCTTCATGGCTATTCCCCTTCGACGATAAGAAGACGACGGCACACTGGACACGTTGCCAAGGGAGCCTGGGAGCGAATCTTGCTCATACGGCTTGAGTCAAACGTGTTTCGACATGCACTGCAGGCACCTTCATGCACTTCCGCCAACGCAACGCCACCACATGCACTACGGGTTTTCTCGTATACCTTCAACAATTCCCCATCAACCTGCTCGGCCAAGGAAACGCGCGCTTTTTCGCCCTCATCGATGGCAACACGGAGAGATCCGCCCACCTTCTGGAATGAGGCGATAAGATCCTGCTCCTTGGCATCAAGCTCAGCGAGGGCCTGCATAATCTGCTTCATAACAGGGTTGATCTTGTTCACTTCCTCTTCCACGCGGGAGAGTTCAAGTGATACTTTTTCACGGCGCTTGCGCACGCCATCGAGATCACGCGTGTGGGCTGTTACGGCACGATAGTCGCCCTGCACCTGCGAAAGCGTTTCGGTGATTTCGTCCTGCTTTGCAGAAAGCAGTTCGTCTTCCTGCACGAATGCAGCGAGTTTTCCTTCGGCTTCGTCAAGCATGTCCTGAACCTGGACTTTGCGCTTGAGCACCTCGTCTTTCTTGGCACGTACCTCAAGGATGGCTTTCCTGTGGGGAAGCTCTTTAAACTCCTTTTTGGCCGAAACAACCTTTCGATCCACCTCCTGCAACTTGCGGAGGGTTGCGATGTCGTGTTCGGTAGCGTACATGGGCGCACAGCCTTTCTTCTGAACTTGCTTGACTGATTATCAATTACCGCCTGGACGATTCAGGCGTGTACCAATTGTTGCTCTGGTCGATCATGGTAATGCAAGATTCGGCCACACCTGCTTCGGCAGCATAGGCTGCAAGCAATGCGCACAACGGAAACTCGGACACATCATGGCCAAGCTCGATTATCGCCAAACCCGACAGCGCTGCATCCAATGCTTCATGATACTTTATCTCGCCGCAAATAAGGCAACCAATGCCCTGGTCGAGGCACATGCGGGCAAAGGAACCTGCCGAACCGCCGCTGGTAACGATCCGCGAAAGCTGCTTGTCGGGAGATCCCCATACGCGAGGATAGGTACCGAATACGCTTACGCAACGAGCGCTCAGGTGGCGCAGCGTTAAAGGCTCGTCCTCTGACGAAGAGACGCAAATACGTCCAAACCCCTTGTTGGCAGCACCAGGTAGAGGATCGAGCACGCCAAGAGGCGTTAAACGTAAAAGCACCGGCAGCGCATCGAGACCCGCCGTGGACACATCAAGGGCGGTATGGAACGAGAGAATGCTGACGCCCAGCTCGCAGGCACGGCGTACCACGGCACCGGGAGCATGACCCATTGCCGCTTGGGGCATGAATGCGTCGGGCGCGTCAATGAACACGGGGTGATGAGTCAACAAGACATTCGCGCCCTGAGCGTGCGTCTCTTCCACGGCGTGGATGGTGGGATCGAGGGCGACCGCCACCCCACGCACGATATCCATAGGATTGCCCACCAACATGCCTGTCCTATCCCAAGAGCAAGCATCCGAAGCAGGCATCTTACGCAGAAGCTCACGCTCTAGCTCGCCCACGACCATCATGCGCTCGTTTGAGGCCAAATTGCCCGCGTCGGTTTTTTTCAGTGAAACTACTTCCTCGACCACAGTAAACATCTCCTTGCTGAGTTGGCTACCCCAGGGCAATGGTTCGGCGGTCACCACCGGGAACCACTACGGTTACCTCACGGTATCCCGCTTCATACATCCAACGATACCCCGCTTCTATATCTCTATCCACATCGGTTACCGTATGGGCATCTGTCCCCAATGTACAGGGAACGCCAGCGCGGCAGAATTCGCGCAGCAACCCTTGGCTGGGAAACATCTCCTCGCAAGCGTAGGTAAGCCCAGAAGTGTTCACCTCGATCATTCGACCAGCCTCGCGCGCAGCTTCCGCTGCCTGCTTGTACAGGCCGGCAGGATCAAACGAAGCCTTACGACCGAACTTCTTCACGAGGTCGGGATGGGCCATAACCGTAAAGGGAGCCTTGGAAACAACCGCTTCGCACCATACCTCGAAATACCGACGCCAAATGTAGTCAGGGCCGACCTCGTCCCAGTAGCCGCGCTGAGCGGGATCGTCGAAAGGCCACAGATCAAGAAAATGAACTGATCCCAACACGACATCGAATCGGTCGAACTCGTCAGGAGCGAACGTGCGATCTTCGCCTTCGCCTAGCCAATCGAGCTCACATCCCACCAACACCTCCATGTCGGGGTACTTTGCACGCTGCGCCAAAACGCGCTCAAAGTACTCCGGCAGGCGATCCGCATGCATTGAAACATAGTCTCGCGGATCAACCTGCAGCGTAAGCGGATAGTGCTCCGTGACGGCAATATTCGTAATTCCAACCTGATGGGCGCGGGCAACAAGTTCCTCGATGGGCGCATGACCGTGATTCGTCATATCAGTATGGGTGTGCTGGGTCACTAATTCCATATGCAATCTCCTGCAACAATGAAGAGGGCACCCGTAGGCGCCCTCGTTTCTTTTCGTCCCTATCGTATCAGCTTAGCCAACCACTTCATTGAACGCTTCGATGAACGCATCGAGTTCTTCTGCTGTGGTGGTGTTACCCAAAGAAATGCGAAGCGAACCCAGTGCGTCATCACGGCTAACACCAATGGCCTTGAGAACATGCGAAGGGTCAAGGGAATGGGACGAGCAGGCTGAACCACCCGATACGCAGAATCCACGCCTATCAAGCTGTAGGATAAGCGTTTCGCTTTCCATGCCCCTAACGAGCACGTTCACCACGTGGGGGGCAAACGCCTCAGTGCCCGGCTCCACCGAAACGGCAGCTTTTACCTTAGGGTTCTCAAGAAGGCGCGCATAGCACTCGTCGCGCAAGGCGCGCAAACGCTGCGCATTTGCATCCAAATTCGCAAGCGCCGCACGCACGGCGGCAGCAAACCCGACTGCCCCCATAACATTCTGAGTACCGCTTCGACGCCCCGATTCCTGTCCACCGCCCACGATCTGGGCCGTAAATGGAGTACGGGCCTTAATGTATAAAGCACCCATGCCCTTCGGTCCCCCGATTTTATGCGAGGAGACGGAAAGGGCATCAACGCCCCATTCCTTCACCGAAACGGGAATCTTGCCGAATGCTTGGGTTGCGTCCACATGGAAGAGCGCTCCCGCCTTATGAGCAACGGCGGCAAGGGCAGGAATATCCATAACGCTGCCCACTTCATTGTTGACCGCCATGATGGACACAAGCAAAACCCTATCGGTGAGCACTTCCTCCAAAGCATCGGGAGTAATGTGGCCAGAGGAATCGGGCTCAACATACGTTACCTGAGCACCCCAATGGCCCAACGTTTCCGCAGCCTTTAGCACGGCATCGTGCTCAATGGAGGAAACTACGATTTGAGGAACGCATTCGTGATCGCCTTCCTGCTCGGCACGAGCTATCGCAGCATCGACGATGCCGAACAATGCGGCATTGTCTGCCTCAGTGGCGCCAGAAGTGAACGTCAGCTCATCAGGGCGCGCCTTGATGGATCGGGCTATATCTTCACGCGCCTGCTCAAGTGCGCGGAACGCCGTACGACCAACCTCGTAGAGGGAGTTGGCGTTGCCGTTGCCCGCAACAAGCCCATCGATTCCTGCCTGAAGATACGGGGTCATAGCAGCAGCGGCATCCTCGCAAAGCGGCGCCGTTGCCGCCCAGTCCAAGTAAACAGGTTTGTTCATTAGCGAGCCTCCGCTCCGGCATTGCGCAGAATGCCGATGGCCGCCTCGGGATTTTCCGCTTTGAATACACCAGAACCGGCAACCAAGACATCTGCGCCTTGAGCGCACACCAGGCCCGCCGTACGTCCAGCGCTAATCCCGCCATCAACCTCGATAAGAAGATCAGGATTCAAGCGCTTCGCCATTTCGGCAACTTTGCCCACACGATCCTCGCTGCCCTCAATGTAGGATTGACCGGAAAAGCCCGGGAATACGCTCATGACCAGAACCATATCAACCTCGGCGATATAAGGCTCCAACTCTTCAACGGGGTAATCGGGCTTCAGGGTTAGCGCCGGATGTACTCCGGCCTCGCGAGTCCGCTGAATGAACTCTCGCACCTCGCCTTCGCCATGAAGCGCTTCCATGTGTACTGAAACCCAATCTGCCCCAGCTTTCAAATACCAATCAAGCTGCTCGAGGGGATTGGAGATCATGAGATGCACATCAAGCGGGATATCGGTTATCTTCTTCAACTGCGAGACAAAAGGGACTCCCAATGTGAGATTTGGCACGAAATGACCATCCATCACATCAACGTGGATGAAATCGGTACCCCCACGTTCAAGCATGCGGATATCACGCTCGAAGTTCATGAAATCCGCAGACAGGATAGAGGGAGAGATCTTGATGTCACCGAACACGGCAACCCCTTTCCTTGAAAGTAACTTGCTGCTTATTCTACACGCAGCACTACGTCAAAGCAGACAAAGCAGCATGCGCTCCGCAGCAACGCATCAAAACTTACCTATTCTTTGCCTCAAGATCGAGCAGGAATTTCTTCACGGTTGGTCCGAAGGCATAGCCCCCCAATTTTCCGTTCGACCCAACCACTCTGTGACAGGGAACGAACAAGGGAATGGGGTTTCTGCCGCAAGCCTGTCCCACCGCCTGCAGAGCACCGGGCTTACCAAGGCTTTCTGCAATTTGCGCATAGGTGCGTGTCTCGCCATAGGGAATATCCGAAATCTTCGCCCAGACCTCGCGTTGGAACGCCGACCCTTCAGCACGCACTGGAACCTCAAAAGCGGTACGCTTTCCAGCAAGATATTCCAGCACTTCACTAGAAGCCCGGTTGGTTAAGGCTGTTGCATGCTGACGCCCCGCCAACTGCATGGGACCAAAGGCAAAATGGGTTATGGCAGCACCATCCGACTCAATGGCAACCCTTCCCATGGGGGTGCGATAGATAAAATATGTTCGCTCCATCAGTGCGTTTCGCCCGCCTCGGCAAGTCCCCAGAACTCAGTGGTCAAGGGACGCTTGAACAAATCGGCAGCCAATGGCTCGATGGGAGCGCCCTCCCACACCAACGATCGAACCGCCGTGGTAATAGGAAGCTCGACATTGTGCTTCTCGGCCAACGGGCAAATGGTCTGGCAGGCAACAGCGCCCTCTACCACCATGTGGGTTCGTTTCTCGAAGCCGCCCAATGTGGCGCCCTGGGCAAGCGCCTTGCCGAATGAACGGTTGCGAGAATGCTCGGAGGTGCAGGTTGCGATCAAATCGCCCGCACCCGCAAGGCCCATTACCGTCAAGGCATCGCCGCCGCAAGCCTTCACCAGTCGGCTCATTTCCGCCATGCCGCGCGTCATGATCATGGCGGCGGTATTGTCACCGAAACCAGCGCCATACGCTGCGCCCACCGCAATGGCGATAACGTTCTTGAACGCCGCGCACAACTCAACGCCTACGTAATCGGGAGAGGTATAGCAACGGAAATACGATGTGGTGAACAAATCGCGGAAATAGTGCGCGGTAGCTCTGGAACGCGAAGCGATTACCGTGCCGGCAGGAACCCCCAAGATAACCTCTTCTGCATGGTTGGGGCCGGAAAGCGCCGCAAGCCTGTCGATATTCCCAAGAACCTCTTCGAATACCTGAACAGGTAGAAGCCCTGTACCCTCCTCGACGCCTTTCGAGCAGATAACGATGGGGGTGTCCTTTTCGGCAATAGAGCAAAGATCTTGTGCAAACTGACGCATCAAGCGCGAAGGGGTAACGATAACCAGAGCCTCAGCATGCTCGGCGCATTCGCGCAGATTACTTGTCGCCGAAATGGAGTCGGAAAGCATCATGCCGCTCAGATAGCGGGGGTTATGATGCTCTTTCGTGATGGCATCTGCCACCTCTGGCTTGCGAGCCCATACAACCACCTCGTTGCCGGCTGCTGCAAGCGTTTGAGCCAAAGCAGTGCCCCATGAGCCCGCACCGATTACCGCGATCTTACCCATATGTCCTCCTTGGAGAATGCCCGTGGCATTCCGAAACACAGCGGGCAGGCAAAACTGCCTGCCCGCCAGATAAACTGCATTTATGCCTTTTTCTTCGAGCCGATCCGGTTTTCCGTTCCGGCACGCAAACGGGCGATGTTTTCCCTGTGGGCCCACACGACGGTTAGGCCAACCAGCAAGCACAGCACAAAGGCAACGGGGTTGCCCCAGAAGAAGTACAGTGCGAAGAAGGGACACGCTGCGGCTGCCGCAATGGATCCTACGGAAACATATTTTGTTGCCACAACCAGAACAGCGAAAATCGCGATTTCAAGCAAGGCTCCAACAGGACCAAACGCGGAAAATAAGCAGCCAACGGCAACAGCGATGCCCTTGCCTCCCTTAAAACCCAACCAAGGACAAAAAATATGACCTAGAGTGCAGCCAAGGAACGCTACCGCAAGACAAACCTGCTCGATATAAAGAAATGGATTCGGTGAACCGCCGAACGTCTGAACGAATTCCACAACAGCAAGCACATTGCCGGGAAGCACTTGGGTGCCGAACGCCGCAGCAATAAGCCCTGCGACTATGCCCTTTCCGAAATCAAGAACGAATACAGCGTATCCACCCACTTTTCCCATGGTGCGAATGGCGTTAGTGGTGCCAATGTTGCCCGAGCCATGCTCACGCAAATCGGTGTGATAAAACACTCGCGAGATTATGACTCCCCATGGAATGGAACCCAGTAAAAACGAAATAACAAGCAGTAAGGCCAACTGACCTAAAACCGTCAACATCGACTGTTAATCCTTCTTCTTGAACTTGAGGTTGATTGGAGTACCGGTGAAATCAAACGTGGAACGCATCCTGTTTTCCAGATAGCGCTCGAACGAAGGCTCAACCAGGTCGGGATGATTGCAGAAAAACGTAAAGAACGGGGGCTGTACACCGGTTTGAGTAACGTACTTCAACTTCAAAATACGCTTGCCCTTGGAAATGGTGTGACCGAACTCGCGAATATCCTGAAGCCAGTTGTTGAGGCGGCTTGTAGAGATGCTCTTAGAGTAATTGGAGTACGCTTCGTTGATGGCACCCCAGATGCGCTGAACGTTTTTGCCGGAAAGCGCAGAAATGGCGATAACCGGGGCATATCCTACGAATTTGAGGCGGTCTTCGATGCGTTCACGCACTTCAGCCTTTGCATCCGGACCTTCCACCAAATCCCACTTGTTCAGCACTACGACCATAGCGCAGCCGCGCTCAGCTGCCATACCAGCAACTCGCTGGTCCTGGTCGGTAAGGCCGATAGTAGAGTCGATTACCAAAAGAACGACTTCCGCACGATCGATGGCGCGCATGGCGCGCACGAAACCATAGTACTCAACGTCCTCGTCGATAACGCTCTTCTTACGCAGGCCTGCCGTATCGACGATGGTATAGAACTGGCCCTCATGCTCCACCATAGTATCGATGGCATCACGCGTGGTGCCTGCAACGTTGGAAACGATAGAGCGATCATTGTTGGTGAGCTTGTTCGTCAAGGACGATTTACCGGCATTTGGGCGACCGATAATAGCTACGTTAATGGAGTCGATCCCCTCCTCTTCGTCGCTTTCCTCAGGGAACAGCGAAACGATTTCATCGAGCAAATCGCCCGTACCCGTACCGTGGAGGGCGGAAACAGGGCGCGGCTCTCCCAAACCCAGCTGCATAAATTCCCACATAGCGCTTTCATCGGCCGCGTTATCGAGCTTGTTTACCGAAAGAAGCACTGGCTTATTGCTTCGACGCAAGATATTGGCGACAGCCTGATCGTCCGCGTTAACACCAGTTTGACCATCAACCAAGAAAATGATGACGTCTGCCTCATCGGCTGCGGTAAGAGCCTGGGCGGTAATGGAGCCCTGGAACACATCGTCGCCACCCATTTCGATGCCACCGGTGTCGATAATCTTGAAGTCGCGGCCATTCCAGTCCGCCTCATGATAAGAACGATCGCGCGTCACGCCGCGCATTTCGTGAACAATAGCTTCGTTGTTTTCCGCAAGGCGGTTCACCAAGGTGGATTTGCCCACATTGGGGCGACCAACAATGGCCACGATTGGCAAGCTCATTCTTGCTCCTAACATTGCTGAAGGTAACCTTATTAAGGATTCAGGATACCACTCACCCGAACCCACGATTTGACCACCCCATCAGCAGCACGGGATAAACACGCCTTCCCTATGAGCTACACGATGGGCTTCTTCCATTCGGGCAGACCACGAGCGCGGCGATTGCGATTGCGACCGCGCATATTTCGAACGCAACCCTGCATACCATGGGGAACATATTCCATATCCTCGAGATCGTCAGGCAAATAGCTCACCAACGAAAGAGGGGCAGTCTGCTGAACTGTTTCGGGCTCGGGGCCAGCAACGGCGGCAAATCCATGAACTGATGCGCCTTGGGCCACAAGTTTCTGCTCATAGCCGCTCCAGGGCTCATCGGGAAACAACGAACGAACATCGTCGGTATCCCACAGCAATTCGTAACCAGCCAGCTCAATCTGGGTAAGCGAAAATTCATGCATGGGCATGCTATCGGTGCGTAAACGCAAAGGCGCACCCTTTGTCAAGAGCGGACGATACGCCATAAGACGATCCAAATAGGTAAGACGCAAAGGCGCTTTCTTTTTCTTGGGAAACGGCGTGGGGAAATTCAGAAGGATAGCAGAAAGCTCTCCTTCGGCAAAAAAGTCCGAAAGATCGCGATCTTCTTCGTTAAACACGAAAACCGCATTGGTGACCCCTTGGGCTATAGCGCGCTCGGCACAACGAACCACGCATACACCGTCTACGTCAATGCCGATGAACAGCGTATCAGGCCGCGCAGCAGCGCACTCAACGGTGTACTCCCCCTTTCCGCAGCCTAAATCCAGCACAACATGCTTATACGAATCGACGCGAAAGCCTTCATGGGGGGCCCACTGGTTCCACCGACCGCGCCAACCCAATGGATTCGGCTCGTAGGATTGGGTGGCACCAGCAAGACGATCTTCAAGAGAGAAGCCTTTGTTCAGACGGGATCGGGTAGTTCGCATTGCGGCAATAACTCCAAACAAGAACAGAACAAGCAGCGGCAAGCAGCCCCCAGAAAAGGAGAAGCTACAGCTCGCTCAGATAACGGACAACGCTTTCGATCTGATTATCGGGCGTGGAAGCTCCTGCGCTCACGCCCACGACATGGCATTCGTCAAACCATGACGGATCGATTTCATCAGCACGCTCGATATGATGAGCGCGGGAACAATGCTGCGCGCAAATTTCAAAAAGACGCGTAGTGTTCGACGAATTGCGGCCGCCGATTACCACCATGGCATCCACCTGCTCTGCAAGCTCGACAGCAGAGAGCTGGCGTTGCGTCGTCGCAAAGCAGATGGTGTCTTTCACCTCAAGGTCGAGATGGAGCTCTTCGAGCTCCATCAGAACCTCTTCAAAGCGTTCACGAGATTGGGTGGTTTGAACAACCACGCCAACCCTACCCGACAAATCGGAAGGAATGTCTTCGGGCGAACCAACAATCGTACAGCGGCCACCGGCAACACGGGCATGAGCGGAGATCCCCTCCACTTCAGGGTGGCCAGCTTCACCCACCACCAAAACATGACGGCCTTCTTTGGCGAGTTTCGCCGCAGCGCGCTGGGCGCGCATAACGTGCGGGCACGTTGCGTCGATTACCGCAAAGCCTCGCTGCTCGATATCATCGATAATCTGAGGCACCACTCCGTGCGAGCGAATAACCACACCATCTGCATGAATGCTGTCGACCGAATCGGCAACGCAAATGCCACGCTCCTCAAGCTCGGCAACAACGCCGGGATTGTGGATAAGAGGTCCAAGCGTACACACCGAACCGCCCGCCTCTGCCGCCTTGAGAGTCATATCGAGCGCGCGCTGCACACCATAGCAAGCGCCCGCATAAGCAGCCTTCACGACTTTGAGTTTACCCATGGCGTTACTCCTTATCGGAATAGTCAGGCAACGTTGCGGGATCGAATGCCGAAATGGGATGCTCGGCAAATACCTGAGAGTAGTCTTTCGAATCAGGGAACAGCTCCACCATGTCAACTTCTTCCGGCTTGCAGCCTTTCGTAAGCGCATATGCCTCGCGCATCACATACCACGAGCAACCGTCCATGCGCTCATCTTTGGGAAGGAAGTCGAACGATGAAAGTGCAACAGGTGCGCCAAAGCGCGCAGTAATACGCGGAAAGCGCACACGTTGCCCCTTTTGCTTCACCTTGCTCACGTTCTCCAAACCCAAAGGAATAAGGGGCGCCTTGCCCATTCGAGCAATAAGAGCTGCGCCACCGTGCAATTCTGGGGCAGCACTCCCTTTGCCACGCCTCGTTCCTTCAGGGAAAATGCCAACCCATTCCCCGTTCTTCAGCATACGAGCAGCACGCTTCAAAGCCGTTCGATCAGCGCTACCCCGCTTAATAGGGAAAGCGCCGACGCTCGAGATAACCATGCCCAAGAATCCCTTGCCCGCACGAAACAGAGAATCGCGGGCGATCAGGCGCACCCACCCTTTGGGACGAACCGAAAGGAACATGATGATAACGTCGAGGTACGAATAGTGAGGCGAAACCAAAATAGCGCCAGTCGTCTTACCAGCAAAGGCGTCTACGATTTCCTTGCCTTCTACGCGAAAGCGAAACAGCACCTTGCACAGAAGGCTAAACAAACCCGAAAGGAACACCGCAATGCCATGGGGAATGCGATTGTCCTGACTGTTCCCGGAAAGAGGACGATCCCAATACTCTTCATGAATGTTAAAGGCCATTAAAGCGCCATCCTTGCTCGAGCCAAACCGCAGATAGAGCCAATAACTTCCTCCACATGCATACTGGAAGAATCAAGCAAAACCGCATCTTTCGCAGGGCGCAAAGGCGCTGTATCGCGACTCGAGTCAAGCTCATCCCTGCGAATAATATCTGCAAGCACTTCTTGATAATCGATGGAGCCAATTCCCCTATCGGCGTTTTGACGAACACGACGATGCGCGCGCTCCTCAGCGGATGCGGTAAGGAACACCTTTACTTCGGCATTGGGGAAAACCTCGGTTCCGATATCGCGGCCTTCCACCACGTAATTGCCCTCCGAACCAATGCGGCGCTGCTGATCAACCAACGCCTGGCGTACGGCAGGAACAGCAGAAACAGCAGAAACGGATCGATCTATCTCAGCGGTGCGAATAACACCAGTTACCTCGACGCCATCGACAAACACACGACGAGGAACAGGTTCGCCCTGCTCATGGCGGAAACTGATCGTGCAGGCATATGCAAGGGCCCCTACCGCTTCGGCATCTTCCAGGGAAACGCCATCATGCAGCGCACGCCATGCAACCGCACGATACATAGCACCCGTATCCAGACACGAAAAACCCAACTCTTTCGCTACAGCCTTTGCAACGGTTGACTTTCCTGCCCCTGAGGGACCGTCAATCGCTATGATCATCTACGCCAATCCTTTCAAACATTCAAGAAACGTGGGGAAGCTGACAGAGACACTGTCGAAATCGATAATATCAACCGGCGTATCGGAGCACAGTCCAACCAAAGACCAAGTCATGGCAAGGCGATGGTCCTTACGCGAGTCGAATACGAGACCCTGGGGAACCTGCAAGCCGGGTTGGCCCTCAATGTACAGATCGTCATTTTCAGCCCAAGCATTTACACCCAGCTGATCCAAGCCTTCAATAATAGCGGTAAGGCGATTCGATTCCTTCTTGGTAAGTTCGCTCACCCCACGGAAAACCGTGATCCCAGCAGCATGGGCCGCAACCAACGCCAGAACAGGAATCTCATCGATCTCTGAGGCAATGTGCTGAGAGGGGATTTCGCAACCTATCAACTTATCGGTATACGATGCCTCGATAATACCTATCGGCTCCTTGCCTTCTGCGGTGAGGTAACGCACCTCGATGGAGGCGCCCATACGCTCAAGCGTACGAATGAAACCGACGCGGCCGGGATTGAGGCTAACGTTCTCGATCTGAATGGAACTGCCCTTCTTCAAGAGAGCAGCGCAGATCAGGAACGCCGCCGACGAGGGATCACCTGGAACATCGACCTCTGAAGCGGAAAGCACAACAGGGCCCTCAACCGAAGCGCGGCGAAACGCATGTTCTACTTTTACGCCGAACTCGGGCAACATCAATTCCGTATGGTTGCGTGAAACGGCAGGCTCGTTGATGGTCGTGGTGCCCTTGGCCCCCAAACCAGCTAAGAGAACCGAGGTCTTCAGCTGCGCCGAAGCCATAGGCGAGTCGTATGTGATGGCTTTGAGATTCGGAGTGCCGATTTCCGTCACCGGCAGGGTTTCGCACGCCTCGGGCTCAAAGCTAACCCCCATTTTCATCAAGGGCGCAATGATGCGACGCATCGGACGCTTCTGAAGCGACTCGTCGCCCGTGATCTGAACGCGAATGTTCCATGGCGCCAAAATACCCATAAGAAGTCGCGAGGTGGTGCCAGAGTTTCCGCAGTCGATGGGACCTTCGGGCTGCTTAGGGCCTTCGGCGCCCCACCCCGTAACGCCACCAGCCAACGTACCGTCAACCTGACGCTCCAAGGAAACCTTTGCGCCCAAAGCGGAAACCGCGCCAATGGTTGAACGCACATCGGCAGAATCGAGAACCCCCGTCAAACGCGAGGTCCCCTCCGCCATGGCAGCGAACAGCACGGCGCGATGGGATATGGATTTGTCGCCAGGAACACGTGCAGCCCCATCAAGAGGAGCGCCTAAAGGCTCGATGCGCGTAATGTTGGATTCGCTCATGATATTCACTACTCCTTAGATAGAGGGTTGAAGGAAATGCTGAAACCAGCCTTGATAAGCTGAGTGGATAGCTTTCCGATATCGCCTTCGTCGGTAAGCACCATGTCGAGCACAGCACTCGAAGACGTGATGTGGTCGATGTTGATGGACTGCACGTTGCAACCAACCTGGCTTGCGATAGTAGTGACCTCGGCGATGATGCCGGGGCGATTGGTGAGTGGGATGCGCACTTCCAGCAAGTCTTCGGTTGCGGGAACCCATTTGGCGGGAATGGACCTACGGGCCTGCGCAGCTCGGTCGAGCAGCTTGGTGAACCCGGCCTTATCGCCTTCGCGCAACGTATCTGCATAACCACGCAAAATAGACCGCACCTCGTCAAGCCCCTCCACGATTGCCTCGCGGTTATCGAAGGCGATTCCTGTCCACAAAGCAGGAGAGCCTGCGGCGATGCGAGTAGAATCCTTAAATCCACCAGCAGCCAAACGGAACAGGGCTTCTTGATCGTCAGCATGACGCACAGCGAGCTCCACCAGCGAAGATGCCACAAAGTGCGGCACGTGGCTTACGATAGCGACCGCTTCATCATGTTTATCGCGAGGCAGGGAAACCACGCGCGCACCAAGACCCGCAAGCGTTTCATGAAGGTTGGCGTAATCGTCTGGCGATGTTTCCTCGTCGGGACACAGCACCCAATGAGCGCCTTTGAACATATCTTCTCGCGCGCCTTCTATGCCGCTTTTCTCCGAACCTGCCATCGGGTGACCGGGAATATACTTTTCGGGATAACGCAAGAGCTCCTGCGCCTGTCGGCTCACGATCTTCTTCGTCGAACAGGCATCGGTTACCACGCCCTTGAAATCGCAGGCAGCAATGATGCGAAAGTATTCGTTTGCCACAGGAACGGGAGTGGCGATCATCACCAACTCGCAACCGCAAAGTACCGAACCCAGATCTTCACTGGAAACGTGGCCCTCGTCAATCCAACCGCGCTCTTGAGCCGCTTTGACCGCATGCTCGGAAACGTCAATGCCCACAAGACGCGCATCGGGATATGCGTTGCGATACATTGCCGCAAACGATGATCCGATAAGTCCAAGACCGATAACGGCCACTGAAGAAAAGTGCGTCTTCATAGCTAATTTGCTCATTTCTGATAGCGGTTTGTTCGTGTGGATGATTCTACCACGCCTATCTGGCGGCCTGTTCAAGTGCCACAACCTCTTGCGGGCTGAGCACACGATATTTCCCTTCGGGCAGATCACCCAGATCAAGGGGGCCAAACGACTCGCGATGCAAACGAAGCACAGGATGGCCAATCGCTTCGAGCATACGCTTCACTTGGCGCTTTCGGCCTTCATGGATGGTAATTTCCACAAACGCGTTCTTCCCCTTGCGGCCAGCCAGGGAAACCACAGCGGGCTGCGTCATGCCGTCTTCCAGCTCCACCCCGTGACGCAAACGGCTAAGGGCTTTTTCGCTCGGTGTGCCCTTCACCAAGGCACGGTAGGTTTTATCGACATGACGAGAGGGATGCAAAACGGCATTGCCCAACTCCCCATCGGTGGAAAACAGCAAGAGTCCTGTAGTGTCGAAGTCTAAGCGTCCTAACGGATACAAGCCGGGGACTTCGTCGCAAGGAACCAGCTCCGCAACGCAGGGGCGTCCTTGAGGATCTTTCATGGAGGTCAGAAAGCCTGCCGGCTTATTGAGCATCAACGTAACCGCTTGGTTCGGCTTGCAAACGGGAACCCCGTCCAAGCTCACCTCGTCAACAGAAGGATCAACCTTGGTGCCAAGTTCAGTCACCACATTCCCGTTCACGGAAACTCGTCCCGCTTCGATGATCTTCTCGCATGCGCGACGGCTGGCTACACCGGCCCGTGCCAAGAACTTTTGCAGGCGCACTTGACCAACCTGTTCGTTTTCCTGCACGTCAGCCCCTATTCATCCTCATCGAATACCAGCTCATCGAAGTTGATCTTCTCAACCGCACCTACACCTGCGGCAAGCGCATCGGAAAGCATCGTTTGCATCGCTTCCTGCATGGTCTCAGGCTGCAGAAGATCGTCTTCCTCCTCTTCTGTGCTACCAAGGGAATATGACTCGTCTTCCGGGCGTACTACGTTCAAGCGCTCAGCAATAAAGGCGCGTGTTTCCTCGTCGGGAGCAAACGACTCAAGCGGAGGAAGGTCTCGCACCGAGCCAAGGCCGAATTTCTCCAAGAAGGTTCGGGTGGTTGCATACAGCACCGGATTGCCAGGTGCATCTTGAGTGCCCGCTTCACGCAGTAGGCCCTTTTCAACCAGAGAATTGATAGAGCTGTCCGAACTCACGCCGCGAACCGAAGCAACGCCATTGCGGGTAATAGGCTGGCAATACGCCACAACAGCCAGCGTCTCCAACGCCGCCTGAGAAAGCTTGCGGGTGTCCCATGAAAGAACATAGCGCTCGATCAGCTCATGGTAGCGGGGATGTGTGTACAGGCGCCAACCACCAGCAACTTCGCGAAGCTGAATTCCCCGCTCGGCTTGCTCGAGCTCACTCTGCAAATGCACAAGCGATTCCTGAACGCATGCAGGGTCAACTTGCAACATGTCCGCGAAGGTCAAAACCCCAACGGGCTCATCGGTGACAAACAGCATCGACTCAATGGCGCCCATAAGCCACGCCTGGTCGACTTCAGCATATGCTGCAACATCACTGGATTCCTGCACGTTGTTCTGATCTTCTTGCATCATGCCTCCCCTGCCGAATCGAATTCGCTATCATCCAAGATCTGCGCGTTTGCCCCTTCAACGTACGTGATGGAAATATCTCCAAACAAATCATCTTGCTTCAAGCTCACCATATTGCGCTTGAACAATTCCAGCATGGCCAAAAACGTCACCACGATTAAATGCGGGCTATCATCAGCCGAAATGAAATCAGAAAACTTTGCGCTTCCATTGGCGCACACCCTATCGAACACCGTGCGAACCTGCGTTTCCACGGGAATCACCTTTGCGGCGATATGCTCAGATTCGAGCAGGAACACATCACGGCGGGCAATGCAGCTCGCGCACAGCTCGCCTAAACGCTCGATCTTGACACCCTCCAAGTAATCTGGCACCAGCGTGAGAAAAGAACGGTCGGGACCAAAGGGGCGTGTATGAACGCGGGACTCCGCTTCGAAGCGACCCTGCAAAGCGGTTGCCGCATTTTTGAATTTCTTGTATTCCAGCAAATGCTCAACCAGCGCATCGCGCATTTCACTCGCCGACATTTCCTCATATTCTTCGGAAACATCTTCAGCCTCTTCATGCGGCAGCAAGCTTGCTGCCTTGATCTCCAGAAGTGTCGAAGCAACGAGAAGAAAGTCGCTCGCCACATCCAGATCAACATTGCGCATGCGCTGCACTTCCGCCAAATACTGGTCGGTGATTTCCGAAAGGGAAATAGAGCCAATACTCACCTTCTGACGGCTGACCAGATACAGGAGAAGATCAAAAGGGCCCTCGAAGCTTTCTATGCGAACACGGTACGACATGTTTACAATAGTGCCTCGAACGCATTTTGGCGCAACGTTTCGTACACGCCAATCGCAACAGCATTGGAAAGATTCAGGGAACGCAAGCTTTCACGCATGGGAAGACGCACGCATTCTTCGGCATGGGCTTCAAGCACCTCGGGATCGACACCTCGGCTCTCGCGGCCGAACACTAAATAGAGTTCACCGGCGTCGGCCAAATCCTCATCATAGAAAGATCGGCTGGTATTCCCCGTAAAGAACAGCATGCGCTTACCTTTGTGCTCCTTCAGGAACTGGCTCACACAAGGATGACGAACGATAGTCACTTTATCCCAGTAATCGAGGCCAGCACGGGCAAGGTTACGCTGGGTGTAGCGAAACCCCATCGGCTCTACCAAATGCAGCGTTGCGCCTGTGCACGCACAGGTACGGGCAATGTTGCCCGTGTTTTGAGGAATTTCCGGTTCAAATAACACCACATGCAGATCAAGTGCCATTACGCATCGAGTCCTTTGTTCGTCTCTTCCTCGATTTCTTCAGAAAGCATAATCCACTCTTCCTCGTGGGCGGAAAGCGATTGCTTCAGCTTCGCATGCTCAGCTATGACGTCGCTCGAAGAGTCTTCGTTCGTATAGAAATCAGGATCGGCCAACAGCGCCATGATCTCTTCCATGCGAGCGGTTTCGCGCTCAATGATCTTGTCGAGCTCCTTTACACGCTTGCGTTGATTTTTCAGTGCGGCATAAGCGCGATTGCGAGCCTCCGCCTCAACACGTTTTTGCTCCTTGGTTTTAGGGGCAGAACCGCGAGGCGCCGTCATGGGCTTCTTAGATGGCCCTTCTTTCGAAAAGGCCTTTGCAAAAGCCGCAGAGGAAGCGGCAGCAGGGGCCGCCTTAGAGGAACGCTCCTGCATGCCATCAACCGCACTACGAGTATCTTCCTGTCCGGTTTTGTACAGGTAGTAGTCGTAGTCGCCGGCAAATGAGGTTACCTGACCGGGCTTTACCTCAATGATGCGATTGGCTACGGATCGAATCAGGTGCCTGTCGTGCGTAATAAGGAGAATGGTTCCCTCGAACTGCTTCAAAGCTTGCTCCAAGATATCCGCACTCGCGATATCGAGATGGTTCGTGGGCTCGTCAAGGCAAAGCAAGGGACGTGGAGCAACAAGCATCTTGGCCAAAGCCAAGCGGCACTTTTCACCACCAGAAAGAACAGAAACCTTCTTGTCTACCGCATCTGCCTGGAACAGAAAAGCACCCAGCAGTGTTCGAACCTGAGAAATGCTCCAACCAGGAGCCGCGCCATCCAGTTCCTCGAAAACCGTATTGCCAGGATGCAGCTCCTCAAGCTGGTGCTGAGCAAAGTATGTTTTGCTCACATGGGCACCGTATTTTATTGTGCCCGCGTCGGGTTCCAGAGCACCCGCAATCATCTTCAGCAGGGTAGACTTTCCCGCACCGTTCGGACCAACCAATGCGACCTTTTCCCCGCGGTACAAAGCCAGATCAAGGCCATCGTAGACCGTCTTCGATCCAAACGACTTGCACAAGCCCGTGGTTTCCACCACCAGATCGCCCGTACGTGGTGGTTGCTGGAAATTGAAGTGCACACTCTTGCGCTCAGGGGGTACCTGGATGATCTCCATTTTCTCGAGCTTGCGCACACGATCTTGCACCTGTTTGGCCTTCGTTGCCTTGTAGCGAAAACGCTCGATGAAGGCCTCCATATGAGCAATTTCCTCTTGCTGCTTCTGCGCTTGTTCGCGCAGCAATTCAAGACGCTCTTCGCGTTGCGTCAAATAAGCAGAGTAATTGCCTTTATAAAGCTGAACATGACCTAAATCGATCTCGGCAACGCGATCGACCATGTTGTCCAGAAATTCGCGGTCGTGACTTACCACAATCACGCTTCCCGAATAACTGCGCAAAAACCCTTCCAGCCATTTCACGCTTTCAAGGTCAAGGTGATTGGTGGGCTCGTCAAGAAGAAGCACTTCGGGATTGCGCGTAAGGAGTTTTGCCAATGCGATGCGCATCTGCCAACCACCGGAAAAATCGGAAGTCATGCGTTCCATATCGTCTTCGCCAAAGCCCAAGCCGAAAAGGACCGAGCGCACGCGCGATTCAAGTTGGTAACCGCCCATGGCCTCATACTGATCACGAGCGCGCCCATATGAGGCAAGCTGTTGCTCGGTGGGGTTTTCACCCAACGAAGTTTCCAGTTCGCGCATGTGGCGTTCTTGGTTCAATATTTCATGCTGAGCAGAGAGCACCTCTTCAAAAATAGAGCGCTCCCCCATCTCAATGGCTTCCTGCTCTAGGTATCCGAGTTTTGCGCCCTTCGCCAAGATAATGCGACCATCATCGGCATCCTCTTTGCCGGTAATAATATTGAGCATAGTGGTTTTGCCAGCGCCATTCGGGCCAACAAGGGCAAGACGATCGTACTCTTCCAAGCGAAAAGTGACGTCCGAAAACAGGACGCGGGAACCAAAGGATTTGGTGATGTGTTCAAGCTGTAAAATCATAACGATTTATTGTACCGTATGCGAACAATGCAACCGAGCGAGCCAGGGCATACTTACAAACCGCGCATGAAAACGCAAACAACGGCGCAACTCATGTTCGCAAGATTTCTGCTTCGCAAGCAAACCGCAATCCAGCTCGACTGCATGCTTCAGGCGAAAACAAGACCGGTGCAGCTCTAATCGATGTAAATGCTCGGTGAGGCAGATCGGTCGAGCTGATGCCCACGTACGTACTCAATAAAGTGCTCCACGCAATACGGACGATAATTCTTATCACAATATACGAGATAGATCGTGTGGCAGTATTGACGTTTTTCCAGCTCGTTGTTGTACAAGGGCTTTACGACAATGTCTTCCATCGTGCGAGGGAAAAATGTGTCGAGCATCAATGCCAGATCAGAGCCATTCGCGGCAAAACCCGCAAGAATAGACTCATCCTCATACACATAGCGAACATCGTCGATTTCAAATCCATCGAGCAAATTCTTCACCGATTTTCCGAGAGGCACTTCCCCTCGGTAGGTGATAAGGGACTCGCCCTTCAGATCGCTTAGCGTCAAATACGGTTTAGATGCCAAAGGAGAAGACGGGCTCATGGCAACGACCAAGCGCTGCTCAACAACAGGAATCTGATGGAGCTTATCGCTGAAACCAGCATCAAAAGCACAGAAAGCAACATCATGTTTCCCCTCAACAATGCCGGAAAGCAATTCCTGAGAAGGCTTCTGGTTGATATTGAATTCGGTTTTCCGCTCATTAACCGACGAATAGCCGTTCAGCAAACGAGGAAGATACTCCGTCTGAAGCGTGATAATGCAGCCAAGATCGATCACGCCGCCATCACCTTCACCAGAATATCCCTTCATTATGGCAATACCCTTATCGAGTTGCTCTAGCGAAGCATTTACGTACTTAAGAAACTCGGCACCGTACTTAGTGAGTTCAACATTGCGCCCAGCTTTTTGGAATAAGGAAACGCCCAGCTCTTGCTCAAGAGAAGAAATGGAGCCAGAAAGGGTGGGTTGCGTAATGAAAAGCTCTTTTGCAGCTTTTGTATAATGCTGCAATTCGGCCAGTTTTCGAAAATAATAAAGCTGAGATAGATTCATGCTTCTACGCGCCTCCACCTAAGACAAAACGATGTTAATTATAGCGTAAATCCGATAAATAAAGCTTAACCTATAAGCCATTCTTTGGTTAAACCACAGCAGTTACTACCAGACACGAGGATGCTTCTTTTCGCACCTCCCTCGCAAAACCCTGTTGCGCACCTCACCCGCACCGCAATAACTAACCTGTCCCTCGAACAAAAAAAGGACCCTGGTTTCCCAGGGTCCTTCGAGTAGTGCATGAATTATTTCATGAAAGCTACGTGTTTAGTCGTGCATCTTTTCCATGGCACTGTAACCGAACTGCTTCTTGAAGCGAGAGATTACATACAGGGACATGCAGATGCTTACGACTGCGGCAACGAGGAGCAGAACCATCATGATCCAAACTGCGCTACCCTCACCAACGGACTTGGTCATGCTGCCAACGATGAAGGGCAGGAATACCGATGCGAAGCCCATGAAGGTGTAGTACATACCTACGTTACGGCCACGAGGACCGGGGCACATCATCTGACGAAGCGTAACGCCCGTCTGAAGCATACCGCCAGCTGCGGAGAAACCGAGAACGGCGATTGCCACGTACACAACGCCTGCACCAAGGTTGAGAGGCAGAGCGACGATAACCAATGCCAATGCGCAAGCAGCAAGGATCGAGTCGATCAGGATAACCTTGATCGGGGTCCAACGGAGCTTGCCCATCATCCATGCCCAGAACAGAACTGCAACTACAGAACCAGTTGTGTAGATGGAGGTCAGGCCAGCTGCGGTGGTGGCATCAAGGCCGAGGTTGGTAATACCAAACTGCTTGGTGTACTGCTGAGCGCCGTACATGATGAACATGATCAAGAAGCCGAAGAACAACGTGCAAGCATTAACCATTGCATTGGGCTGCTCGAGCATGGCGTCTTTGGCGGCCTGGATTTCTTCCTGAGCCTTGTTCTTGGCGCCTTCATCGCTTGCATCAGAAGCAGCGATCTTGCGTTCGTCGTCGTAAATAAACGGAGTGCAAATTGCCATGATAGTAGCGATAACAGACATCACGATAGGAATCATGATGTTGATATGCCAGTTAGCACCGCTGTTCATTGCTACGAACAGAGGATAAACGATACCGGAAATGGAAATAACCAGCTTGATACCGATCGTAGTAGATGCGGAATACTTGGGGTTCGCTTCAGCAATTGCAGGGTAAAGCGATCCATCCCAGAAACCAGAAGTGGCAACACCGGAAAGGAAACCTGCCACACATGCGACCGTAGCGTTGTCGGTAAGGAGCATAATCACGAACGAGATGATGTAAAGAACACCACCGCCTACCGCCATGATCTTACGGCCAATGCGGTCAGAGATTTCGCCTCCGATCCATACACTAATGAATTTACCAATACCAACCCACATGATTGCCGTTGATACCGCAGCGGCACCTGCCGTTGCGTCGGTGAAGCCCCATTGCGTGTAGAAGTTCACCTGATTTTGACTGAAGATAATCGCCTGAACGCCGTGTGTTAAATAACACATGTACACTGTCGCAATAGCGAACAAGTACTTAGTTGCTTGTTTGGCTGCGCTCATAACCTCCCCTTCCTCTTTTTCTTTCCCTCAATGGAATGCTTAAACCAAACGAGATCCCCTGATGAAAACGATGGCTCAAGACACTTTCATGTTAGACCTGCCGTTTGAAGACTTCTAATTCATTCAAATAATGCGAATAGAACCCTATTATAACTGCTGTTTATAGATTTGATAATTTGATGCAATATTTAATAATGCAAGCCATTTGTTGAAAGCACAAAGAAAGTACTCATGCATGGAGTTAGATCTGCCCCTCATTGAAAATAACCAATCGGCGAATAGCCGCTCGACAGAACATAAAAAAAGCGACCTACCGTTGGTAGGTCGCTAATGCAATCAAGAAACGATTGTACGCCTATGCGTGAAATTCCTAGCCGAAGCGATACTGAACGCCCATGGTAGGCTGAGGATACTCCCACTTTTCGAGAATGGTTTCACCACAAATCATGCGGCACGTACCGCACTCGAGGCAACCAGCATAGTCGAAAATGGGCTCGTCGCCCTCAGCGGGCATCTTGTAGAGCGCTGCAGGGCAGCACATAACGAGCTTCTGGAACTCAGGATCGGAAGCCTTAACGCCTTCCTTGATCTTGATATGAGCGTTTTCTTCGTCGACCTCAAACTTGTTGAGGGAAAGCTTCTCGTCGACGTTAACAGTGATGTCGATCACAGTGCCTTCACTCCCTTCATAGCAACCTTAGCGAGCTTGAACAGACCCTGGCGCTTAACCGGAGGAAGCGCAAGCTTCATAACATGCTGGCGAGGTTCGCCGTCAACCTTGAAGAGCGGGGTCATGATGTCGCGGATCATCTCAGGATAACCGCGGAACATGCCGGGGCAGTTCTCGAGGAATTCAGGAGCGTCCTCGTACATCTTCATGTCGCGCATGATGAAGGAGCTATCGAGCATGGTCTTGTACTCAGCCAGGCCAGCCTTGGAGGTATCGCCAGCATCGAGAGCCTTGATAACAGCCTTAGCAGCAATAGCGCCAGACTCAACCGCAAGGTCCATACCGCGAACGGTGTAGCCGAGGTTCATGCACAGCATAGCTGCGTCACCAGCAACAACAACACCGTCGCCAATGATCTCGGGCATCATCTTGATACCGCCCTCGGGGACAACATGACCGGAGTACTCTACGGTCTTGCCGCCAGCAATAAGGGGCTTGATCTCAGGACGATTCTTGAAGTTCTCGAGCATCTGATATACAGGAATGTCCTGCTTAAGAACTTCACTCATGGTAGCTACGATACCAACGGAAACAGATTCCTGGTTAGCGTATACAAATGCGCCACCAATGATGCCGTTAGAGCAGTCGCCAGCGAAGAGCCAGGAAGCACCTTCGCCAGGATTGCAGAGGAAGCGGCTTTCAACAACGTCGGCAGGAAGTTCAATAGTTTCCTTAGCGCCAACAGCAACCTGATGAATAGCAGGAGCCTTCTTGGAAAGACCAGCCTTAGAAGTGAGGAGAGAGTTAACGCCGTCAGCGAGGATTACAACATCAGAAGTAATCTCGTCACCAAATGCGAGAATGCCCTTTACCTTGCCATCTTCAATGATGAGGTCTTCAACTGCGATGCCGTAAATAAACTCAGCACCAGCATTTTCAGCCTGCTCTGCCAGCCACTGATCAAAGGGGCCACGCAGTACAGTGTAAGACTCTTTACCAGCCTCTTCGAGCTCACGGGCTGCATAATCAATAGTGAAATTGGAGTCAGGCGACATAAGCGAAATACGCTCATGAGTAACCTTGCGCTGCAAAGGAGCTTCCTGGTAATTCGGGAATACCTTGGCCAGCGAATGCGTATAGATACGGCCACCGGTCATGTTCTTGGCGCCAGCGTACTGACCACGCTCAACGACAAGAACCGACTTGCCTGCGGATGCGAGGGTGTAGGCAGCAACAGAACCTGCGCAACCAGCACCGACGACAATCGCGTCAAAATCGGACATGCTGTTCCTTTCAGAGTGTGAACAAAAAAACAGGGCGCAGAAAACTGCGCCCTGCAATAATACGCTTTTACAGCGCTTCAATCAAGGCAGGAAGAACCTTGTAGATATCACCAACGATACCGTAGTCGCACTGCTTGAAGATAGGTGCGTTCTGATCCTTGTTAACTGCGATGATGGTGTCAGCACCCTGAACGCCTACCATGTGCTGCATCTGGCCGGAAATGCCGAGAGCAATGTAAGCCTTGGGAGCAAGCTGCAGACCGGAAACGCCGATGTAGAGGTTGCGGGGCAGCCAATCAACGTTCTCAGCCAGAGGACGAGAGCAACCGAGCTCAGCGCCAACCTTAGCGCAGAGATCGCGAGCCATCTGGAGGTCAGCTTCCTCAGCGAAGCCACGACCAGCACCAACAACAACGTCGCACTTGGTGAGGTCTGCGCCCTCACGGGGAACAGCCTTGGTGCCGCGAAGAACGAGAGCCTTCTCGGGAGCAGCATAAGCGATGGTCTCAACATCGTCGGAACCAGTTGCCTCTGCGTCTGCGAAAGCGGTGCCAGCTACGGTGTAAACCTTAGCACCAGTTGCCTTCTGCTTGTTTGCAGCGAGACCACCGAAGTACATGTTGGTTACAACGTCGCCGTCGAATGCGGTAACGTCGGAAACAACAGCGGTGCCGAGCTTAGCAGCAAGAAGACCAGCGAGGATCTTGTTGCGGGGAGTAGGCTCAACGAGCACTACGTCGGGCTGAGCGGCTTCATATGCAGCCTGAACGCCAGCAGCAGCGTTCTCAACGGGCTGGCCTTCGGGAAGCTCTACGTCGTATGCCTTGTCGGCAACGCCCGTGAGAGGAGCACCCTTAACAACTGCGAGTACTACTTCGTCAGCAATGGTACGAGCACCAGCGCAGAGAGCGCGCTGAGCATCGGTAGATTCTGCAAGAACAAATGCTTTCATGTTTTAGAACCGCCTTATCTCTACTTGAGTGCCTCAGCAACAGCCGCCGCAAATGCGTCGATGTCGCCTTCTTCGAAGATCTGCTGCTTACGGGGAGCGAGCTCGGGAGCCTTGGTCTCCTCAATCTCGATCTTAGCGTCTACGCCACCAGCAAGCTCGTCAACGGTGGAAGGCTTCTTGCCAGCTGCGAGGATCTCACGCATGCCAGGGATGCGAGGCTCGCCGATGGAGGGAGATACAGCGATAACTGCGGGGAGGGGAACCTCGATCTCCTCAACTTCATCTTCGAGCGTGCGCTCAACAACGACCTTGTCGCCTTCAGCAGCGATAGAGGTAACTTCGTTGATGGTGGGTACACCAAGAGCAGCTGCGAGCTGAACGTTTACCTGACCAGCATAGAAGTCAGCGGAACCGTCGCCGGTGAGGATCAGGTCGTAATCGGAAACCTTGTCCTCAACGATACCCTTCAGAACCTGAGCGGTTGCGAAGGAGTCAGCGGTAGCCAAAGCATCATCGGTAACCATGATGAGCTCATCAACGCCGCGGGAAAGGATATCCTTCTTCAGCTTAGCGTCGGTAGCCTTGGAGGTTGCAGCGCTGATAACAGTAACGGTACCGTCGTTAGCAGCAGCGAGCTGAGCTGCAGCTTCGATAGCGTTCTTGTCGTAAGAGCTGATGACCTGATGAGCCTTAGAGTAGTCAAGCGTACGATCGCCAGCGACGAAGATGTCCTGGTCGTCAGCTACTACTTTAACTGCGACAACAATTTTCATAACTTTCTTGCTCCTATTCTCCTTGTATTACCTATACAAACGGGAGTTACGTGCAGCAGTGCGCGTAGGGTTACTTATACAGTTTAGGAATTGCACGACCGGCGATGTAGTCCATAACCTCGCACGTACCGCCAGCGAGCATATTACCACGAAGGTCACGCCAAATGCGACCAACACGAACTTCCTCAGTATAACCGAGGCCGCCGTATACCTCAATTGCATTATCAGCAATCTGAAGATGAGCGCGAGTGCCCCAAGACTTCAGCATAGCGATGTCAGCGTTGATGGACTGACCCTGATCGAGCTTCCAGAGGCAGTAGTACAGCCAATGACGGGTCTGCTGAAGCATGATTTCGTTCTGCTCGATGAGGCCCTGAACACGGGGGTTGGTGATAATCGGCTTGCCGAAAGCGATGCGCTCCTTAGCGTAAGCGATAGCATCGTTCTGAGCAGCCTGAGCAAGGCCAAGACCCTGAGCAACAACAAGGCAGCGCTCGAACTCGAAGTTCTTCATGAGCAGCAGCCAACCAGCACCAGCTTCACCAATGCGCTGGGACTCTTCAACAACAACGTTGTCGAAGAATACGTCAACAAAGGGAACGGTGTGCTGACCGAGCTTGGTCAGGTGAGCGGTGGAAACACCCTCGGTCTCACGCTTAACGAGCCAGAGAGACATCTTGTTGTTTTCGCGAGCAGGTTCCTCGTCCTTGCAGATAACGATGTAGTAAGGAACGTCAGCACCATTGGTAACCCAAGTCTTCTGACCGTTCAGAACATACGTACCGTCAGCCTGCTTCTTGGAGGTCATGGTCATGCCCATGTTGTCGGAACCAGCAGCGGGCTCGGAGAGGCAGAGAGCAGCAACGGACTGGCCAGACTTCTCGTACTCTTCCATGATAACTGCGGACTGCTCAGGGGTGCCGAACTCAGCGAGGTCAGCGCAAGCGAGCATACCAGTCATGAACGGGGTCATGGCACCGGTGAACTCATAGAGCTTCTCGGTCATGAGGCCCAAGGTTACGTGGTCCGTAGGAATGCCACCGACCTCTTCGGGAAGGCCCATGAAGGGGAAGCCTGCGTCGCGATATGCGTCCTGGGCCTCGGCGCTAACCTGATGGTTTTCATACATCTGACGTACGGACTCATCGTCGAAGTAGCGGTCTGCATACTCCTTGAGGGACTCAACAAGAAGTTCCTGCTCGTCGGTGAGAGCAAAATCCATAATCTTCTCCTTCTCCTCGCCCGCCCTATCCAAGGGCAAACGAACTAGTTCTGACATGACTGCATGCCAGAATACGGACTTTCTGCTGTAGTTGAGTTTAATCGCAAGAACAGACCTGTCCAATAGAAAAAAGATAGATGGAGTAAAAAATTACCGATTTATCTTGCAGATTTCCATAGGGCAGAACTATTGATTTTCAACACTGATGCCATTTCCGTAAATGTATGTGAACGCGATCACGAATAGTCGATAAAAACTAGTGAATCGAACCGTCTGGAATTATTACTAATTTATGTATAAAAGATATTGCGAGGTGAAGCACTTTCGAGCGAAATTGCTTAAAAATAAACGATAGAGCAAGCCTATAGAAAGAAGTTTTTCGATTGCGCATATCCTATTGGACACCTCTTAACGCGAGAATGCTAAACTGCTTGTAGCGGAATATCCGGAATCTGCCGCATAAGGGTTAATCAGGAACCGAAAGGTTCCATTCACAAACCGATTAGGAGGGTTTATGAATCCGAATGCAACCATCACCGACGAGCAGTTTAAGGCGTACCTCAAGAAGGTTCGCGACATGGTCGAAGGTCCTTACACCGAATGGCAGAAGGAGATCGAGGTAACCAACACGTTCCCCGAGAAGTTCTACCAGTCCAACATCGACAACGACATCTATCGTTACTCTCTCCCTGTAGAGTACGGTGGATGGGGCCTCTCCGAGAAGGAAATCCTGCAGGTTCAGGAAGAGTTCTCCCGTGGTCCTTCGGGCATGCGTATGCACATGCACTATGCATCTGACCTGAACTGGCGCATCCTCAACGATTTCGGTCAGCCCGAGATCAAAGAGAAGTACATGCCTCTCTTCCAGGACAAGACCATCTTCACCAACTTCGCTCTGACCGAGAAGTCTGGCGGCACCGGTGCTGACCTGCACTCCACCGCTGTATGGGACGAAGAAAAGGGTAAGTGGATCCTCAATGGCGAGAAGTGGCTCATTTCTCACACCGACTGCTCTCAGTTCTCTTACGTAATCTGCGTAACCGATCCTGACAAGCAGGGCGACGATCGTCTGTCCGCCTTCTTCGTTCCTATGGATCGTCCTGGCTTCGAACTCGTTCCTATGCCTCACATGATGGGCTGCCGTGGCTCCGGTCACACCGGCCTCAAGTTCACCAACGTTGAGCTCGAGCCCGAATTGATGCTCGGCAAGCGTGGCGAGGGCATGAAGGTTGCTATGCACTCTCTCGCGGTTTCCCGCGTACACATCGCAACTTCTAACCTCGGTATTTCTCAGCGTATGTTCGAGATGTCCATCGCTCGTGCACGCGACCGCGTTACCTTCGGTAAGCCGATCATCAAGCGTCAGGCTATCCGCGTAAAGCTCGCTAACATGCAGATGATGATCCATGCTCTTCGCTGCACCATCATCGACTTCTGCGATGACTTCGATCTGGACAACAACGGCGAGTACGTATCCGAGAAGGCTGCAATCTGCAAGCTGTTCTCCATCGACACCGTTCGTCTCGTTTCCGACGAGATGCTCGAGATCTTCGGTGGCGACGGTTACTTCGAGGATTCTCCTTATGGTCCTACCGAACTCCTTTATCGCGACTGCCGCGCTATGTGGCTTGAGGAAGGCGCTCCTACCGTACAGCGCATCACCATCGCTAAGGGCGTTGAGGATCATGACGGTACTCTCGAGTACCAGACCTGGATCGCTGGCTCTAAGCTCGACTAGTTCTGACTCTTTCAACCAAGAGTTATCTTGGCTAGATTCCGGGAAAAGGGGAAGCAAATGCTTCCCCTTTTTTTGTAAGCGCTTGTTCGGCCGCCCCTACTCTATCGACACATCAAGCATCCCTGTTTTGCAGAAATCGCTAGATTGCCAAAAAATGCAAAATCACGTTGGCCGATTATCCACCAAGTCCACTTCTCTATATATAACAGCAACATGTAGCGTCCTTGTACGGCTATAATCTGCCGCTTTCGCATCGGCATGAATCCCTTACTGTAAGTTCTGTCTTTCTTCGGATAAGAGCACTCGCTCGACTGTACTTATCCGAGGTTCATATAGAATTGAAGCTCGGTATTTTCGCGTTACCCTTTTAGGAAGGCTGTACATGGCACTTTTCAATAAGAAGGAAAAAGAAAAGAAGGAAAAAGAAAAGCCCCAGAAAAAACCTCTGGAAATCTGGTACACAGAGGATGGCACCAAGATCGGTGACGATGGCTACCCAATGACCCCCCTTCGCACCAAGATGCATCATATTTGGAACGCTTACTTTATCTACGCAATGATACTTTTGGCTTGGGGCCTTGCCTGTACATTGCTTGGTTGGTTTTCCGGTGAAACGTTTACCGACTGGGAGCTTCGAGCTACTGGCGGTTGGGAATACAACGGCTATCGTCTTGCCACCCTTGTCCGCATTGAGGCACTGGTTTGCTTATGGACCGCTGTAGCTAGCGTAATCCTCAATCTAAAGGGCTTTGCTTGGATGTACGACCGTGCTAGCAATGGGTTCGTAAACGGCCTTATGTACGCTCTGCTGGGCATTTCTATTGCTATTGAGCTTGTTGCTCTTTTCATGATCCACATCATCAGCCCCGCATGCCTTATCAACATCGTACTCATCGTTATGACCATTATCACGATGAAGCAAATCGATGAAGAACGCCCATCGCTTAAAAAGGCTAAGCGTTTCCGTAAAGAAGTTAAATAGCCTCGCATTCCATCCATCGGCTTTATAAGCCACCTGCATCATTGCAGGTGGCTTTTTTTGCGCAATTGCTGGCTGCTTCTGCTTCTAAGTGAAGAGTAAGTACCGTCGCCAGAGAGAGGGCTGAATTAACCAACAGACGAGCTGCATATAGGCAACAGAACCAAAGCCGCAAGTATATATAACATTAGAATGTAGCAGCACTTTACGCGCGCAATATCGCCCATATTAAAGAAGAACGCTCAAATAAAAAATGCCGCCACCCGAAGTGACGGCAAATATTTCCCGATGGTGGGCCCACCCGGATTCGAACCGAGAACCAAAGGATTATGAGTCCCCTGCTCCACCATTGAGCTATGGGCCCGATGCAGCACCTTCGTCAGAAGCTGCGATTGAATATTCTAGCGTACTTTACCGCTTTTGCCACTTTCATTCCTAAGGATCGACACATTAACGCGTAAATGATCCCTCGCAGCCGTTGCAGCTCCCTGCAAACATGGAAACTCACGTTTACCGTGATGTTTTGGGATTTCTCCGCCCGCCGCGCCTCTAACCTTACTCGATACCTACCAACAAAAAGCGGCTAGGTGCATATGCCTAGCCGCTATATATGCTCAGCCGTTTTGTACGCCCAGCTGTTTTTAGGCTTGAAGGGAGAACCTAGTAAACCATGTGCATGGCTTCGCGAACCTCGTCCAAAGTTTTATTGGCGATTTCGTTCGCTTTGCGATTGCCTTCATGCAGAATCTCTTCCACATAACCAGGCTTTGCGGCAATTGCCTCACGACGCTCACGGATAGGAGCAAGGTACTCGTTAACCGCTTTGGTGACATACTTCTTAAGCGTGCCTGAACCACCGTTGCCAATTTCCTCGGCAATCTCCACTTCAGTGCGGCCCGTGCACAAAGCAGCCGTAGTAAGGAGCGCAGATACGCCGGGGCGGTTTTCCTTATCGAATGTGATAAAACGTTCGGAATCGGTCTTGGACTTCTTGATGATCTTGGCGGTTTCTTCTGCCGTAAACGAAAGGCTGATGGCATTGCCATAGCTCTTCGACATCTTGCGACCATCCAGACCGGGAATCTCAGGCGCATCGTCATTCAGAAGGCCTTCGGGCTCAGGGAACACAAAGCCGTAGCGCTCGTTGAAACGACGAGCGATTTGGCGGGTCTGTTCAATATGGGGCAACTGGTCCTTGCCGCAGGGCACGATATTGCCCTTACAGAACAAAATGTCGCATGCCTGATGCACAGGATAGGTAAGAAGAAGGCCGGTAAGGGCATGACCCGATGCTTCCTGTTCAGCCTTAACTGTGGGGTTGCGAAGGAGCTCTGCCTCGGATACCAAAGAAAGGAACGGGAGCATGAGCTGATTCAAAGCAGGAATCGCAGAGTGGGTGAAGATAATTGTTTTCTCTGGATCGATGCCGCAAGCAAGGTAGTCAATTACCATATTGCGAACATTGTCCTGGATGTTCTCCGTGGTGTCACGGTCGGTAATTACCTGATAGTCGGCAATGATAACTCGCGTGGTTACGCCTTTGTTCTGCAGCGCAACGCGCTCCTTGATAGTGCCGAAATAGTGGCCCAGATGCAAGCGACCCGTAGGACGGTCGCCCGTAAGCATCGTGTACTTGCCGGGATGTACTTCAAGATCGGCGCGAATTGCCTCGCTGCGCTTCTGGCTTGCTTCAAAACTATTAGAGCTCATAACGAACAGTGCCTCTTTCGCTTGATTCGTAAAGGTGATTGAGCCGCACTCAAACGGCATTGGATGCACTGGGAAAGTATACCATTGCTTATCTTCCGCATAGACTATTGCCCTTCCGTCCCCTACACTGAAAGGCATGACTATCTCAACTTTTAATACGCTTGGCTTGTCCAAGCCCTCATTGGAAGCCATCGAGAATCTTGGCTTCACCGAACCCACCCCTGTACAGGCACTTTCCATTCCGCCGGGAATCGAAGGAAAAGACATCCTGGCTGCTGCGCAAACAGGAACAGGGAAGACACTCGCCTATCTGCTTCCCATCTTCGACCAAATGGTGCGCCATTTCGGCTCAAAGCGTCCCAAAAAGGGTCCCTATGCATTGGTTTTGGCGCCGACGCGTGAGTTGGCTCAGCAAATTTCCGAATGCGCGAGCACTATTGCGCAGACCACCAAGTTCCGCACGCTTACCGTAATCGGCGGCAAGAAATACTCCACCCAGGTCGAAAAGCTCAAAAAGGGATGCGATGTGCTTATTGCCACTCCTGGACGTTTGCTTGACTTGGCACAACAAGGGCTTCTTTCCCTGGAAAACATCCACTATCTGGTGCTAGACGAAGTCGACCGCATGATGGACATGGGTTTCTGGCCCCCTGTGAATTCCATCGTGCGCATGACCCCGAAAGAACGCCAAACTTTCTTATTCAGCGCCACTTTGACGCCGGACGTTCAGGCAAAAGCAAAGCTTGTACAGACGGAACCGGAGGTCGTCGAGATCGCTCACAAGGGCGAAACCGCCGATACGGTAAACGAGTACCTGCTACCCGTTTCCGAGCGCCAGAAACAGGATCTCCTTGTCGCCTTGCTCAAAGAGCAAGGGGCGGAACGCGTCATCGTGTTCACCCGCACCAAGCAATCTGCAGATTCGTGCGCCACGCGCCTGAAAGACGCAGGAGTAAAAGCCGACAGCATCCACGCAGACAAGCACCAAGGCAAACGCGACCGTGCGCTAAAGAACTTCCGCGAAGGCAAGATCGATGTTCTGGTTGCTACCGATGTCCTAGCGCGCGGCATCGATATCACCGATGTGAGCTATGTCGTCAACCTCACTGTGCCCGACTCCCCCGAGGACTACATCCATCGAATCGGACGCACAGGCCGCGCAGGCGAATCGGGTGCTGCCTACACGTTCCTTTCCCCAGATCAGCTCCTTGATTTGCGCGAAATCGAATACCACACGCAGCATCTGCTCGAAACTCACGACGTCGAAGGCTTTGAGTACGCCGACGATCGCCTTATCCCCAACCCCAAGCGTCCCACCAAGCGCCCATCGCGCACTGGCAGGGGTCGCAGGAGACCATCACTCCGTAGACGCTAATCCATCGTTTACGCTGATAGGGATTGAGTTAAAACTTTTTTCAAAAAAGATGTTGCACCGATTTCCAAGATGCGTATAATAAATTCCTGCGTCACGAAGAACGCACCGAATTCCTCGGTAGCTCAACGGCAGAGCATCCGGCTGTTAACCGGAGGGTTGTAGGTTCGAATCCTACCCGGGGAGCCAGAATTTCAAAGATCCGCTTGATGCGGATCTTTTTTTATTCCTGTTGCTCACCCTTCGGGTTATACGCAGAAACGGACACATTTTCTACCTATAACCCCACCCTTCCCTAATTACTCAAGCCTGCCAACACCAAGAACCACGCTATAGTTACCTCACCGCCGCAACTTACCGAAAGGCAACCTATGATCAACATCCTCTTCGTTTGCCATGGCAATATCTGCCGATCGCCCATGGCTGAATTCGTCATGAAAGAGCGCGTGCTCCAAGCAGGACTCGAAAATGCCATTTACGTGGAATCAGCAGCGATGCATCGCGACGAAATCGGCAGCGACGTTCACTGCGGAACGAAGGAAATCCTCGATCGATACGGCATTCCTTACGAACACCGCGCAGCACGTTTAGCAACCTCTGCCGATTATGATAAATTCGACTATCTCGTGGGCATGGACCGCTACAACATGCGTGACATGATGCGTCTCTACCACAACGATCCCGAAGGAAAACTAAGCCTTCTGATGGAATGGGTGGGCACTTCTCGAGACGTTGCAGACCCATGGTATACCGGCGATTTCGACACAACCTATGAAGATGTCGATGCAGGCTGCGTTGCTTTAATAGAGCACCTTAAGCGAATCCTGGATCGCTGATCATGGACAACGAATTCCAAAAAAGATGGGAACGTATCCAGCAGGCCCTCGCAACCGAGCTCTCCGGCGAGGTGAAACCGCGCGTTTCAAGCGGGCGGACCTTATTCGGAATCAAAAGCGAAGGCGAAACTAAGATGGATGAGTTCGCCAGACAGATCGAAGAGGAATACGCTGCGAAGCGGCGATCGGAAAAAGAAACCCTATCGCAAAACAAGAACACTTATTCGGAAGAATAAGAAGAGGCCCCCGACACGTTATTATGATCTCATGGGGGAATGAGGGGGTTATCATGTACAGTCCGTTTCGCAATGAACAGGGCCGGCCTAAGAGCCTTGACGAAGTGACCTATGCCGACCTCGCACAATTGAAGGATCTCGAAGAAGGATTCGCGCTTGAATTCAAGCGCACGTGGAACGAAAACGTGCGCACAAAGATCCCTAAGATCATTGCCTCGTTCGCCAATTCCCATGGCGGTTGGCTTGTCATCGGCATCACCGACGATGACAAAACAGTATGCCCCGTGTCAAAGCAGTCAGCCGATTTCTCTCAAATATTCGGCGAGCTGTGCCGCCATCACGTATCGCCTACCCCGCGCTTCGACACGCGCTTTATCGCCGATCCCGCAAACCCCAAACAAGGCGCTGTAGTGGTTCAGGTACACGAAGGCGATTTCCCGCCCTATGTTGCCGACGGCATCGTCGAGATACGCGAAGGGTCAACCTCAGGCCCCGCACTCGGCTCGGCACTGGTGGAGCTCTACAGCAAGGCAACTAAACGCAAACAGGAAATCCGCGAGTTCTGCCAACGCACCGTATGGTATCCAGCGGATACCCCATGCACCTCGCAGGACAGCGCCGCCTCTGAGGCCCCCCTGCCCTTGTTTAGCCTGTACTTATACCGAATGGGCACTCGCACCGCTGATACGCCCTCTAGAGCAGCTCAGGAAAGCCATGTCGTTGCTATGAGATCAGCTTTTACGCAACAAGGAATGAGCTGCCATGTCCAGCATGCGCACGATTCGTTGATATTCCGAACATCCAAGGGCATCCCAGGAAGCTCCGTCCATTCAGCCATCGAGCTGTTCCCCGATGAATCAATGAAGCTCACGGTACCCAGTGTGATGCTCGACCCCTACATGCAGGAAGAGGCTCTTTGCCAGATTTCGGCACTCGGAATTGAGGTTCCCGCCAACGCATTGTTCATCGGCGCTACCGAAACGCTGCGCCGCGTTACCCGCATGGCATCGCTGCTCGACCGCTACGTACGACTGCGGGCCATAAGCTGGACCAATTACGCCGTGGCCTACGAACTGGAGAACATGGCCGGCGTAATGCTCTGGTCGGAGACGGAAACTTACGCGCGCTATATCAGCAAGCACGGCATGCTGTTCTGCGGAACAACCGATTGCCGAAGCCGCATTCGTTATCTTGACGACGGTATCCACGGTTCGTTCCGAGCCCGCCAATTCGCTGGCAGCCATTTCTTTGAAGCGTGCGGGCTGCCCTTGGGTTCGCCCAGCGAAGAGGATAACGAATTGGTGGACGCCTTGCTTCGCGGAGAAAGGGCAAGCATGGGGCAATAGGGCCCCGGAAACGCCAAACCAACCAAAGGCCGCCTCTTTTTAGGCTCAAGCCCACCCGAATACCGCATTTGCCGCACTCAGAGCAGCAAGAAACGCCACAT
>OGQV01000378.1_pt1 | contig 45458 bp, 34 predicted proteins | sample 1553311 | NCBI WGS metagenome assembly OGQV01 (sample SAMEA2579976, study PRJEB22360) | human gut metagenome
AGAGGTCACGAGTTCAATCCTCGTCAACAGCTCTGAAAATCAAGCGGTTGCCAAAGCAAGGCAGCCGCTTTTTTCGTGCCGATCGGTGAAGAAATAACAGGCAGAACATACTGATTAGGCGCTTGGACTTTTGGAGGCATTAGCCGAATAATACCACTTAATACAAATAGTTACATAAATTTGCGCAGGGGGGGGGTAACTTTTGGATATCCATGGATAAAATAGTATATTTGACAGAATAACCATTCAAGAGCATGAATGACATTATTGCACAGGTAATTGCCATTATCGGATACGGCAACGATTATTTGCAAGTGGGTAACTTGCTATACGATTTCGATTCGAATTGTATTTTCCAATATTGTAAATCTGTCGACTTTATATATCAAAAGAAAAAAGGCCTGTTTTCCAAGAAAGTCGAGATGCTGGTAGCTGATAGTCCAACCGGATGGTTTAAATATCTTAACGAAAAAGGATGCTTGAAACTCAGGCTGCACTTCAAGTCGCAAAGGCCCGACGATTATATGACGGCAGGTTTTGTCGGAGGTGGAGGGATTTGGTTAATAGAAACTGTTTTCGAAGATCATTCAGACTTTTGGAATGCCGAATGGAGTAGTATAAATCAAAATGCACCCGACAATAAAATATGGCAGGTAAAATACAAGTGCATATCTAAGGATCGTCCGACGATCGACAAACAATATGACTTATTAGAAATTAAAACCCGACTTAAGAATTCTTTGACTCGAATTGAAAGTTTCGCTCTTGAAGAAAATTTGGAATATTGGGGTAAGTTATTTGAAAGCGCAAGACGGCTATTAGATGAAAAGAACCCATATAAGGATTCATATTTGCAAGATATACTACCAAAGAATAACTATTCAATCGACGCGCTCCAATTATTATTCGCGGCATTTTCTTCCTTTGTTTTCGGAGGAATGGGGTCATGGAATGATGGAGTTGCAAAGAACCACAAGAAACATAAAGAGCTTTCAAAAATCTTATACGAAGATATTGTCGATGCAATAGTTAGCGCAGTCAATTCATTCTGATAAATAGTAAAATCCTTGTAACATGAGTTACATGGATTTTTTCTTTTTCGGCGACAAGGTGAAATGCCAGACCATGCCGCCGATTTGCAACTAAAATGCAACCATCATCCGAACGGCGGCGCCACGCACCTTCCGATAGCAATAACGTGTAAAAACCGAAAAACAAATGACCGGGGTAAAACAGATCTCAGTCACGACCGCCGCTAATTCTGCCCCACCTCTTGAATAATTAAGTAAGGAATCCGATATTACCCGGTACGATACCGGCTACGAACGGCAAAACCGACGACCGGCACGCCTTTTTCCATCTATTTCACCAATATTATTCCCAAACTGGACTATACGGGAACAGTGTTTGCCGTAACTTTGCCTGGTAAACGGACGCCATCATGAAAATAACGGTCAACCCCGCAATACGGCACGTGCAACCCTTTATCGAACGGCTCCCGGAGGTTTTCCACGCCTCGGGCGAGGTGCTCCACGACGGGCGCAACCAGATCCAGGCTTTCGACATCGGGGGCGAACGCCTTGTCGTCAAACGCTATAAGCGCCCCAATGTGTTCAACAGGTTCATGTATTCGTTCTTCCGCAAGAACAAGGCCTGCCGCGCCTACGAGCACGCCCTGCGCCTGCGCGGGATGGGCTTCGACACCCCGGAACCGGTGGCATGGAGCGAATACCGCAAGGGCGGCCTGATCGCCGACGCCTATTTCGTTTCCCGCCGGTCGGAGCTCACCCCGCTCCCGCAGACCATGAAACAGTTCCCGGCGCCGGACACGTTGCCCGTACTCGAAGCCTTCGCCCGCTTCACCGTCCGCCTCCATGAGCAAGGGATCTGCCACGAGGATTTCAACCAGACCAATATCCTCTGGGAATACGACGGTACGACAGGCAGCTACCGTTTCCAGCTGATCGACATCAACCGCATGAGATTCCACGCCCGGCCGCTGCGCCCCGACGAATGCATGATCAACCTGCGGCGGCTGAGCTGCCCGGCCGTCCCGTTCCTGTACATATTGGATCGCTACGCCGACATACGTGGGTGGGACATCAACGACACGCTGCTGCGGGGGGTTTTCTTCCGTCTGCTCTTCGGCCGCCGCCAGCAGTTCAAAAAGCGGTTCCGGAAACGGAAATCGGCCGCCGCAGGCAAAAAACAGGGCTGAAAATTTGGATTCCGCAAATATTTTACTACATTTGCCGCTGTTAATCCCCACGAGAGATGAGACTTTACGGTTTTGCATATTACTTTTTTTACTTTTTCTTTTATAGCAAGAGGAAGAGCGGGGTTGTATGCAATTAGCTGTATGATACGATAGAGTGAAAACACGAAGGATCCCGTTCTGCAAAGAGCGGGATTTTTTAATGCCTAAAATTCGATTATGAAACGCATCACCATACAGGGACAACCCGGATGTTTCCACGAAACCGCCGCCAGGTGCAGTTTCCCCGGCGAGCAGGTCGAAATCCTGCCCTGCGACAGCTTCGACCAGCAGTTCGCCCGCATGGCCGCCGACCCGACGCTGCTGGGCATCGCGGCCATCGAAAACACCATCGCAGGCAGCCTGCTTCCCAACCACGAGCTGCTGCGGCGCAGTTCGCTCGCCGTCATCGGCGAATACAAACTCCGCATCTCGCACGTACTGGCAGCACTGCCGGGGGAGGCGCCCTGCGACATCGGCGAGGTGCACTCGCACCCGATCGCCCTGATGCAGTGCGGCGATTACCTGAAAGCCCATCCGGCGATGAAAGTCGTCGAACGCGACGACACGGCGGGCAGCGCCCGCGAAATCGCCGAACAACGGCTCCGCGGCACGGCCGCCATCTGCGGCGCCGGGGCGGCGGAGCTCTACGGGCTCGAAATCCTGGAACGGGGCATCGAGACCAACAAACACAACTTCACGCGCTTCCTCCTGCTGGCCGACCGCAACTGCGCCGCAGGGTTCACCGACCCGGCGCGCACGAACAAGGCATCGCTGGTCTTCTCGCTGCCCCACACCCAGGGAAGCCTTTCCAAGGTGCTCACCCTGCTCTCCTTTTACGAAATCAACCTCTCGAAAATACAGTCGCTGCCGATCATCGGCCGCGAGTGGGAATACCGCTTCTACGTGGACGTCACCTTCGACGACGCGGTGCGTTACCGGCAGGCTATCGAAGCGGCGCGGCCGCTGACGAGCGACTTCCGCATCCTGGGCGAATACGCCGAATGCCCCAACCCGGTAATCTGACAAGGAACAAACGATAAAAACGAAAAACATAAAAACCATGAACGACTTACAACCCATCAATCTCCCGGGGCTCGACCCCCGTCGGCCGCTGGTCATCGCGGGGCCGTGCAGCGCCGAAACCGAAGAGCAGGTAATCGAAACAGCCCGCGAACTGGCCGCGGAGGGCTTCAAGCTATTCCGCGCCGGACTGTGGAAACCGCGCACCAAACCGGGCGGGTTCGAGGGCGTAGGCGTCGAAGGCATAGCCTGGCTGCAACGCGTAAAACGCGAAACGGGGATGTATACCGCCACGGAGGTCGCTACGCGCAAGCATGTCCTGACAGCGATAGAAGGCGGCATCGACATGATCTGGATCGGGGCCCGCACGACGGCGAACCCGTTCGCCATGCAGGAGATCGCCGATGCGCTGCGCGGGCACGATATCCCGGTGCTGGTGAAAAACCCCGTGAGTCCCGACCTCGAATTGTGGATCGGCGGCGTGGAACGCATCTACAACGCCGGCATCCGCCGCCTGGGTGTCATCCACCGCGGGTTCACGTCGATCGACAAAAGCCTCTACCGCAACCACCCGATGTGGTCGATCCCCATCGAGCTGCACCGCCGCCTCCCCCGCCTGCCGATCTTCTGCGACCCGAGCCACATCGGAGGCAAGCGCGAGCTGATCGCCCCGCTGTCGCAGCAGGCCATGGACCTCGGGTTCGACGGACTGATCATCGAAGCCCACTGCTCGCCCGACTGCGCCTGGAGCGACAAGGCCCAGCAGGTGACCCCCGAGGCGCTGGCCTATATCATCCGCAACCTGGTGATCCGCGACGAGTCGATCACCACCGAGAGCCTCACTGAACTGCGTTCGCAGATCGACAAGCTCGACGACCAGCTGCTGGAGCTGCTCTCGCGCCGCATGCGCGTCTCGCGCGACATCGGACAGTACAAAAAGGAGCACAACATGCCCGTCCTGCAAACGCAGCGTTACGAGGAGCTGCTGGCCCGCCGCGCCGGGCAGGCCGGGCAGATGGGCATGGACCGCGAGTTCATGCGCACCGTCCTGCAGGCCATCCACGAGGAGTCGATCCGCCAGCAGATGGAGGTGCTGGGGAAATAGGTTCTCCCGCGTAGCCCGACACGAAAGGCTCCCGGCCTCCGGGGGCCTTTTCGGGTTTTTGCAGGCATCCGGCAAAGGCCCCTTGCGCTTCTTGACCGCAAAAGCGCATGAGACAACATTACATTTCGGTTAAATGTCATGCCGGGGGCATGCAACATCGGTGAATGATGCGTAAATTTGCTGCGGACTCAAACCCGCATTTATGGCAAAACACAAAATCCTGGTGGTCGACGATGAAGAGTCGCTGTGCGAAATCCTGCAATTCAACCTCGAAGTCGAAGGCTACGAAGCCGACGTGGCATACAGCGCCGAGCAGGCCCTCCGGATGCATCCCGAACGCTATTCGCTGATCCTGCTGGACGTTATGATGGGCGAGATGAGCGGCTTTCGGATGGCGCAGCTCCTGAAAGCCGATCCCGAAACGGCCCGGGTCCCCGTGATCTTCTGCACCGCGAAGGACTCCGAGGACGACACGGTGGCCGGGCTGAACATCGGAGCCGACGACTACATCACCAAACCCTTTTCGGTCCGCGAAGTGCTGGCCCGCGTGCGCAGCGTACTGCGCCGCACGTCCGCCGCACGCGCCGAATCCGAAAGCATCCGCTTCGAAGGTCTGGAGATCGACCTCCGGCGCAAAGTCTGCACGCTCGACGGCAAGGAGCTGCAACTCACCAAGAAGGAGTTCGAAATCCTGGCTCTGCTGCTCTCGAACCGGGGCGTGATCTTTTCACGCGAGGAGATCCTGCGCCGCATCTGGAGCGACGAGGTGATCGTCCTCGACCGCACGGTCGACGTGAACATCACACGCCTGCGCCGTAAAGTCGGACCTTACGGGGAACACATCGTAACGCGCCTGGGCTATGGCTACGGCTTTGAAGCATAAACTTTCCTACCACCGGCGGCTGTTCCTGCTGCTGCTCGTCTTTTCGTGGACGCTGGTGGGGTGTTTCATCCTTTTCCAGTACGGGCGCGAAAAGCACTTCAAGGCCGAGCGGCTCGACGCGCAGTTGCAGCTTTTCAACCTGCGGATGCTCGACGCCGTGAATGCGGGCGCGCCCCCCGACGCCTTCATCGCCCGCTCCGGCGCACCCTGCGAAGGAGTGCGCGTGACGCTGATCGACCCGGCGGGACACGTCGTTTTCGACAATTCGCTCGACACACTGCCCGGCGCGAACCACCTTGACCGCCCCGAGGTCGCCGAGGCGCTGGCCCGCGGGACGGGGTACACCATCCGCCGCCACTCCGAAAGCACCGACCGCAACTATTTCTACTCGGCCATGCGGGGCGACCGCTACATCGTCCGTTCGGCCGTGCCCTACTCCGTGCCGCTGGGTGAAATCCTGGCCGCCGACCGCGAATTCCTCTGGTTCATGCTGGGCGTGACGCTGCTGATGAGCGTGGCGGGCTATTTCGCCACGCGCCGCCTGGGCCAGAACATCACCCGGCTGAACGAATTCGCCGAACGGGCCGAGCGGGGCGAGCGGATCGACGACCTCCCGGCATTTCCCCACGACGAACTGGGCGAAATATCGAGCCACATCATCCGCCTCTACGCCCGTCTGCAAAAAACCACTGCCGACCGCGACCGCGAGCACGCCCTCGCGCTGCACGAGGAACAGGAGAAAATACGCATCAAGAAACAGCTCACCAACAACATCAACCACGAGCTGAAGACCCCCGTGGCGGCGATTCAGGGCTATCTGGAAACACTGCTGGCCAACCCGTCGCTCGACGCGCAAAGACGCACGGACTTCCTGGAAAAAAGCGCCGCACAGACCGAGCGTCTGCGGCGTCTGCTGGCCGACATCTCGACCATCACGCGCATGGACGAGGCGAGCCAGCTGATCCAGAAGGAGCGCGTCGTGCTGAACGACCTGATCGCCGAGGTCACGGCCGACATGGAACTGAAACCCGCCGACCAGCGGCTGCGGGTGAACATCGACTTCCCGCAGCAGGTCGAGATCGTCGGCAGCCCGTCGCTGCTGGCATCAATATTCCGCAACCTTGCGGACAACGCCGCGGCCTATTCCGGCGGACGCGACATCTTCATCCGGCTGCTTTCCGACACCCCCGAAGAGTGCACGGTCTCGTTCGCCGACAACGGCATCGGCATCGGCGAGGAGCACCTGCCGCACATCTTCGAACGCTTCTACCGCATCGACAAGGGCCGATCGCGCAAACAGGGCGGCACGGGACTGGGGCTGGCGATCGTCAAAAACGCCGTTGCGATCCACGGCGGCACGATCACGGCCCGCGAACGCGAACGCGGCGGGCTGGAGTTCGTCTTCACATTGAAGAAACACAGTTAACAAATTCCAGCTACACGACAACCCGCCCGGCCGCATTCGCAGCCTTCGGCTGCGATTACGAATCGGAGCCACCCCTGACTCCCCGCCTCGGCGGGGAGTTAAGGCGCAAAAACGCCACGCCTTGACTGCTGTGGCGGCTCGGCAATTCGCAAGCGATTGCGCTCGCCTGTCGCTTGCAGTTGTCGCACGCGGCCGGACAGGCGGCCGGATCGGTTTTTTACCGCTCCCCGATATTTTTTCACTCCCCCGCAACGCCCCTGTAACGCCTTTGTAACATCGGTTTCGGACCTTTGCAACGGTAAAGAACCATAACAATTACGAAAACGGATAATCCATGTCCCCGCTATTCACCGCAATCGTCGTCATCCTGGCCCTGCTGGCCGTGATGGGCATCGTCGTGGGCGTCGCCAACGACGCCGTCAACTTTCTCAACTCGGCCCTCGGCTCGAAAGTCGCACCGCGCCGCGTGATCCTCTGGGTCGCAGCCGCCGGCATTCTGGTCGGCACGCTCACCTCGAGCGGCATGATGGAGGTCGCCCGCAGCGGCGTCTTCTACCCCGGACAGTTCTCCTTTCAGGAGATTATGATGCTGTTTCTGGGCATGATGCTGGGCAACGTGCTGCTGCTGGACCTCTACAACACGCTGGGACTGCCCACCTCGACCACCGTGTCGATGGTCTTCGGTCTGCTGGGCGCCGCCGTCGCCGCCGCCCTGTTCCGCATCGCCGGCGACCCGGGGACCTCCTTGCAGGACCTCTCGCAGTTCATCAACACGGGCAAAGCCATGGTCATCATCGCGGCGATCCTGTTGTCGGTGGCGCTGGCCTTCGTGGCCGGAACGCTTTTCATGTACATTTCGCGCCTCATCTTCTCGTTCCGCTACGCCGCCGTCTTCCGCCGCTGGGGAGCCGTCTGGTGCGGCATCTCGCTGGCCGGAATCCTCTATTTCGCGCTGTTCAAGGGGTTGAAAAGCTCGGGACTGATCCCGACCTCCGTTTCGGCCTACGTCGGCGACCACGTCCTCGTGACGCTCCTCGCCTTCTGGGCCGCGGCGTCGCTCCTCCTCTACATTTTCCAGCGCATGCGGCTCAACATCATGCGCATCACGATCCTGTCGGGAACCTTCTCGCTGGCCCTTGCCTTCGCGGGCAACGACCTGGTGAACTTCATCGGCGTGCCGCTGGCCGGCTACGACGCCTGGCGCATCGCCGGCGAGGCGGGCAGCGAAACGATGATAATGGGGGCGCTCGAAGCTCCCGCCCGGGCCAACTTCCTGCTGCTGGGCGTCTCGGGACTGATCATGGTGCTGACGCTGTTCTTCTCGAAAAAGTCGCAGCACGTCACCGAGACCGAACTGTCGCTCGCCTCGCAGCACGAGGGCGACGAACGCTTCGGCTCGACCCTCATTTCGCGCAGTCTGGTGCGCGCGACGCTGGTGATGAACACGATGTGGACCGGGCTGATTCCGGCGCGGGTTCAGAAGGCCATCGACCGGCGTTTCGAGCCGCTCCCTGCCGAGGAGCGTTCGTCGGCCCCCTACGACATGGTCCGCGCCGTGGTCAACCTCACCGCCGCGTCGATCCTGATCGCCATCGCCACTTCCTACAAACTGCCGCTGTCGACGACCTACGTGGTCTTCATGGTGGCCATGGGATCGTCGCTCGCCGACCGCTCGTGGGGCCGCGAAAGCGCCGTCTACCGCATCACGGGCGTGATGGCCGTCATCTCGGGGTGGTTCATCACGGCGCTCGGAGGATTCCTCATCGCGCTGGCCGTGACAGCCCTGCTGCTGTGGGGCGGCTGGATCGCCGTGGCAGCCCTCACGGCGCTCTGCGCCTGGCTGCTCGTCCGCAGCCACCTCAAGACGCCCGGACTGAAAGAGGAGGCCGAAAAGGCCCTGCTGCCGCTCGAAACGGCCGAGACCCCCGACGAGGTGCTGTGCGCCTGCATCGGCGAGGTCTGCACGACGATGCAGGAGGTCACGCGCATCTACAACCGCACGCTGGTAGCCGTCTTCAAGGAGAACCGCAAGGTGCTCAAGGAGATGGTTCGCGACTCGAACCGCCTTTTCGAGGAGGCCCGCATCCGCAAATACAACGTCATGCCGACGCTGCGCCGCCTGCAACGGTGCGACATCGACACGGGGCACTTCTACGTGCAGGTCACGGACTACCTTTCGGAGGTGACCAAGGCCCTGATCCACATCACGCGCCCGGCATTCGAACACATCGACAACAACCACGAGGGCATGTCGAAGGAGCAGATCGTCGACCTGATGCGCGTGAACGACCAGGTGGAGGCGATTTTCGACAAGATCAACGACATGCTGGCGACGAAGGATTTCTCGGACCTCGATCTGGTGCTCGAAATGCGCGACAAGCTCTTCGACACGATCGTCGAGGCGATCAAGAGCCAGCTGCGGCGCATCAACGACGTCCCGTCGGGCAGCACCCGCGCCGGGGTGCTCTACCTCACGATCCTCAACGAGACGAAGACGATGATGCTCCAGTCGCGCAACCTGCTCAAATCGCAGCAATATTTTCTGGAGGCCAAAAAATAATGCCGATACGCCATCGTGCAGACAATCCACCCAAACCCTCCTTTGAAAAGGAGAGCTTCAAAAAGCGCCGTGTAACGAAAATGCAACGGGTCCGTCATTTCAGCGAAACGACGGACCCGTATCTTTGCACTGTGAAAACCGGAGAACCGGATTCACAAGTTGGTTTTAGGTTACATAAGTAGGTTAGTGGGAGATGCAGTGACGCGACGTCGCGGCATCTTCGTTTTTGTCAAAAGATGCCGCTTCGCTAAATCACCCTTAAAAAAGGGCGGCTTGAACACGACCGGACAATTATTCCGAATCCCGCTTGTCAAGCGGGTTCTCCATATCCTTGAGGTGAATCTCCAGCGCCCGGACCGAGATCTGAATCTCCCAGATCGAAACGCCCAGCGAACCGACCAGCAGCAGCAACGCCGCACCGAAGACATAAGCCGAAAGCAGCATCAGCCCCACGTAGATCAGAAACATCGTCACCACGCACAGGAACAGGCTCGTGACGCCCAGCAACTGCATCGTGCGCGTGAGGTGGAGCCGCCGGCGGAGGTTGTCGATCTGCGCGCGCGTCACCTTCGAGGGGTGCTGCAAATGCTGCTCCTTGAGCGTGCGCACCAATTGCGCATAGGACAGAAACCGGTTGGTGTAGGCCAGCAGAATCAGCGACACGGCCGAAAACAGCAGGGCGGGGGTCGTAAGCGAGAGTTCTTCCATCGTTATCGGGATTTACGCTGCAAAGATACGCTTTTTATCAAAGCCAAAGGTGAAAGGTTGTAAATGAAAAATTCACCTTTCATCTTACACCTTTCACCTTACAAAGCGGCGGGACCCGGGGGCCGGATGCGCAACTCAACCCCCCGGGCCGTAATCCGCCGCACCAATCGTCGGCCGTCAGTGATCGGTCTCCACCAGCCGGAAACGGCGGTTGAATTTCAGTTCCAGTCCGTTGTCGAGGGTGATCTCATGGTTGCGGCCGTCGCGTTCGACACCCCGGACGTGCCGCCCCGGATAGTTCGCAGCCACGAATTTCAGGATCGGCTGCGGAATCAGCCCGTCGGGCACGACACCCCCCGGCCGCTCGACATCGGTCCACTCGCCGCGGGCGTCGAAGTCGATCTTCGTACCGTCGGCCAGCTTCACCTCATAGCTCGGGGCCACGCCCTTCTCCATCGTGGCGGAAACCACCTCGATGTCGTGAAAATACTTTTTCACCAACGTCTTCGCCGCATCGGGCAGTTCGTGCATCCTGACCGGAACCTCGTCACCGCCGGCGAACGCCGCCGTCGCAAAAAGCCCCGCACCCAGCAGGGCAATCCAGAATCTTTTCATCGTTTTTCGTATTTATACACTCCCGCCCCTGCAAAAGCAGGGCCACAAACGCCGCAACGCCTTCCTGTAACTATTGCATGTCCCGGAAGGCGCCGTCAATACCTGATCGTAGGTATTTTTTAAATTTTTATAAAAAATTGTAACCGCTCTTTGGCCGGTGTGAAAAAAATAACGTATCTTTGCCGACCGAAATAGGACAATTATCATCTCAAAACGAACAATATCATCTATGGAACTGAACAAAACCTTTATCGACGGGCTTTGGAGCAAAGAGATCAACGTGACGAGCTTCGTACAGACAAACATCACCCCCTACCTGGGCGACGCCTCGTTCCTCGCAGGACCTACCGAGCGAACGAAGCACATCTGGAACCTCTGCCTCAAGGCCCTCGAAGAGGAGCGTCAGCATAACGGCGTCCGCGCGCTGGACAACAAGACCGTTTCGACCGTCACCTCGCACAAGGCCGGCTACATCGACCGCGAAAACGAGCTGATCGTGGGCCTGCAAACCGACGAACTGCTCAAGCGCGCCATCAAACCCTTCGGCGGCATCAACGTCGTATCGCGCGCCTGCAAGGAGAACGGCGTGGAGGTCGACGAGAAGGTGAAGGACATCTTCACCCACTACCGCAAGACGCACAACGACGGCGTGTTCGACGTCTACACCGAGGAGATCCGCTCGTTCCGCTCGCTGGGCTTCCTGACGGGTCTTCCCGACAACTACGCCCGCGGCCGCATCATCGGCGACTACCGCCGTCTGGCCCTCTACGGAACCGACCGCCTGATCGAGGCCAAGCAGGAGGACCTCCGCAACCTCACCGGCCCGATGACCGACGCCCGCATCCGCCTGCGCGAAGAGGTCGCCGAGCAGATCAAGGCCCTGAAGGACATCCGCACGATGGGCGAATACTACGGACTGGACCTCAGCCGCCCGGCGCATTCGGCGCAGGAGGCCGTGCAGTGGGTCTACATGGCCTACCTGGCCGCCGTCAAGGAGCAGGACGGAGCCGCCATGTCGCTGGGCAACGTATCGTCGTTCCTCGACATCTTCATCGAATACGACCTCGCGCACGGGACGATCGACGAGTCGTTCGCCCAGGAGCTGATCGACCAGTTCGTCATCAAGCTGCGCATGGTGCGCCACCTGCGCATGCAGTCCTACAACGACATCTTCGCCGGCGACCCGACGTGGGTGACCGAGGCCATCGGCGGACGCTTCAACGACGGCCGCACGAAGGTGACGAAGACCTCGTTCCGCTTCCTGCAAACGCTCTACAACCTCGGTCCTTCGCCCGAACCGAACCTCACGATTCTCTGGAGCCCCGAGCTGCCGCAGGGATTCAAGGACTTCTGCGCCAAGGTTTCGGCCGACACCAGCTCGATCCAGTACGAGAACGACGACCTGATGCGCGAAGTGCGCCACTCGGACGACTACGGCATCGCCTGCTGCGTCTCGTTCCAGGACATCGGCCGCCAGATCCAGTTCTTCGGCGCCCGCACCAACCTGGCCAAGGCCCTGCTGCTGGCCATTAACGAAGGTCGCTGCGAGAACACCGGCACGCTGATGGTCAAGGGCATTCCGGCGCTGTCGGAGGGTCCGCTGCGCTTCGAGGAGGTGATGCGCAACTACAAGATGGTGCTCAAGGAGATAGCCCGCGTCTACAACGAGGCCATGAACATCATCCACTACATGCACGACAAGTACTACTACGAGAAGGCCCAGATGGCATTCGTCGACACCGATCCCCGCATCAATCTCGCCTACGGCGTGGCCGGTCTCTCGATCGCCCTCGACTCGCTCTCGGCCATCAAATACGCCCGCGTGACGCCCCGCCGCAACGCCGAGGGTCTCACCGAAGCCTTCGACATCGAGGGTGAATTCCCCTGCTACGGCAACAACGACGACCGTGTCGACCACCTGGGCGTGGACCTCGTCTACTACTTCAGCGAGGAGCTGAAGAAGCTGCCCGTCTACAAGAACGCCCGCCCGACGCTGTCGCTGCTGACGATCACCTCGAACGTGATGTACGGCAAGAAGACCGGCGCAACGCCCGACGGACGCCTCAAGGGCGTGGCCTTCGCCCCGGGAGCCAACCCGATGCACGGCCGCGACAAGAGCGGCGCCATCGCTTCGCTCGCCTCGGTGGCCAAGATGCGTTACCGCGACTCGCAGGACGGTATTTCGAACACCTTCTCGATCGTGCCCAAATCGCTCGGCCCGACGGCCGGAGAGCGTATCGAGAACCTCGTGACGATGCTCGACGGCTATTTCACCAAGGGCGCACACCACCTGAACGTCAACGTGCTGAACCGCGAGATGCTCGAAGACGCCATGGAGCACCCCGAGAAATATCCGCAGCTGACGATCCGCGTCTCGGGCTACGCCGTGAACTTCACCAAGTTGAGCCGCGAACACCAGCTCGAAGTCATCAGCCGCAGCTTCCACGAAAGGATGTAACGGCTTGAAAAGCCGCTTTTAGGGGCGGGCGCAGGATTTGCATACCGGAACCCGGTTTGCGCCCGAACCCCCTTATTCAAAAACAAGGAACAATCATGCTTCGTGTACATTCTTACGAATCCATGGGAACATTCGACGGGCCGGGACTCCGGCTCGTCGTTTTCCTCCAAGGCTGCAATTTCCGCTGTCTCTACTGCGCCAACCCCGACACGATCGAGGCCGGAGCGGGCACATTGACCGACCCTGCGGAGATCCTGCGCATAGCCGTCGACCAGAAGCCCTTCTTCGGGCGGCGCGGCGGCGTGACCTTCTCGGGCGGGGAACCCACCTTCCAGGCTGCGGAACTCGTTCCGCTCGTAAAGTCGTTGAAGGAGGCCGGCATCCACGTCTGCATCGACTCGAACGGCGGGGTGTGGAACCCGGCCGTCGAGGAGCTGCTGGGGCTGGTCGACCTGGTGCTGCTGGACGTGAAGCAGGCCGATCCCGAACGCCACCGCGCCCTCACCGGACGCGAAAACGCGCAGACGCTCCGCACGGCCGCCTGGCTCGAAGCCCACGGAAAACCCTTCTGGCTGCGCTACGTGCTGGTTCCGGGCATCAGCGACGCCGAAGCCGACATCCGCGCGCTGGGCGAACGTCTCGGCGGCTACAAGTCGGTCGAGCGGGTCGAACTGCTCCCCTACCACACCCTCGGAGTGCATAAGTACGAGGCGATGGGGCTGGAGTACAAACTCCGCGACGTGCGGGAGAACACCCCCGAACAGCTCGACCGCGCCGCGGCCCTGCTGCGCGAATACTTCCCGACGGTGGTGGTCAACTGACCCGAAGGGGACGTCCGCCGGAGGGAGTGCGGACAACCAAAAATCCGGGACGCCGCGGCGAAAACGCACGGCGGTCCCGGATTTTTTTCGTACCTTCGCCGGAAATCCATTTCTGCGACAATGAAGAACCGACTTCCCGACCTGAACGTCCCGGCCCGCGAACGCATCGGCTGGGTGGACCTCCTGCGCGTGATCGCCTGCTTTCTGGTGGTCTTCTCCCACAGCTGCGACGCCTTCGTCGCCGTGTTCGACAACGACCGCGCCACCTTCCTGCAAGGAGCGTTGGCAGGCAGTTTCGTCCGGGCCTGCGTGCCGCTGTTCGTGATGATGTCGGGCGTGCTGCTGCTGCCCGTGCGGACCGGAACGGGGGCTTTCTACCGCAAGCGGATCGGCCGCGTCCTCCTGGCGCTGGTCTTCTGGTCGCTGACGCTGCCCGTGCTCTACTACCTGTATATGCGCTACGTCGGGACCTCCAGCCCGTCGATCGACCCCGCGCTGTTCACCGGCGAAGCGACGCTGCACAAAATGTGGACCTTCGTCTTCAACTTCTGCTACGACACCACGCCGCTCTGGTATCTCTATATGCTGATAGGACTTTATCTGATCATGCCGCTGATCAGCCCGTGGCTCGAGCGGGCCTCGCGGCGCGAGTTGCAGAGCGTCCTCGCGATCTGGGGCGTGACGCTGCTGCTGCCCTACGTGAAGATGCTCACCCCGGCGCTCGGCTACACGGGCAATTACGGCAACACGGGGCTTTACGGCGTCTGCGACTGGAACGAGTTCGGCACGTTCCACTACGTCTCGGGATTCGCCGGTTACCTCGTGCTGGCCTTCTACCTCGTGAAATTCCCGCCCGCATGGAACTGGCGCAGGACATTGGGCATCTGCATCCCGACCTTCCTCGCCGGATACCTCGCCACGGGGCTGGGCTACGTGGTGATGCAGAAACATTTCCCGGGCAACTACGCCTACCTCGAAATCGTCTGGTATTTCGCCGGCATCAACGTCTTTATGATGACCGCCCCGGTCTTCATCCTCGTGCAGAAGGCCGCCGCACGGCCCCGCGCATGGCTCTCGCGGCTGGCGGGCGCGACGTTCGGCATCTACCTCTGCCACTTCATCTTCGTTCAGGCCGGCTACGACCTCGTGCAGCGGATTCCGGGACTTCCCGCGCTGGCGCGCATCGCGCTGATCGCCTGCGGGGCCTTCGCCGTGAGCTGGGCGGTGGTGCGGCTGATGCAGCGGTGGAGCGTAACGCGCCGGCTGGTGGAGTAATGCGCCACCAGCACTCGGCCTTGTCTTTCAATTCGGGAATCCGGTCTTTCGTGAAGACCGGATTTTTGATGCCCTGCCGCTTCTGGGCCGTGTAGTCGGCCAGCAGCAGGAAGGCCTGACGGCCCAGCAGCACGATCGCCGCCAGATTGCACAGCGTCATCAGCGCCATCGTCACATCGGCCAGGCTCCATGCCAGATCGAGCGTCGCCAAGGCTCCGAACAGCACCATCGCGCCGACCAGCAGCCGGTAGAGCGTCAACGCCCACGGCCGCGGAGTGATGAAGCGGATGTTGGCTTCGCCGTAGTAATAATTGCCGATGATCGACGAAAAGGCGAACAGGAAGATCGCCACGGCGACGAACACCCCGCCCGCAGGACCGATCTCGCTCTCCAGAGCCGCCTGCGTCAGCTGAATGCCGTTGAGCGAAGCATCGGGAACGCCCCCGAACAGGATGATGAAGGCCGTGCAGGTGCAGATGACGAGCGTATCGGTGAAGACCCCGAGGGTCTGGATAAGCCCCTGCTTCACGGGATGCGAAACGTGGGCCGTGGCGGCGACGTTCGGAGCCGAACCCATACCGGCCTCGTTGCTGAAAAGTCCCCGCTTGATGCCCTGCATCAACGCCGCGCCGACCGCGCCTCCCAGCGTCTGCTCCCAGCCGAAAGCGTCGGCAACGATCAGTTCCAGCACTTCGGGCAGCCGCCCGAGGTTGAACAGCACGACGCCCAGCGCCAGCACGATGTACCCCAGCGCCATAATCGGGACGATCACGCCGCTGACACGCGCAATGCGCCGTATGCCGCCGAAGATGATGAGCAGCGTCAGCACCGTGAGCACGACGCCCACCCACACACGATCGGCGCCGAAAGCTCCCTCCCACGCGGCGCAGATCGTGTTGCTCTGCACCGAGTTGAAGGCGAATCCGAAGGTCACGGAGATCAGCACGGCGAACAGCACGCCCATCCACCTCCGCCCGAGACCGCGTTCCATGTAGTAGGCCGGGCCGCCGATGAAAGAGTCCCTGCCGCGGCGTTTGTAAAGCTGTGCGAGGGTCGACTCGACGAAAGCGCTCGCGGCGCCCACAAGGGCGATGACCCACATCCAGAAGACCGCGCCGGGTCCCCCGACGACGATGGCCGTGGCGACGCCCGCGAGATTCCCCGTGCCGACGCGGCTGGCCAGCGACACGGCGAAAGCCTGGAACGACGAGACGTGCCGCTCGCCCTCCGGACCGCTTCCGGCCGACTCGCCCAGCACGCGCATCATCTCGCCCAGCAGGCGGAACTGCACGCCCCGCGTGCGCAGGGTGAACCACACGGCACACCCCAAGAGCGCCGCGACCAGCACATAGGTCCACAGCACGTCGTTCACGCCGCCGATCCAACGGGAAAGAGTCTCCATCAGCATACTTTACACGATCCGACAGCAAAGTTAATGCTAAAACGCATTTTCCGCCGGACATTCGCCGGAAAGATGCGGCGCGGCACGAAAAAAACGCCCCGCCTGCGCAGGGGCGTCCGTCGTCACCGCGCCCGCAGGGTATACTCCCCGGCCCGCTCCGTAACGGCCTTCTGCAACTCCCCGAGGCCGACTTCCGGCCCGGAGAACTCCACGGCAGCCACCGGAGGGTCCAGCGTCACGACCGCCTTCACGCCGTCGAGGGCGTTCAGCGCATGTTCCACATGCATCCGGCAATGATTGCACGTCATGCCGTCCACGATAAATTCCTTTTTCATCTTTTCTTCGGTTTCAACCGGTTCGTCATGTTCACACTCATCGCCGATCCGCCGGCGTTTCAGCCGCAAGCTGTTGGCCACGACGCTCACGCTGCTCAAGGCCATGGCCGCCCCGCCGATCATCGGGTCGAGCAGAACCCCCCAGAGGGGATAGAGCGCCCCGGCCGCTACGGGAATGGCGACGAGGTTGTAAATGAAGGCCCAGAAGAGGTTCTGGCGAATCGTCCGCACGGTGAGCTGCGACAGCCGGATCATCTCCGGGATTTTCCGGAGGTCCGACGAGAGGATCGTCACCATCGCGGTATCCATCGCAATGTCGCTCCCCTGCCCCATGGCGACGCTCAAATCGGCTTGCGCGAGAGCCGCGCTGTCGTTGATCCCGTCGCCGGCCATGGCCACCGTCCGGCCTTCGGACTGCAACTGCCGGACGAATCCGGCCTTTTCGTGCGGCAGGACGCCCGCCCGGAAACGGGTGATCCCGGCTTTCCGGGCCGTTTCACGCGCCGAACCGGCGTTGTCGCCCGTCAGCATCCAGACCGTGATTCCCAGCGCGTGCAGCCGGGCGACGGCCCCGGCCGACGAGGGTTTCAGCGCATCGGCAAGGGCGAGCACGGCGAGCGTCCGCTCCTCGTCGGCGAACCAAACCACGGTCTTCGCCTCCTGCATCCACCCTTCGGCCAGCCGTTGCAGGCGGACGTCGGGCACGATGCCGTGGCGGGACAGCAGCGCGTCGTTCCCGGCATACCAGGTCCGCCCCTCCGCGACGCCCCGGACACCCTGCCCGGGAATGCTTTCGAACCCGGTCACGGGAACGTCCCGCTCCCCGCCGAGCGATTCGACGACGGCCTGCGAAAGCGGATGCCCCGAGCGTTTTTCGAGGCTGAACAGAATCCGCCGCGCCGTCTCCGACCCTTCGGCCCACGCAGCGTCCACGACCGACGGACGGCCTTCGGTGAGCGTTCCGGTCTTGTCCAGCACCACGGTGTCGACCTTCCGGGCCACCTCCAGGCTCGCAGCGTCCTTGACGAGGATGCCCTGTCCGGCGCCCTTGCCGATCCCGACCATGAGGGCCGTGGGCGTCGCCAGACCCAGCGCACAGGGGCACGCGATGATCAGCACGGTCACCAGCGCCAGCAGCCCGCGGGTGAAGCCCTCCTCCGGCGCGAAGAGCATCCACGCCGCGAAGGTCAGCACGGCGAGGACGATGATGGCGGGAACGAAAACGCCGGCGATCCGGTCGACGGTCCGCTGCACGGGGACCTTGCTGCCCTGCGCATCCCGCACCATGCGGATGATCCGGGCCAGCACCGTGTCCTGCCCCACCCTGTCGGCCCGGAAACGGAACGCACCGTTGCCATTCATCGTTCCGGCGAACACCGCCGCACCCTCCTGTTTGCAGACGGGGAGCGGTTCCCCGCTGAGCATGCTCTCGTCGACATACGACGCGCCTTCGGCCACCGTGCCGTCCACGGCGATGCGTTCGCCGGGATGCACGGCGACCAGATCCCCGGCGCGAAGCTCCGCAACGGGCACGGAGCGTTCGCCCGAAGGGGTGATCACCGTGACGGTTTTCGGTTGCAGGCCCATCAGTTTCGCGATGGCCGTCGTCGTGCCGCGCTTCGCCCGCTCCTCAAGCAGCCGCCCCAGCAGGATGAAGGCGACGATGACGGCCGCCGACTCGAAATAGACGTGCGGCTCGATGCCCCTCGACAGCCAGAATTCCGGGAAAAACAGGTTGAAAAGGCTGAACAGATAGGCGATTCCGGTACTGACGGCAACCAGCGTATCCATGTTGGCCGCCCCGTGGCGGAGCTGTTTCCAGGCGTTGACGAAGAACTCCCGTCCCAGTCCGAAAACGACCGGGGTGGAGAGCGCCCACACGGCGTATTTCACGGCCGGAGCGTCCATGAACAGCATGCCTCCGGCCACAATCGGAAGACAAAGCCCCGCCGCCCAAAGAGTCCGCCGTTTGAGCGCCCGGTAATGCGCCGCACGGACGTGCGCCGCCTCGTCCTCCGCCAGGCCTTCCGCGTCGGTCAGCAGGTCGTAACCGGCCGCCTGCACGGCCCGCTTCAGCGTCCCGGGTGAGCACTCCCCCGGACGGTAGGCCACCCGCGCCGTAGCGGAAGCGTAGTTCACATGCGCAGACTCGACGCCCGGCAGGCCGTTGAGCGCCTTATCGACCCGGACGGCGCACGAAGCGCAGCTCATGCCTGCGACCGGGAACGTATTCGTGATGATCTTACTCTTTTCCATGGGAACAAAGGTAAGGTCCCAACACGCTCCGGGTGTTACAGAATTATGGATATGATTTATACCTACACTTCATCCAGCGGTTTCAGACCGCGTCCTTTCAGCCGGCGGAATTCAGTGGGCGACATCCCGGTCTGGGCGCGGAACTGGGCGCTGAGGTGCGCCACGCTCGAATAACGGAGTTTGTCGGCGATCTCGCTGACGGTCAGGTCGCCGTAGGCCAGCAGTTCCTTGACCCGCTCGATCCGCTGGGCGAGGAAGTATTTCTCGATGCTGATGCCGTTGACCTCAGAAAAGAGCTTGCTCAACGCACTGTAATCACGGTGGCAGCGTTCGCGCAGGTAATCCGACAGGTTGACTTTCGAGGCATCTTCGCTGTAATGCACCAATTCGATCACGGCCGTCCGGATCTGCTCGATGAGGCGCATCCGGCTGTCGTCGATCAGTTCGAACCCGTAGGCTTCGAGCAGTTTGCGGAACGCCTCCCGCTGCTCCCGGCCGGGCTTCTCCTGCACGACGACCGTTCCCAGTCCGACATCGAGGGGCGTGAACCCCGCTTTTTCGAGCAGCCGGGTGACGACCAGAATGCAGCGGTTGCAAACCATGTTTTTGATATGAAAGACGTTCTCCCGTTCCATAACCGCATTCGTTTTATCCGTAAATATAACACAAAAACGATTCCGTCCCGCCGACCGTCTTCCAGCCTTTCAGGTTCCGGCCGTTGAAAAGCGTCGGCCACGGGACCTGCGCTCCGACGAAGGTGCAGGGTCCCCAACAGTGCAAGAGTCTCTTTTTCCTATCAGTCGGGCAGTTTTGATCGTACGAATATAGTCTATTTTTTTCGGGTCTTCAGCCTGTCCCCCTGCAAAATTAACCTCTGACCCGCTCCGTATTCCGAAAAAGTTTCGTAACTTCGGCACAGCAAACCCATAGACGAAGCCATGAAACATGCGCACATCCTGCTGCTGCTCCCTTGCGGCATGCTGCCGCCGCTCGCCGGGGCGCAGCGCACGGAGCCGCCCGGCCGGTTCGACATCGCACCGGAATAACCACCCCGAAAACAAGCAAACCAACCAAAAACAACCATGAAGAAAACCGCAATCACCCTCTTTTTCCTGCTTCAGGCCGCGTGTCTGTTTTCGCAGATCCCCCGCCCGGAATATCCCCGCCCGCAGTTCGAGCGGACGGACTGGATCAACCTGAACGGCGAATGGACCTACACGTTCGATTTCGGCGCAAGCGGCCTGGAACGCGGCTACGCCGGCTCGAAGGGATTCGACGGCAAAATCATCGTGCCGTTCGCCCCGGAGAGCAAGCTCTCGGGCGTCGGCCACACGGACTTCATCGGCCGCATCTGGTACCAGCGTACGATCGACATTCCGGCAGACTGGTCGGGACGCAACGTGATGCTCAACTTCGGAGCCGTGTACTACACCTCCGAGGTGTATGTCGACGGCCGCTTCGTCGGCCGCCACTTCGGGGGCAGCACGTCGTTCTCCTACGACATCACCGCATTCGTGAAGCCGGGCGGCAGCCACAGTCTGGTCGTCTTCGCCACGAGCGACCTGCGCAGCGGCAAACAGACTGCCGGCAAACAGTCGCTGCAATACGCCTCGCACAGTTGCGACTACACCCGCACGACAGGCATCTGGCAGACGGTGTGGATGGAGGCCGTGGCTCCCGAAGCCCTCGCACGCGTCCAAATGACGACCGACATCGACCAGCAGCAGCTGATCGTCGCCCCGCAGTTCTTCCGGGAAAGCCCGAACACGCTCCGGGTGACCCTTCGGGACGGCGGCAAGGTCGTCGGCACGCGGCAGGTCCGGGCGTCGAACAGCAGCGTCGTCGTCATCCCGGTCAAAAAGGCCCGGCTCTGGAGTCCCGAAGACCCGTTCCTCTACGACCTGACCTACGAGGTGGTCGCCCCCGACGGCCAGGTGCTCGACGCCGTGAAATCCTATGTCGGGATGCGCAAGGTCCACATCGAAGGCAACAAAATCTACCTCAACAACGAACCCTATTACCAGCGGCTGGTGCTCGACCAGGGTTTCTACCCCGACGGTATCTGGACCGCTCCGTCGGACGACGCCCTGCGCCGCGACATCGAGCTGGGACTGGCCGCCGGGTTCAACGGCGCGCGCCTGCATCAGAAGGTTTTCGAGGAACGCTACTATTACTGGGCCGACAGACTCGGCTACATCACCTGGGGCGAAAGCCCCAGCTGGGGAATGGATGCCAACGACGTGGAGACGGCCCGCAACTTCCTCTCCGAATGGGCCGAATGCGTGGTCCGCGACCGGAACCACCCCTCGCTGCTGACGTGGACGCCGATGAACGAGGAGTGGTGGCCCGACAACACGCAGTTCCCGCGCTTCGCCTCCGACGTCTACGACCTGACGGGGCGCCTCGACCCGACGCGCCCCGTCAACACCGTCAGCGGCGGCGCCGTCGTCAGGACCGACATCTGGGCCGTCCACAATTACGAGCAGAACCCGGCCAAACTGAAAGAGAAAATCTTCAGCGACGGCACGTTCTTCCATCCCCGCCTGCGGACGACCCGCGACCAGACGCGCAACATCGGATTCAACGAGGTGAAGGCGACCGCAAACTACGCCTGGCCGCAGTACGATGGCTCGTGCCCCTACCTGGTCGATGAATTCGGCGGCATCAAATGGGTGAAGGACCAGGAGAAGCAGGCCACGGATTCCCAGACCGAATCGTGGGGTTACGGACAGGCGCCCCGTACGCTCGAAGAGTTCTACACGCGGCTCGAAGGCCAGGTAGACGCGCTGCTCTCGCTCTCCGGACAGGTGTGGGGCTATTGCTACACCCAGCTCACGGACGTGGAACAGGAACAGAACGGCATCTATTGCTACGACCGCTCGGCCAAGTTCGACATGGACCGGATCAAGGCCATTTTCAGCAAACGCCCGGAACATCCCGCCCGATAACGCGCCGGACAGCCGCCCGCCCAAATGAAGCGCACCCCGAAAATCCGGAAAGGGATTTTCGGGGTGCGCTTTTTATCCGGTTCGTCATCGTCCGCCTGCGGCAAAGCCTCGTGCGCGAATGCGCCCGGGAACAGAAGGCGTCGCTGAATTTCCATTCGCGTGTTTTCCCGGTTTCAGAGTCTCGATATAAAGTATTCCTGCATATTCCAACGATATACCCTTGATGAACGCTGCAATTGGGGATGCTTCATGTCGGTGCGTCGCACGGCGAGTGGCGGACGGTCCGACATGCGATCTTCTGTTTTCGGCACCATGAACTCCCGAAGGCAAAAAGCCACAGCGCCGGCACACTCCGCAATAGAACCCGACGGTTTTTAAATTATTCACGAAATATAAAAAAAGTCTCCACGGAGTACGCGGAGACAATAGGTTGAAAACCTTCGGCATATAGCCTTATTGTGATAAGATGTAGAATTCTTACACCACAAATATAGTAAAAAAAGATGAATTTCTGCAATTTTTTATTTAATTTTACAGAAAACACTTTCTTCATATGGCAAAAGTATTGGGTTTGGACCTTGGCACCAACTCACTGGGATGGGCCCTTGTCGATGAATCGGAGAACGAATATACGCTGATTGACAAAGGTGTAGATATTTTCCAGGAGGGAGTTGCCCGCGACAAAAACAATGAAAAACCTGCCGTTCAGGATCGGACGAGCGCCCGGGCACTGCGCCGCCGCTATTTCCGGCGGCGTCTGCGAAAAATCGAACTGCTCAAAATACTCATCCGTTACGACCTTTGCCCGCCGTTGCCCGAGGAGCTGTTGACCGCCTGGCAAAAAGAGAAACGTTACCCGCAGGACAATGAATTCCTCCGTTGGCAGCGAACCGACGACAATGGGGATCGAAATCCTTACCACGATCGTTATGTAGCCCTGTCCGAGCGGCTCGATCTCGGGAATCGCACACAGCGCTGGCTGCTTGGCCGGGCGCTTTATCATTTGGCACAGCGACGCGGATTCCTCAGCAATCGCAAGGAAGCAGGAAATGAGAAAGAAGACGGCACGGTCAAGGAGTGTATCAAAAATCTGTCGGCTGAAATAGCAGCGGCAGGGTGTCGGTACCTCGGAGAATATTTCTACGGACTGTACCAACACAAGGAACGAATCCGCGACAAATACACCTCGCGCAACGAACACTACCTGGCCGAGTTCAATGCCATCTGCGACCGGCAGCAATTGCCCGACGAATGGCGTAAGGCGCTGCATCGGGCAATCTTTTTCCAGCGCGACCTCAAATCGCAGAAGGGGTCAGTCGGCCGATGCACCTTCGAGCCGACGAAGAGTCGGTGCCCCGTTTCGCATCCCCGTTTTGAGGAGTTCCGGATGCTGTCGTTCGTCAACAACATCCGGATTACAGGACCGGGCGACAATGCTCCACGACCTTTGACACAGGAAGAGTTCGAGACGATTCGTTCGCTCTTCTTCCGGAAAAGCAAGCCTTATTTCGATTTCGAAGAGATCGCCCGCAGAATCGCCGGCAAAGGGAAATATGCCTGCAAAGAGGAGCGTACAGAAGCTCCATATCGTTTCAATTTCGCCCGCACGGCCACCGTATCGGGATGCCCCGTCACGGCATCGCTGCAAGCGATCTTCGGAGACGACTGGATTACGGAGATTCGCAGCCTTTACCTGCTTGGAGCAGGAAAAAACGAGGACCAGATGTTGAATGACGTATGGCACGCCCTCTTTTCGTTCAACGACGAAGGTCGGCTGCGTAGCTGGGCCTGCGAAAAATTGCAACTCACGGATGAACAAGCCAAAGCGTTTGCAGCCATCAAACTCCCGCAGGATTATGCGGCGTTGAGCCTAAATGCCATCGGCAAGATTCTGGTCTATCTGCGCTGTGGCTATCGGTACGACGAGGCGGTATTCCTGGCCAACCTGCGGGCGGCACTTCCGAAGGAGGTCTATGCCGACGAAAGCCGTCGGCATGAAATCGAACAGGACATCGCCTCGCTGCTGCTTGACTACAAGCGAAATCCGTATAACAAGTTCGATTCAAAGGAGCACCGCATTGCCGACTATTTCAGCGATCATGGATTGGATGCCTCTCGTCTGATGCGTCTTTATCATCCCTCGAAAATCGAGACCTATCCGGATGCGCAACCCAAGGCAAATGGCATTCTGCGACTCGGCTCTCCACGTACTGCGACCATTCGCAACCCGATGGCCATGCGGGCCCTGTTCCGATTGCGCAACCTGATAAACACGCTGTTACGCGAAGGCAGGATCGACCGAGACACGAAGATCCGGATTGAATTCGCCCGCGGACTCAATGATGCGAACAGGCGGAAGGCCATCGAGCAGTATCAGCGGGAACGGGAGGTTGAGAATCGGAAATATGCCGAAGAGATCCACAGCCAGTATGCCGCCAAAACCGGCCGCGAGATAAAACCCTCGGACGACGAAGTGCTGAAATACCGGCTGTGGGAAGAACAGCAGCACGTCTGTCCCTATACCGGGCGGCAAATCCGCATTTCGGACTTCGTCGGGTCGGCTCCGGATTTCGACATCGAGCACACGCTCCCGCAGGCTCGCGGCGGCGATGACTCGCAGATGAACAAGACGCTCTGCGAAAACCGGTTCAACCGGGAGACAAAACGGGCGAAACTGCCGGCCGAGTTGTCCAATCATGTCGAGATCATGGAGCGGATCAAATCGTTTGGCTGGCGGAAAAAAATGGAGAGTCTGCAAAAGCAGATTGAAGCCCAGGTTCGCAGGAGCAAAAGCGCAGCGATTAAATCCGAAAAGGACGACGCCATTCAGCGCCGCCACTATTTGCAGATGCAGCTCGACTACTGGCGCGGGAAATACGAACGCTTCACCATGGCCGAGATTCCCGAAGGATTCAGCAATCGGCAGGGAGTCGACATCGGCATCATCGGCAAATATGCACGGCTCTATCTGAAGACGGTTTTTGACCGAATCTATACGGTCAAAGGTTCCACGACCGCCGCGTTCCGCAAGATGTGGGGACTGCAGGAGGAGTATGCCCGCAAGGAGCGCACGAACCACGTCCACCACTGCATCGACGCCATCACGATCGCCTGTATCGGCCGCCGGGAGTACGACCGCTGGGCGCAATACGTCGCCGACGAGGAGCGATACGGCTACGGCGAAAGCGGCAAACCCCGCTTCGAGAAACCCTGGCCGACCTTTACCGAAGATGTCAAGGCGGCGGCCGACGAACTGCTCGTTGCCCACCACACGCCCGACAACATGGCCAAACAGACGCGCAGGAAGTTACGGGTTCGCGGCCGGATAAAGCTGAATGCTGACGGGGAACCAATCTACCAGCAAGGAGACACGGCTCGCTGCCGGTTGCATCAGGATACCTTCTACGGCGCTATTAAGCAGGATGGAGAGATCCGCTATGTCATCCGCAAATCGCTCGCGCAGTTGCAGCCGACGGACATCGACAAGATTATCGACGATGCAGTCCGGGATCGCGTACGGGAGGCAATCGACGAGGTCGGATTCAAGACGGCGATGAATCCCGATGAATACACGATCTGGATGAACCGTGAAAAGGGCATTCCCATCCGCAAGGTGCGGATCTTCACACCGAGTGTCAAACATCCGATCGCGCTAAAAAAACAGCGCGACCTATCTGCAAAAGAGTACAAGCGGGATTATCATGTCGTAAATGAGGGGAACTATTGCACGGTCATCTATGAGGGCCAGGACAAAAAGGGCAAAACGAAACGCACCTTTGAACTCGTCAGCAACCTCGAAGCTGCCCAATATTTCAAAGCCAGCGCTGACCGGGAAGCCCGCCCCGATCTGGTACCGCAGACTGACACGAACGGTTTCCCCTTGAAATACATCTTAAAAACGGGGACCATGGTCCTGTTTTATGAAAATTCGCCGGCGGAACTTTACGATTGTTCGCATAAGGAACTGACGAAACGGCTCTACAAGGTAACAGCAATGGCTGCAGAAGGACGGGTACAGTTCCTCTTTCATCAGGAGGCCCGAGATCAGAAGATACTTACCTCCTTATATGGAGCTGGGACCTCTCAATTCTGCCAATCCAATCCATCACCGAAATTGCGCCTCAGCGTTTCCAATTTTAACATGTTGGTGGAAGGTTATGATTTCGAACTGACCGTAACGGGCGAGATAAAATTCAAAGATGACCGGCCATGCTGAAACGAACCTTGTTTTTTTCGACACCCTACTGTTTGAGCCTGCGCAACGGCCAAATGATCATCCACACGCGCGAGGCCCCCGACCAACGGAAAAGCATCCCGATCGAGGATATCGGCTTCGTGGTGCTGGAGGACCAGCAGACCTCCATCACGCTGCCGCTCTTGAATGCGCTGTCGGACAACAACGTGGCAGTTATCCTGTGCGGAGAGAACCGAATGCCGAACGCCTTGTTGATGAATTTGGATTCAAACAGAACGCAAGGTGAACATTATCGGATGCAGATCGCTGCATCCGAACCGCTGAAGAAGGGCCTTTGGAAACAGATCGTCGAGACCAAAATCCGCAACCAGGCTGCCTTGCTGCGGAAGCTGGGGTATGACGGAGACAAACTGAAGCCCTGCTACATGAATGTCAAGAGCGCCGACGCCGACAACCGGGAGGGCATAGCAGCGAGAATCTACTGGTCAGAACTGTTCGGTGCCGAATTTTACCGTTCCCGCGAAGGTTCGCCGCCCAACAACCTGCTCAATTACGGCTATACGATCCTGCGAGCCGCCGTGGCCCGTGCGATCATGGGCTCCGGACTGTTCCCAGCATTCGGGATCTTCCATCGGAATCGTTACAACTCCTTTCCGCTGGCCGATGACGTAATGGAACCCTATCGACCGTATGTCGACGAATTGGTCTACCAACTTTACAGAAACGGGAATACACAACTGACCAAAAAGGTGAAAGGCGAACTGTTGCGGCTCCTGTTTGTCGATACTCGTTTCGACAAGGTTGTGCGACCTCTCGAAGTAGGACTTATGTTTTCAGCCTCTTCCCTGGCCAAATGCTTTGCTGGAACCCAAAAAAAGATTGCATATCCTTTATTGGAGTAGTCGAATGTCAGAAGTACGCTTGAATGCTTATCGAATCATGTGGTTGTTTGTCTTTTTTGATTTGCCAACCAATACAAAAACGGAACGACGTCATGCGGCGCAATTTCGCAAGGCGTTGGAAAAAGATGGTTTCACAATGATGCAGTATTCAGTCTATGTGCGCCATTGTGCATCGAAGGAGAATATGCAGGTTCACATTAAGCGGGTTCGACGATCGATGCCTCCGACAGGATTTACAAGTATTCTTGCTGTAACGGACAAACAGTATGGAGACATATTAAATTTTTGGGGTAAAAGCGAACGAGCAAAACCGGAAATTCCGCAACAATTGGAATTTTTCTGATAAATCGTTATTTTCGTTCTTTGAAATACGGAAAATGCATCAAACTGGCTTCGTCGGAACACCCGATCGTATTTTTATAGTGGCAGACAGCCCGTAAGTAACACTTTATCAATCAATATGAGGCCCGACGTTGTGGTTTGATGTAGAATTTCGATAAGATACAACCTCGGACGGCGACGTCTACGCCGCAGGCAGTTGTGGTTTGATGTAGAATTTCGATAAGATACAACTTTCTGGTAACGCCACTGACGACGGGCGGTGTTGTGGTTTGATGTAGAATTTCGATAAGATACAACCCGGATCGCTACAGTCGGTTAATCCCTACTGTTGTGGTTTGATGTAGAATTTCGATAAGATACAACTTCAGAAGCGCAGGAACAAGCGTATCCTTGGTTGTGGTTTGATGTAGAATTTCGATAAGATACAACACCAAGAGGATTATTAATGCTGGAACCAGGGTTGTGGTTTGATGTAGAATTTCGATAAGATACAACCGAACCAATCATTGCGTTGGCGACGGAGGGTTGTGGTTTGATGTAGAATTTCGATAAGATACAACCCGGCTTCGCCGGTATTTACCCCGTGGAGTGTTGTGGTTTGATGTAGAATTTCGATAAGATACAACACGGCCATCGCTCAAAATATGCTTGCCCAGGTTGTGGTTTGATGTAGAATTTCGATAAGATACAACTCTGCGGGTTCTGGTTTTGGCCCTGTTTCTGTTGTGGTTTGATGTAGAATTTCGATAAGATACAACTAGGCAGGGATGTCCTCAAGTGCCCATTCAGTTGTGGTTTGATGTAGAATTTCGATAAGATACAACGACATCGTGGCATTCACGCCGACGCCCGAGTTGTGGTTTGATGTAGAATTTCGATAAGATACAACCAGTAAGAATACAAGGGTTTTGAAGTCTCGTTGTGGTTTGATGTAGAATTTCGATAAGATACAACTCGAGCTCCATGGCTCCACTTCACGAGGTAGTTGTGGTTTGATGTAGAATTTCGATAAGATACAACTGATTAAATGTTAAAGGAGTAAATAAAATGTTGTGGTTTGATGTAGAATTTCGATAAGATACAACACCGAAGCGACAGGGTAACCGTCGCCGGCAGTTGTGGTTTGATGTAGAATTTCGATAAGATACAACCAGTAAGAATACAAGGGCTTTGCGGTTTCGTTGTGGTTTGATGTAGAATTTCGATAAGATACAACTTGATAAAATCGATGCGCACTGGATATAGGTTGTGGTTTGATGTAGAATTTCGATAAGATACAACAATCCCCAATGACGCGCTTGTTGGCGATGCGTTGTGGTTTGATGTAGAATTTCGATAAGATACAACTCGTTGTATAGAACATTTGCGCCGAAGAGGTTGTGGTTTGATGTAGAATTTCGATAAGATACAACCGCGCATTTTTCTATCGTTCTTTAACTGTTGTTGTGGTTTGATGTAGAATTTCGATAAGATACAACCCAGGCTCACGGAAGTAATAGGACTGGCCGTTGTGGTTTGATGTAGAATTTCGATAAGATACAACCTCTAACCATTCAAGCATTCTGCCTAGAGGTTGTGGTTTGATGTAGAATTTCGATAAGATACAACAATCCCCAATGACGCGCTTGTTGGCGATGCGTTGTGGTTTGATGTAGAATTTCGATAAGATACAACCGCGCGTTAAAAGCAATAGCACCGCCCTGGTTGTGGTTTGATGTAGAATTTCGATAAGATACAACCCTCTAACCATTCAAGCATTCTGCTTAGAGGTTGTGGTTTGATGTAGAATTTCGATAAGATACAACTTAATAAAGTCGATGCGCACTGGGTAGAGGTTGTGGTTTGATGTAGAATTTCGATAAGATACAACATTCTCCGAATCGCGAAATGCGACGCCTCGTTGTGGTTTGATGTAGAATTTCGATAAGATACAACGCGCTTGTGGGTGCCTTTCGCGAGCCACAGTTGTGGTTTGATGTAGAATTTCGATAAGATACAACGTCTGCGAAAAGACAAAGGCGTCGAGAACGTTGTGGTTTGATGTAGAATTTCGATAAGATACAACGTCCCAATAAGCAAGAAGGGTATCGGCGTGTTGTGGTTTGATGTAGAATTTCGATAAGATACAACGTCCCAATAAGCAAGGAGGGTGTCAGCGTGTTGTGGTTTGATGTAGAATTTCGATAAGATACAACTAGCCGTAGAAATTTCGAACAATGTCCCAGGTTGTGGTTTGATGTAGAATTTCGATAAGATACAACCTCTGCTGTTTCTATGACAGGCGTATCGACGTTGTGGTTTGATGTAGAATTTCGATAAGATACAACATAAGCGTCAGGAACAGCGCCAGAGTACATGTTGTGGTTTGATGTAGAATTTCGATAAGATACAACACCCAATGCTTTTCAAATACCGCGCACCGGGTTGTGGTTTGATGTAGAATTTCGATAAGATACAACCAGGAATTGATTGATGGTTATTCGTCTGAGTTGTGGTTTGATGTAGAATTTCGATAAGATACAACTACACCCGTAGCAAAGCAACACTCCCAATAGTTGTGGTTTGATGTAGAATTTCAATAAGATACAACTCCGGCTGCTCGTCGAATACCACCTCTTTGGTTGTGGTTTGATGTAGAATTTCAATAAGATACAACCGGCAGTATTGGAATGCTGCATAATTGCAACTGTTGTTTACATTACCCTTTTGACTCAAGAAGATTTCAAACTCCCTTAAATACGTCAAATCCAATTCATCAAAACGCATATTGACCGAGCGGAATTGCGACACAAGGACCAACGTTACCTTATGTTTGCTGGCGGAACTGTACTTTTCGACTTTTTCCAAGCGTTCGATAATCTGTTTGAAGTACTCCCCGACCATGCAGTTGATTCGTTTGCCGTTCTGTTCAAACAGCGTATCGAATGTAACGGGAATTTCCAGCACCTCCAACTTTTTGATTTTCTTCTCGTATTCACGTATCTTGGAGGTTATTTGAAACTGTATTTCTGCTCTATCGGGGCAGTCGGCGGTAGGTTGTTGCTTGTCGAAATCCCAATGCACCAAAGCTTCCGAAATGCCCAGACCGACGAACTTACGGCGGCGGTCATGGGTGAATACGAGGACAAGAGGGGCTAAATGGTTTCTGTCGATAGCGCCTTTGCGACATACGGCGTTGATTGTCATAGCTTTAAAAATTACGCAAACAACAAAATGCAATACGTGTGTTACACGATTTTATGTATCACGCTCTGTATCACAAACGGCGATTTTAGGCTATTTCGTGTTACACAACAGACATCTACAACACACGGCAGAAAAATAAAAACGAGCGATAATTCATTGATTATCACTCGTTTCCTATGAGCGGAAAACGGGACTCGGACCCGCGACCTCAACCTTGGCAAGGTTGCGCTCTACCAACTGAGCTATTTCCGCAAAAGCTATCTCCCCGCCCCGGGAAAACATCGTTTCCTGCGTTTCGGGACTGCAAATATAAAATGAAAAATTTATTCTGCAAAATTTTTCGGCTACTTTTGTCAAAAACAAAATGTCCCCGGCCGCAAAGCCGGGGACATCCGTATCGGAAACCGCCTTTAGCGGACCATAAACCCTTCGTCGGCACGTGCCGGAATGGGCATCGAAGCGTATACGCCGGTTTCGAGTTTCTCGCGAACGGCCTTGAAAGCCTCAATCGTAACCTTCACATCCTCCAGCGTGTGCACCGCCGTCGGGATGATGCGCAGGATGATCTCACCCTTCGGAATCACGGGATAAACCACCATCGAGCAGAAAATACCATGGTTCTCGCGCAGGTCCACGACCAGATTCGTGGCCTCGGGAATGCCGCCCTTCAGGAAGACGGGCGTCACCGGCGAGTTGGTCACACCGATCTCAAACCCGTTCTCTTTCAGGCTGCTTTGGAGCGCACGGACGTTCTCCCAGAGTTTCTCCTGGAATTCGGGGTGGTTGCGGATCAGCTCCAGACGCTTCAGCGCGCCGATCACCATCGGCATCGGGAGCGACTTGGCGTAAAGCTGCGAACGCATGTTGTAGCGCAGCAGGTTAATCAGCCAGCGGGGACCGCTCACGAAAGCGCCGATCCCGGCCATCGACTTGGCGAAGGTGTTGAAGAGCACGTCCACGCCGTCGACAACGCCGAAATGCGCCGCCGTGCCGCGACCGCCCGGGCCCATCGTACCGAAGCCGTGGGCGTCGTCCACCAGCAGACGGAACTGGAAATCCTTCTTCAGCGCCACGATCTCGTCGAGCTTGCCCAGGTCGCCCTTCATGCCGAACACACCTTCGGTGATCACCAGCACGCCGCCGTTCTGCTCCTCGGCCAGATCCGTGGCATGTTGTAACTGCAGACGCAGCGACTCCATGTCGTTATGACCGAAAACGAAGCGTTTGCCCTTGTGCAGGCGCAGTCCGTCGATGATGCAGGCGTGCGCCTCGGCATCGTAGACGACCACGTCGCGGGGGGTCAGCAGGCAGTCGATGATCGAGATCATGCCCTGGTAACCGAAATTGAGCAGGAAGGCATCCTCCTTGCCGACAAACGCGGCCAGTTCACGCTCCAGACGCTCGTGGTAAACGGTCTGTCCGCTCATCATGCGGGCGCCCATCGGGGCCGCCATGCCGAACTGCGCGGCGCCTTCGGCGTCGGCCTTGCGCACCTCGGGGTGGTTGGCCAGTCCGAGGTAATTGTTCAGGCTCCAGTTGAGCATCTTCTTGCCCCGGAAAACCATGTGGGGACCGATGTCGCCTTCGAGTTTGGGAAAGGCATAATAACCGTGGGCGTACGACATGTACTGACCGATCGGTCCGCCCGCATTTTTCTCGAGGCGTGCAAAAATATCAACCATATTTGTCTTGTAATTATGAGTTTGTGTCTCTTTTTCCCGTTTTGGACGCACAAAAGTATACATAAAACGGAATCGGCATTCAAAAGTAGCCGTTTTTTATTCCACAAGGATACGCATTTATACTTATTTTCCAAAGAATCCCGGCAGCACATCCACAAACATACATGGGCAGAAACCGGCAACAATTCAATGTCAATATTTTATGAATCAACGGACAACCTGCTGACAGACGGTCTTTGTCTGCTCTTCTTTGGTTGCATTCTGTTACTCGTTTGTTACTCGATGGTTCCCTTGTTTTGTTACTTGCTTGTTACTCGAAAAATCGAAAAAAGTTGCGGCAGAATCGAATCGTTTTGTTTTTCCTCGAATATAATCTATGAATTTTAAAATAATGGCATATGAAAGAAAAAGAAGTCATAAGATTACGCAGGAAAGCAACCCAATCAGGAGAATCCCTCTACCTCGACATTTATTTCAAAGGAAAACGTCGGTACGAATTTTTGCGTCTGTATCTCATTCCGGAACGGACAAAAGCAGACCGACTCAAAAACGAACAAACACTCCGACTGGCAATTGCAATCAAATCCCGGAGAACGATCGAACTGTTCAACAACAAATACGGATTTGCAACGGAAAAACCGGATGTCAATCTGATAGAGTATATACAACTGGTTGCCGCAAACAAACTGAAACAGGGAAGAATTGGAATCAAGGGAACTTTCGACACTCTGGTTTACCATTTGACAAAATATCATGGGGATAAGATTGCACTGCAAGATATTGACATCCGTTATGTTAAAGGATTCGTACAATACCTGTCGACAGCAATTGCAAGGACAAGTGGTGAGGTATTGAAATCATCATCCCAACACAACATCTACACCAGTCTCAAAATAATCATCCATCAGGCAATCAAGGATGAACTGGTGACATCCGATCCGACCAAATCGGTCGATCCTCCCCGAATGGTTCTACCCCACAAGGAACACCTGACGGAAGAAGAGTTGAAGAGATTGATTCAAACCCCATGTCCGAAAGAGATGGTCAAGAGGTCATTTTTGTTTTGCTGTTTTACCGGATTACGAATTTCGGATGTTCAAAAACTAATATGGAAAGAGGTGGTGACGACCAATAATGAAACCTATATCAACTTTCGGCAGAAAAAAACAAAAATTGAGAATTACGTTCCTTTGTCCGAAAACGCAATATCGGTTCTTCCTTCCAAGAGAGAGAATACAGAGACAGATTCGGTTTTCGATCTACCGAAGGAATCGACAATTCGCAAAGTATTGAGAAAGTGGGTATCGGATTCCGGTATCGACAAACACATCACATTTCATTGTGCAAGACACACCTGCGCAACTCTGTTGCTGAATTCCGGGGTTGACATCTATACCGTCAAGGAGATATTGGGACATACCGATATCGGAACCACCATGCAATATGCAAAGGTCGTTGACAAAACGAAACGAGAAGCAGTCAATAGCATCCCTGTCCTATATTGATCTTTGTTGAACCTGGTGTATTATCTCAAAAAGACCGGGATTGTCGTTACAGTTGACCCGTATCGAGTCGGAACAAGGTGTGACATCGAGTGTTTTAAGTAAATTGTTGCAACACGACAAAAATCGTAGGGAATAACAATAGTCGAGATTCAAAGTTCGGAGACGATTGAACCTGCAATTCAGAACCGTAAGAAAATGACACAACATGACATCGAGGTGGGACAATTCACATCCGGGACAAAACAAATAATTCAGTTTATAGTGATTCCGTAATTCGAGTTTTTTGACGGGATTCCATCCGCAATTCAAATAGGTCAGATTCGGGAACGATTCGATCCCTGCAAACGACTCGATCCCTCGGTGGGAACAATCTATCTTCGTAATTCGTAAAGTATCGTAGGGGGAGATTTTGCCATCTTTATCGACGATGAGATCATAGGTATTGACCAGATAATCGAAGAAATTGGAATCGGGGATACGAACTCCGTATCGATAAGTTCGTTCGGTGACTTTGTAAGTAGGAAAATCCATAGGTAGATTCGTTTTTTGTATTTATCGAACGAAAAACTGGCAACATACAGAGAAGATACTGAAAGTAAAATAGTGATTTTTTGGAATATTCGGGTTAAATTTGTTCGGCAATACCCCGTTGAGTGTGTTGATATTAGCAAACATTTTTATACCTTTGTGGTGTTCCCGTGGGAACAACATATTATTGATGAAAGTGTTTTGCTTTTATCCTTGACAGGAAATCTGGTAAATTTCAAAAGGACAAGGATAACAATGACACTCGTCACTTGTATTTGGTATGTTCATATCTCAACATATCAGACAAGTGTGGGGTATTGTTTATTTGTCCTTGGGTTTACCAGAACCTCCTGTCAGATAAACAAACAACTCCACACTTTCTTTTTTGATTGAATCCACCATTTGGGAGTTGAATGGTAACTGAATTTTGAATTTGAAATCAAAATTATAGTTGCTATGAAACAGTATTTACTTTACATTTTGAACATTGCAATTGCAATGATGTCATGTTCATCTGGAGATGATTCTACGGACAATGAAGAAAAACCCATCCCTCCAATCTTAGAAAACATAACGATTTCAAATCAATTAACGAAACTTGGAGAGACATATGTAGAAATTTTAGCAACAATAGAAGGTGATAATATTCTTACAAAAGGAGTGTGTTATTCAACATCTCCCAATCCCGATATTAATGATTTGAAAATCGTTGAAAATACTAATGATGGATATTTTTATTCTATCATTAAAAATTTGGATCGAGGTAGAACATACTATGCAAAATGTTTTGCAACCACGACACAAGGAACAGTCTACGGATCAGAAATTGAATTCACCACATACACGGATATTGAGATTACAACGACTACAACAAATGTAGACGAATTTGGTCATCCGGCAACGTGGGTTGATTTGATCGTTCACGGAGATAGTATTATTTCAAAAGGTATATATTATTCAACGGATGAAAACCTAACTATTGAAAATTGTGATTCTGTGATTACAATTACTGATCCCAATAGTTTAAATAGCGATCTTTGCCAAATTCGGTTGGAGTTAAAACAAGGAACTCTGTATTATTTACATGGTTTTGCAAAAAATAAGGACAATAAAACCAAATACGGGAAGAAAGAACAATTTAAGACTTTGGGAGAATCATTATTAGAACCGGAAATTGAAATAACAACTCTACCGGTAAAAGATATTACAAAAACCACTGCAATATCCGAAGGGAATATTACACATAAAAAGAATGTCGACATATCTATTGTCGGAATTTGTTGGAGTCAGACTGAAAATCCAACAATTGAAGATTATAGAAATGAGATTCAATATAAATCCGATTCATTTGAATTACAATTGTCGAATCTCGAACCAAATACACAATATTATGTCCGATCGTATGCAATTACAGATATCGGAATAATATATGGAAATGTTCAATCATTCAGATCTTTACATGATGGGACATTTATTATTTTTGAGGATTCGAATTTCGAAACATTTTGTTTGTGGAATTTCGATAGCAACAAGGATGGTCAAATATCGATTGGTGAGGTTGATAAAATCACAGAACTTGATATTTCCAGAAAAAACATTTCAACCATTCCTGAAATCCAATATTTTACATCTTTAACGACATTGGATTGTAGTAATAATCAACTGACATCATTGGATATGAGTGGATGTACAAGTTTACAGACTTTGAATTGTAGTAATAATCAACTGACATCATTGGATGTGAGTGGATATACAAGTTTACAGACTTTGAATTGTAATCATTGTAATTCAATGACATTTTTAAATGTGAGTGGATGTACAAATTTGACGACATTAGATTGTAGTAATAATTTCCTGAGATCTTTGGATGTGAGTGGATGTACAAGTTTGCAGACTTTGGATGGTAATTGGAATATATGGACATCTTTGGACGTGAGTGAATGTACAAGTTTACAGACTTTGAATTGTGATCATTGTAATTCAATGGGATCTTTAAATGTGAGTGGATGTACGAGTTTGCAGACTTTGGATTGTTCTTGGAATTCATTGACATTTTTAAATGTGAGTGGATGTACAAGTTTGATGACTTTGAATTGTTCTAAAAACAAAAGTCCTCTATCTCTAAATGCAAGTGGATGTACAAGTTTGACCAAAATTGATTATGGGAGATATGAGAAGGATGATACTCAACTCACATATTTGAATATGAGTGAGTGTACAAGTTTGCAGACTTTGAATTGTAGTAGTAATCAACTCACATATTTGAATATAAGTGGGTGTACAAGATTAATAATTTTAGATTGTCACGGAAATAATTATTTAACATTTTTGGATGCAAGTAAATGTGTGAGTTTGACGACTCTAAATTGCGGTGAGACTAATCAACTATCATCTTTGAATATGAGTGGATGTACAAGTTTGCGGATTTTGAATTATAGTAATAATCAACTGACATCATTGGATGTGAGTGAATGTACAAGTTTGACGACTTTGAATTGTAGTAATAATCAACTGGCATCGTTGAATATAAGTAAGTGTGTAAATTTGGGTCTGGATTGTAGTAATAATCAACTGACATCATTGGATGTGAGTGAATGTACAAGTTTGGTGGATTTGAAATGTAATAATAATCAACTGACATCATTGGATGTGAGTGAATGTACAAGTTTGAAGAAATTAGATTGTAGTAATAATTTCCTGAGATCTTTGGATATAAGTAGATGTACGGACTTGACGTACTTGTGCTGTTGGTACAATCCGAATCTTACAACAATATATAAGAGGAAACTTCAACATGTAAGTATAGATAAAGACAGTTTCACCCAAATCATTTATAAGTAACCTTAAAAACAGAATTATGTGTAATCAACCTACTCCCGATTCCAAAAATCAATTTGAGTTGGAAAAACAATTGCATGAACAGTATGCAATCAACAACAATGCAAAAGTCAGTAGTTTCGTATCATTCATCGTTGCATTGTTTGCATTGTTCGGGTTTTACGGATATATATTTGCACATTCAGGGTATCAATTTTCACCGGATATGGGTGGAAAGTTTTACAACAATGGAGAATATTCATTGGAAATATTTTTCTTGGTTGCATCGGTTGTTAGTTTAATATTGTTTTTTCTATTGAAGTTATCATTATCATTGAGTATAACACAACGAAGTGATCAGATTGTAATTGCAAAGATACGTAAAGACCATTATGGAGATAAGTACGATAAATTTTTTAAAAACTATGATCCCTATGGCAAAAACTGGTTCAACTTTGTTCAAAACTATTTCAATTTGTTTTATTGGCTGTTTTTTGCTGGTTTGATATTCGTTTTTTTAACATCTTTTATTAAAGTCGTAATGAATATCTGTTATGCAGACGACGGAAAATGGACGTGGTGGGGAATATTGATTATTATTGTCATATTGTTGATATATAATCTAATTCGATATTCGTTAATCGAACGATGTAATGATTATCAAAAATATATGAAACGATGTGATGACAACTATCAGTATTCATGTTGCAGATGTTCGTTATATGATTGTATCAAAAGTTGTTTATGCAAGAATCCAATTTGTAAATAATATTTGGTATTAGTTCTATTTGAAAAACCGAGAAAAATTCGTCAAAAAATGATGATTTTTCCCGGTTTTTCTTGTGATTGTATATTTGTTTACACCCCCTCAACGAGTGTATTCAACTCCTCGATAAGAGGACTACGGACTACTCCTATCGATTTATTTTGCATCAATTCTTTGATTTGCCGTTTGATTTCCGAACGTTGTCGTTTATCCAGTCTCCCTGTGTTGTATTGTTGATCCAATTTTTTGAAGAACTCGTTCATCCCTCCCTGTTGTTCGACCAACAATAACATTCCGATTTTGTTCAAGTCTCTAATCCCTTTGCAATCGATAATGTCGATCTCATATTCATTTTGCTTGACAATCTTTCGGTATTCCGATTTCCAGTAATCGACAATTCGATTGTAAAATTCGACATCATACAACATCGGAACAGTCACCTTGTTCACTTTGAAAATTTGTTTGATGTGATTTTTCAAACGAAGTTCATACCGCAATAAATTTTTGTTTTGATATTCCGGTGGAACGTAATCTTTGCGATTGGTTGTTTCCTTGATCTTGTCGTAGAACACCAATTGTTTTTTGTCGGAGACCGAACTGTAATACAATCCTTCGACCCCCTTGTAGAACATCTGTTCCAAACGTTTATAGTAAGGTAAGTTCCCCAAATGATAGAAATAGGATTCCGGAGGGTGGGTAACCTCAAAGTTGTATGCAACATCCATCCGGGAAACGGTTGCATTGTTCAACGAGATATGCAACGTGTCGGACAATTTTTCAAATGCAAGTCGGGTGTCAGTCCTCGTAAAGTTGACAATATTGTTCCCGTAAAGGAACTTGCAAAGACTGCCGTTGCCAATAGATACTCCTTGTGTCGTTGTTCGGATAGTCAGGTTGTCAATATGGGAGGTATATGTGGTTCCATATCGGGATGTGGTTGTATCGACATTCAGATCACGAGTAACCGTCTTGACAAAATTCAATTGTTGGGTATCAATCGATTTAAGATTTATATTGATAGTATCGAACATGATTCAAACAAATATTTTGTATTAAAAACAATATTAATATGTGCAACGGATTCGTCGGAGGTCATCGAGTGATTCCCGGTACAAATCCACTGCATGATATTGATATTGTTCGTCATGGTCGTTCGATACGTTGATTTATAATATATATTCGTCATCGTACTCCTCCCTTATTTTTCAAATTGTACAACGTTGCTTTTTGCTGTGTTTCTTCGACGGTATCCTGTCGGTTCTGCAACAACCAATTCTCTACCTCCTCCTTGTTGAAGAAGATTTTTTTGCCGTTCGGTTTATGAAACGGAATCACCCGTTCACTGGTCAGGTGATACAAGTAGTCTTTACTCAGTCCGTACATCAACGATACTTCGTCGGGTGTCAATACGGTTTTGTTGTTCAACAACAACAATTGTTTGATTTGTTGCAATTCATTTCTCAATGTAACATGTGCCATAACTATTTTTATTTTTAAAATTATTTAATATAATATTATTCTACTGATTTCTTGTTTGTTTATAGATTATATCATCGGTTTTTGCTTTTGATTAAAAAATTGCAACAAAAAAAATCCCCAACCAGTCAAGGTTGAGGATTTGTAAGAATCTATGCATTAATATCTTATATCTGTGAAAAAATCGTCGAAATTAGATATTTTTGTTACCAATTTGTTACTCGAAACAAAGACACAAAAACACAACTATATGATTAACAATACATTGGATACAAATTTTCAAATTTATACCTATTTATACTTATTTCAGTCCTAAATAAGGAAAAGGGCCGCCGACGGCGGCCCGGGAACGGAGTTTTTCAACGCCGCCGGTCGATCGCATCGACGATCACCGCCACGGCGCCGTCGCCCGTCACGTTGGTCGCCGTTCCGAAGCTGTCCATGGCGATGTAGGTGGCGATCATCAGCCCCGCGAGGGTCTCGTCGAAACCGAGCATCGACTCCAACAGCCCCAGCGCCGCCATTATGGCCCCTCCCGGCACGCCCGGAGCCGCCACCATCGTCACGGCCAGCAGCAGGATGAACCCCGCGAAGGTCGACGCCGGAATATCCAGCCCGGCGATCATCGACACGGCCAGCGCACAGGCCGTGATCTTCATCATCGAACCCGAGAGGTGGATCGTGGCGCACAGCGGCACGACGAACGACGCCAGTTCGGGCCGCACGCCGAGCTTCACGGTCTGGGCCAGCGTCACGGGGATCGTCGCGGCGGACGACTGCGTTCCGAGGGCCGTCATGTAGGCGGTGAGCATCGTGCGGAGCATCTTCAGCGGATTTTTACGCGCCGCAAGCCCCGCGACGGAGAACTGCACGAGAAGCAGCACGACCGTCATGCAGAAGATCACCGCGATCAGTTTCACGAAGACGTCCAGCACCCCGGCCACCTGCCCCGACTGGGTCATCGACAGAAAGATACCGAAAATGTAAAAGGGCAGCAGTGGGATGATGACGCGCAGAATCACCAGCTCGATGATCCGCTTGAAATCGTCCATCGCCGCCTTGAGCGTCACCGAACGGATATAGGCCATGCCCAGCCCCAGCACGAAGGCGAGGACCAGCGCCGACATCACACCCATCACGGGAGGCATTTCGACCGTGAAATAGGGCGCAAGGGCCGCCCCTTCCTCGGGCAATACGGCGGCGGAGCCTTCGAGCAGCGCCGGAAAGAGAAGCCGCCCCGTCAGATAGGTCCCGAACCCCGAAAAGAGCGTGAAGGCATAGGCCAGCGCGGCGGTCAGGGCCAGCAGACGCCCGGCGTTCCGGCCCAGATCGGCGATGCCCGGAGCCACCAGCCCGAGAATCAGCAGCGGAATGGCGAAACCCAGGAACTGTCCGAAAATCGCATTGAAGGTCAGCGCGATGCGCGTCGCCCAGCCGGGGAGGAAGAATCCGCAGGCGACGCCCAGCGCAATGGCCAGCACGACGCGCGGCAAAAGTCCGAATTTGAATTTCATAAAACGGTATTTTGGTAAAATTAGGAATTAATTTTGAATTCCTAATTCTTAATTCTTAATTTCGCACCATGACAGCGCTATTTCACGACATTATCTTCGGCCCGGTGCATTCGCGGCGGCTGGGCCTTTCGCTGGGAGTCAACCTGCTCCCGCTCTCCTCGAAACTCTGCTCGTTCGACTGCATCTACTGCGAGTGCGGCTGGAATGCCGAGCACCCGGGCGGACGACGCTTCAACAGCCGCGAGGACGTGCGCACGCAGCTCGAAGCCACCCTGCGGCGCATGGTGGCCGACTCCACGCCGCCCGACGTGATCACCTTCGCCGGCAACGGCGAACCGACCATGCACCCCGATTTCGAAGCCGTCATCGGCGACACGATCGCCCTGCGCGACGCGCTGTGCCCCGCGGCGAAGGTCTCGGTGCTCTCCAACGCCACGCAGATCCACCGCGACAGCGTCCGCCGCGCCCTGCTGCGCGTGGACAACAACATCCTCAAACTCGACTCGGCGTTCGACGCGACGGTGCGGCGGATGAACAACCCGCAAAGCGCGTCCTACACGGTGCGGGGCATCGTCAAAGCGATGAAACGCTTCGACGGGCGCATGATTCTGCAAACGATGTTCCTGCGCGGGGAGTGCGGCGGACAGCCCGTCGACAACACCACCGAAGAGGAAGTCTCGGCCTGGCTCCGGCTCGTCGCCGAAATCCGCCCGCGGCAGGTGATGGTCTACTCGCTCGACCGCGACACCCCCTGCCCGACGCTCGAAAAAGTCACCAAAGAGGAGTTGCAGGCCATCGCCGCGCGCGTCGAAGCGCTCGGCATCCCCTACTCCGTAGCTTAACGCCCGAACGCCATGCAGCTGCTCCTCTCCTGCGCCAAGACGATGACGGAGCGCAGTTCCGTCCCGACGCCCCGCACGACCCGGCCCGCCTACTGCAGCGAGGCCTCCGAACTGGCCGCCGGGCTGGCGACGCTCCCGACCGACGAACTGGCCCGGCTCCTGCGCGTCAACCGTCGTATCGCCGCCGAAAACCGCCTGCGCTACGGCCGCTTCCACGGCGACGACGACGCGGCGATCCCGGCCCTTACGGCCTACACGGGAATCGTCTTCAAACGCATCGACCCGGCGAGTTTCACCGACGCCGATTTCGAATACGCCCAACGGCACCTCAACATCACCTCGTTCCTCTACGGACTGCTCCGTCCGCTGGACGCCATCCGCACCTACCGGCTCGAAGGCGACGCCGTACTGCCCGGCCGCGGCGACGAAACGATGTTTTCCTACTGGCAAAGCCGGCTGACCGACGACCTGCTGGGCCGGATTCACGCCGACGACGGCATCCTGGTCAACCTGGCGAGCGGAGAGATGAAGCGGCTGTTCGACTGGAAACGCGTCTGCCGCGAAGCGCGGGTCATCACGCCCGAATTCCGCGTCCGCGAGGGCGACCGGCTGAAAACCGTCGTGGTCTATACGAAAATGTGCCGCGGAGAGATGACGCGGCATATCCTGAAAAACCGCATCGCCGATCCCGCGACGCTCCGGTCGTTCGAATGGGAAGGCTTCCGCCTGGACCCGGCCCTCTCGAAAGGCGACGACTGGGTGTTCGTGCTCTGACAAATGCCTTTACGGCAAAGGCGGCGAAATTCCCTGCCCCTGATCCACGAACAACAGTTTCCCGGTGCGGTAGCCCCGCGCTTCGGCCAGCCGCAGGATGTGGTTCAGCGTACGGCTCGGCAGACGGGGTGTGCGCGAGAGAATCCAGAGGTATTTCGACGAACCGCCGCCCACCAGCGCCCAGTCGTAATCGGGGCCGAGTTCCAGCACGTTGTAATCCGAATAGAAAAACCAGAAAAACGAGACCCGCAAACGCCCCGGCATCGCCGTGGCGCGGGCTTTGCCGCGCGCCCGTTTGCGACGGTCCGAACGATAGTCGACGCCGCTGTTCTCGACGGTCACCCGACCGTCGGACAGCAATTCGTAGTGCGCCTGCACACCCGCCAGCCGCCGTTCGAACGAATGATCGTAGCGGGCGATCTCATACCATGTTCCCATATAACGCCGCAGGTCGAACACGGCGACAGGCATGCGGTCGGTGCGGTCCGAAGCCGCCGCGACAGCCACCGCACCCAGAATCAAAAGGGCGGCAGCAAGCAATAAAATGACGATTTTCATTTCCCGGTCGTTTTGGGAAGCCATCACACAGAATTTGTGCCGAAAAAATGCGTTGCGGAAAATTTACGCGCGGGTATCGAGCAGGGCGCGCAGAATGCCCTCCTCGTCGTAGCCGCACAGGGCGTACAACTGCCCGGGCGTGCCGTGTTCGACCCACTCGTCGCCGATGCCGAGCCGCTGCACCCGCACGTCGTAGCCGCGGCCGTTGAAGAACGCCGCGACGGCTTCGCCGACGCCTCCGCGCAGCGAACCGTCCTCGACCGTGACCACACGGCGGAACTTACGCCCCACTTCGTCCAGCAACGCTTCATCCAGCGGTTTCACGAACCGCAGGTCGTAATGCGCGACGCTCACGCCTTCCGCGGCAGCGCGTCCGGCGGCCCGTGCGGCGGCGTTGCCGACGGTCCCCACGGTCAACAGCGCCACGTCTGCGCCCTCGCGCAGGCGGCGGCCACGTCCGACGGGCAGCGTCTCGAACTTCTCGCCGCGCCACGGCAGGCCCTCGCCGTGCCCCCGCGGATAGCGGATCATAAAGGGATGTCCCGATCCGAGGGCCGTATACATCATGTTGCGCAGTTCGGGTTCGTTCATCGGCGCGGCGATCGTCAGTCCCGGCACGGCGCCGAAAGCGGCCATGTCGAAAACCCCGTGGTGCGTCACCCCGTCCTCGCCCACCAGGCCGCCCCGGTCGAGACACATCACCACCGGAAGATCCTGAATCGCAACGTCGTGGATCACATTGTCGTAGGCCCGCTGCATGAAACTCGAATAAATGTTGCAGAAGGGAACCATGCCTGCCGCGGCCAGTCCGGCCGAAAAGGTCACGGCATGCCCTTCGGCGATGCCCACGTCGAAACAGCGGCCGGGCATCTCGCGCAGCAGAATGTTCATCGAACAGCCCGACGGCATGGCGGGCGTGACGCCCACGACGCGCTCGTCGCGGCGCGCCAGTTCCAGCAGGGTTTCGCCGAATACGTCCTGATAACGCGCTGCGCCGCCCGGAGCCGAAATCCGCTCGCCCGTGTCGGGATTGAAACGCCCCGGGGCGTGCCAGGCGGGCTGGTCGTGCTCGGCCGGCAGGTAGCCCTTGCCCTTGACCGTCATCACGTGCAGCAGTTTAGGCCCCTCGATGTCGCGCAACGCCCGAAGCGTCCGCACCAACTCCTTGAGGTTGTGACCGTCCACCGGACCGAAATAGCGAAAATTGAGACTTTCGAAAAAATTGCTCTTGTTCAGCAGCCCCTGCTTCACGGCGTTGCCCGCCTTCTGGCAGAGCCGCAGCAGCCGCGGCGTATGCGACATCAGCCCCCACAGCCGTTGTTTGAAACGGTTGTAGTGCACCGAGGTCGAGATTTTCAGCAGGTAGTTTTTCAGCGCTCCCGTGGCCTGGTCGATGGCCATGTTGTTGTCGTTGAGAATCACCAGCAGGTTGGTGCGCTTCGAGGCCCCGGCGTTGTTCAGCCCCTCGAACGCAAGCCCTCCGGTCATCGAGCCGTCGCCGATCACGGCCACGACCTGCCGCTTCTCGCCCCGCAGTTCGGCGGCCTTGGCCATGCCGAACGCCGCGGAGATCGACACCGAAGCGTGCCCGCCCCCGAAAGAATCGTATTCACTCTCGGACATGCGTGGAAAACCGCTGATGCCGTTCAGCTGCCGTTTGGTTTTAAACGCCTCGCGGCGTCCCGTGATGATCTTGTGGGCGTAGGTCTGATGGCCGACATCCCAGACGATCCGGTCCTCCGGGGTGTCGAAGACATAATGCAGGGCCGCAGCCAGTTCCACGGCCCCGAGGCTCGATGCCAGGTGGCCCGGATTGACCGCACATTCGTCGATGATGTAACGCCTCAACTCGTCGCAGTAGGCGGACAGCTCCTCCGGCGGGAGTTTTTTCAACTCCCGCGGTGAGGAAATCGTATCGAGCAGTTTATATTCTTCCGACGACATAAGGATTGCAAAGATAGAAAAAAGAACGGACGCCTCCAAAACCGAATCGCGCGCGGCCCGGCAAAACGCTCCGACCGGTAAAAGTGTCGTTGCGACACCAAAGATAAGGAATATATATGAATTTTTTCGAAAAAATACCTATCTTCGCACTACGATAAAACGCGACCCACGATGAAATACAAGCGAATACTCCTGAAATTGAGCGGCGAATCGCTGCAGGGCGGACAGAAATACGGGCTTTCCCCCGAGACGCTGCAATCCTACGCCGAGCAAATCAAAGCCGCCGCAGCAACGGGCGTCCAGATCGGCATCGTCATCGGCGGCGGCGACGACCTCCCCGGGCCCCCCAAGTAGGGGT
>OGQV01000401.1_pt1 | contig 43678 bp, 40 predicted proteins | sample 1553311 | NCBI WGS metagenome assembly OGQV01 (sample SAMEA2579976, study PRJEB22360) | human gut metagenome
ATACCTATTCCTATGTGGACGAGGAAATGCGTAACAGGCTGCAAGTGCGCCTTATCACCCGCACTCTTGCGTTTCACATAAGATAACTTTCAAGCCCATGCGGGGAGCGTGTACCCCTTTCCACGCTTCCCGTTATGGGCTACTTGTCGTTCCGTAACAACATATCGGAAACGGTGTGCTGTTACAGGCCGACAAAGCCGATTGTTCTTTGACAAAGAAAGCGGCCTTTGGTACGCAGCATAACAGGCAAACGGGTACATTCCGTCTGTATCGAGCCGGGCGGCGGGTACGCCATGACGCTTTTCCCCTATGGGGAAAAGCCGAGCGAGAACTACCACGCCGTAAAACAAGTTTAGCAGCTTGTGGGCGACGACATATAGGCGGCTACAATGATACTCGCGCGTTGAACGCCCTCAAAGCATTGCGCGCCGCACCCATCAGCATGGGCCGGGGTGAAACTCCCGTGAGGTTGCAGCTAACAACCGCCCGTTTCTGCCTTTTCAATTAGATTTTTGTTGTAATAGTGGACTTGCCGCTATTCATATAGTGTATTAGCCATTTCTCGAAGGGGGGCTAATCATTGGAGCGAAAAGAGCAGCCAAAGACTATTTGTAAGAGTGTTTTCAAAAGCGGCGAAAGCACTACTTCTAAAAAAGAACTCACCCAAAAATGGATTGAGTTAATCAATAAAATTGAAAGGGGCAAGAGCGTAACTCTTGCCAATCGGTAATGACAAGCTGTTTTCTGTATGGTATAATAGATACGGAAAACAGCTTGTTCCTATCTCTAAGGAGATATGAACATGAAAGTAGCTATTTATTGCCGCTTATCCGAAGAAGATAGAAACAAGCAATTTGAAACAGATGACAGCAACAGCATACAGAACCAAAAAGCTATGCTGCTGCAATACGCTATGGAACAGGGGTGGGAACTTTACAACATTTACAGCGACGACGACTATACCGGGTCAGATCGACGACGCCCGGAGTTTAACCGTCTGCTAAAAGACGCTGAACAGAAAAGATTTGACATTATTCTATGCAAGACACAATCCCGGTTTACCCGCGAATTGGAACTTGTCGAAAAGTACATACATGGGCTATTCCCTATTTGGGGTATTCGTTTCATCAGCATTGTTGATAATGCAGATACCGCAAACAAGGGAAACAAAAAATCCCGTCAAATCAACGGGCTTGTCAATGAATGGTACTTAGAGGATATGTCCGACAATATCCGCAGCGTTTTAACCAACAGACGGAAAAACGGTTTCCATATTGGCGCATTTGCCCTTTACGGTTATAAGAAAGACCCAAACCAAAAAGGACATTTGATTATTGACGAGGAAGCCGCCGCCGTTGTCCGAGAGGTTTTTACCTTGTTTGCACAGGGTTACGGAAAAACTGCAATCGCCCGTATGCTTAACGACAGGGGCATACCAAATCCAACAGAATATAAGCGTCTGCATGGCTTGCGCTACCAGCAGCCGAAAACGAAAAACAGTACCCTTTGGAAATACTTTGCTATTTCCGATATGCTGATAAATGAAATCTATATCGGCAATATGGTACAAGGAAAATACGGTAGTGTTTCCTATAAGACAAAGCAAAACAAACCCCGCCCTAAAAGCGAGTGGTATATTGTCGAGGGGACGCACGAACCGATTATTGATCGGGAGTTATGGGATAGAGTGCAAGCGTTAGTTGCAGAAAGGGCAAAGCCCTTTGACGTTGGCACAATCGGTTTATTCGCAAGAAAAGCCCGTTGCGCAAATTGCGGCTATGTTATGCGTTCTTCCAAATCATCGCCCCAGCGCGGCGGTAAGCATTATTTACAATGTTCCAACCGCCATGTTGCGAAAGACGCTTGTATCGGTTCTTTTATTTCGGTTGACAAATTGGAACGTCTTGTCATTGACGAATTAAACCGATTATCGGCTGAATACCTTGACAAGGACGAATTAGAGCAGAACATAGAGTTTTGCGGAAACTTGCAGGGGCAAAAAGACCGTTTGAGTGCCGACCTTGCTACCTATCGAAAAAAGGCCCAGGAATACTCCAAAGGTATTCGGGACTTATACATGGATAAGGTAAAAGGGTTGATTTCTGAAAATGACTTTGCCGATATGTCAAAGGGATTTTCTACCGAGCGCGACCGTTTAGAGCGTATCATTGCAGACGGTGAAAAACAGTTAGCCGAACTCGATGAAAAAATTGCGGCGGGTGATAATCGCCGCGAACTGATTGAGAAATATACCAACTTGGAACACTTGACCCGAGAAATCGTGGAAACGCTGATTGATTATATATCCGTCGGCAAGCGTATTCCGGGAACAAGGGACGTTCCCATTGAAATTCATTGGAACTTTTAATGAAAAGTTGTTCTTGTATGATTGCAGCAGAGCAGAAAGCCCGCTCGACTTATGACAATATCCTGCGTCTCTGCAAAGACTACCCGGATGTATATGAGCCGATCAAATTCCTTCGTGAACGTGAGATCGCACATTTCCAGCGCTTCGGTGAAAGCCTTGGCATTGTCCGCGACAAGATGGATACAAAGAACTTCTATGCATTTAACTCAGCATTTGACACAAGCGCTCCATGCGTGGAGAAATGTGGGAAGTAAGAGATAGTCGCTACCGGTTGTTTATTATTATATAGTAGTGACAGAAGCAGAAAAATCAGGCAGCAATCCTGAATTGGGGATATCAAGCTGCCTGATTTTTTCACAATGTATATTATTGAGAATAATTCTTGAAAAGAATTATAAATTTATTCGGTTTGTGGTATAATGGGTATAAAATTATTTGCTTGCAAGGATGAAAAAACAAATCGTATTTTGTAAAAGGGAGGTACAAGCATATGGACAAAAAAGCAATCTATAATTTATCCTATGGTGTATTCATGTTATCCACCAGATCAGGGGAGAAGGTAAATGGCTGCATCACAAATACATGTATGCAGGTGGCAGGTAATCCGGTTCGGGTTGCGATATCTGTATTAAACACGAATTATACATGTGATCTGTTGAAAGAGAGTGGGATATTTGCTTTGAGTATTCTGGATCAGACCTGCTCATTTGCGACGATAAAACATTTCGGGTTCCAGTCCGGCAGAGATGTGGATAAATTCGCAGATCTGCAAATGCCAAAGGACTGCAATGACATTCCGTATATGGGATGGAATGCCTGTGCCGTGATCAGCGGAAAAGTAGTAGAACAGCACGACCTTGGCACACATACGTTATTTATCGCAGAAGTCATAGATGCCAAGCTGATCAATGCAAATGCACCGCTGACTTATGCGGATTATCAGACAAAGGTAAAACCAAAAGCAGAACCGAAAGCCCAGGACAAGAAGATCGTAGGCTGGCGCTGCCGTATCTGTAATTATGTATATGAAGGAAGCGAGCTGCCGGCAGATTTCACCTGTCCGATATGTGGACATGGGGTAGAGGATTTTGAGCCGGTGTATGAGGTGTAAGCTATTAAAAAGCTTATAAACAGGAGGATAATGCTATGGAACGAGTAGCAAAATTTTTAAAGGACGCAGAAACTTATTATTTAGCAACTGTAGAGGGTGACCAGCCAAGAGTTAGACCATTTGGAACTGCCCATATTTTTGAAGGCAAGTTATACATACAGACAGGCAAAGTAAAAGATGTATCAAAGCAGATCCATGCAAATCCGAAGGTTGAGATCTGTGCTTTTATGAATGGAGAATGGCTTCGTGTAGCAGGAGAATTGGTGGAAGATGACCGTAGAGAAGCAAGACAGTCTATGTTAGATGCATACCCTTCATTACAGAAGATGTATTCCGCAGATGATGGTAACACCGAGGTATTTTATTTTAAGAATGCAACAGCAACTTTTTCATCATTTACACACGAACCGGAAGTTGTGAAGTTTTAAATGTATTACATGGTTTGACAAACGCCCTCGCTTGTATAAGCGGGGGCGTTTGTGCGTTTGTAACATATTTATAAAAGTAACTATTAGCAATGATAGGATAAGATAAGAAAAAAATATTTTCTTTAAATTGACAAAATATGCGTATATTATTGCGCATTATGACAAATGAAGGTATAATATTTCCATAATAAAAGGGGGCGGGGCTGAGATAGAGGCTTTTAAGTTTTCTATATTTCTTAATACGAAATCCCTATGATTATGAAGTGAAATTGATACAATGGACGATTTTTTGTACATGGTATAGATTAGTATATTCATATTAATGATTGATTGTAATAAAAAATACATTGTGGAATATAAGGTGCATTCCAATATGGGACTATTACTAAATATCTTAATAACAGATTAATATTTACATTCCACAATGTATTTAAAATTATATATGGAATGAAAAAAAAATACAACACAAGGATTTTGTTGTCACGTTAAAATCGATACCTATTAAACTGTTTATAAGTTATTGCTATTGACATTGCATGAGAAGTGTGCTATTTTGATAATGCAAAGTCAAATAAATTATGAAGGAGGTGAAAAAATGTATCAGATTAAACTGCGTTTTAAATTGGAATTTCCTTTTCTTCCGAAGGAGATGGATCGTTTGTTTACAAGTTTTTTAAAGGCTGCGACGAAGAATATTTCCGAAGATTTGTATCAGCGTTTATATGATAAGAGCAGATCAATCATGAAGATGTTTACATATGCGTATTATCTTCCGGGTGCTAAGTTTACAGACGATAAGATACTTCTCGATAAGGACGAATTCATGGTATTTTTTACGGATGCGGATGATAAGGAATTTTTATATTTGTTTAATGCGTTTCAGACTATGAAATTTCGGCATTATTCGATGAACAAGAATTCCATGCAATTAATATCTGTGTATATTCAGAATATAAATGATATCACAGATGATGAAATCATCATAAAAATGCAGAGCCCATTACTGGCAAGATACCATGATAATGATACCAATTCAGACAGTTATTATACGTTTGATAAGGATGAGTTTTCAGACGTTGTGAAAGAGAATGTTAAGATCTTTACTGAAAGAATGAATATTCCGGTTGATACAGATGATTTTTCTATTCAAGTGATCAAAGGGAAAAAGGTTGTAATTCCAGTGTTTGGAAGAAATACGGATGCTTCGCTGGGTATTTTTAAATTAAAAGGATCTGTTGCTTTGTTAAATGTTCTGCAGAGAGCAGGGCTTGGAGTACGCAGGTCGACGGGAAATGGAAAGTTTGAAGTATTAGGTTAGAAGAAAGGAGGGGTATAAGTTTGGGTAAAATCTATATACCAATGGGTGATTTCCTGAAAAATGCGGGAATCGTAGGTATGCATTATATACTGGATGAAATTGCTGAAGCATCTGAGAATATGGATTATGGTTATACGGAAGATAATCAGCAATTATGGATTGATACAGATTTCTGCCAGAAGACAAATTGGACGGATTTATACTTCCGTGGGATAACAACATATTACAGGCAAAACAGTGTATATCAAACAATATTGGACAAGATTAAAAGTTTGTTAACTGCACTGAGTTTGCCAGAGTGGGATGGCAAAAAGTGGAAAGATGATATCAAATTCATTAATGATAAACTTTTGTCTAACAGTTACAAATCGGGCATTGCCAGTATAAAGGATGAGGTTGATACCACTGAAGCATACGAGCTACTTAAGGCGGTAAAATTGAAAGAATCTATGGAGCCGGAACTATTGCGGGAGCGGTTGGTTCATTTGCATGAATTCCTTATTCAGCCTGTTTGTGCAGAAACCTTGATCATGAAAAGTGCCATATACAATTATATCAATCGTTTCTGGGATGGAAAATGTTTTCTATTACGAGCAAATGCGGCAAAAAATATGCGAGAGGTTTTTGAAAATGATTTTTCAGATCCGTTTCGGACTTATATAGAAACTGATCAAAAGAAGGCAAAGGAGATTTGCATTGATTGTAGTGCAAAGATCGATTCGAAGACGAAAGTATCACTTGCATTTATGAAGGATCAGGCAGATGATCTGGCAAGAAAACAATCAGCTTTCTGGAATTGTAAGGTAGATGCTTTCTTATGTCCGGTGTGTGCATTTGTATATGCATTATCTCCTCTTGGCTTTTATCTGATGGGGAATCGATTTTTGTTTATTAATACGGATCAGAATATTCAGGAATTATTAGAAGCAAATCGTAAGGATGGCGTTATGCAGGATGCGGAAAGAGAAGATGAAGAACGATATACTTCATGGATTTCCAGAACATTGAATCTGTTATTGAAGATGAAGACGGAAGAACTTGGTAATATTCAGGTCATAACCAGAGGCAGAGATGAAAGCGAACGTTATACATTTGATATCATCAATAAAAATATTCTTGCAATATTGAATGATGAGAAAGTAAGGGCTGGACTTGATGTATTAAGTAAATACCCATATATAAAAAAGGGGACCGAATACATAAATATACATGAAACAGTCATATTGAATATTCTTCGGTATAGAAATCAATATCCTTTATTAAATATCTTGTTAAGGCAGTCTATGGATGCAAAGACATATTTGGTAGATGCTTATTGGGTATATGACATTCAGATTCGTGTAAGTTTATTGAAGAAAGATAATGTAGATAAGAATAAGATAGGAGGTGCAATAGTGAATCGATACAAAGTTAGAGAGTGTGGATATGAATTAAGAAATAAACTGTTAGCAGCGAAAGGCACAAGTGATGATTCAAGAATCAGAGGTACGGTATATCGATTACTGAATGCAGTTGCAGTTGGAGATGTTTCTCATTTTATGGAAATTATAATGCGCATCTATTGTTCTGTAAATCTGACAGTTCCGGATGCATTCATAGAGTGTTTGGATAATCGGGAGAAGTTTAGAGAGTATGGATATGCATTCCTTATGGGATTAGAAGGCAGTCATTATGAAAAAAAGGAGGAAAAGGTTAATGATTAGGAATGGTTTAACACTTACAATGGTATTTCTTGCAGAAAGTGCAAATTATGGAGAGGGCGTAGGTAATATTACTACACTCAAAAAATTATCACGAGGAACATATGAGCAATATTCTTATATATCAAGACAGGCATTGAGATACAATATTATTCAGCAGTTAGGATGGGATGCAACACCTGTTGATGGAAAGAGTGGAGTCGTTCAGTTTGCACCGACTGCTAATATAAAAGATTACCCGGAAATTGACTTTTTTGGTTATATGAAGACTAGTGCAAAAGGAGAGGATAAAAAAGGCGGAGCTGATACCAGAAGTGCAGTTGTTCGACTGAGTAATGCGGTGTCATTAGAGCCTTATCAGAGCGATCTGGAATTTTTAACCAATATTGGATTGGCAAGACGCCAGAATCTTGATAATGCGATCGCACAGAGTGAGATACAGAAGTCATTCTACTCATATACGATCACTATAGATCTTGATCGTATTGGTGTGGATGGAGATCTTGAGATATCTGCAGAAGAAAAAGCAGATCGAGTAAAGAAATTCCTTGATACGATCCAGTATTTATATCGTGATATAAAGGGAAGAAGAGAGAACCTTAGTCCTGTATTTGCAATCGGTGGTCGATATTTAAGAAAAAATCCGTTCTTTGAAAATAGAGTATCTTTGGAAAATGGTGCGATAAACACGAAGATGCTTGGAGAGATTATTGAAAGTGATGAGGATATAAAGAACAATACCAGTGTTGGAGTTGTGACAGGTATTTTCCAGAATGATGCAGAATTAAAAGATACATTGAACACAAAGACAGTTGCAGATGTATTTAAACAGTTGAAAAAGGAAGTTGATGAATATTATGGAGCGAGCAATTAGAATTGATTGTTTTCAAAACCTTGCGAACTACAGAAAACCAAGTAGTTTCATTATAAAAGAATCTTATCCGTTGCCTCCATATTCAACTGTTATTGGTATGATTCACGCAATCAGTGGATTTGACAGTTATCACAAGATGCAGGTAAGTATCCAGGGAGAAAACGCAGGTTCTGTATCAGAATTATACACAAGATATTCATTCAAATTCGATACAAAGTATGAAGAGGGAAGACATCAGCTCTGTATCAAAGGTGAAGACAAAGATTATGGTGTGTTTAAGGGGATTGCGCATGTAGAACTGATCTGTGATAATCGGATGGTTTTACATATTATACCTGAAGAGGAAGATTTTGATAAGATTTATCAGTCACTGAAGTGTCCGATTATTTATCCATCATTAGGTCGATATGAAGATTTGCTGGATATTCAAAATGTAGAAATTGTTGAATTGCAGAAAGTTGAATCAGCAACAATTCAAAATAATATTTACATTCCATTTCAATCAGAGTTGGATATTGGACGACGTACAAGCACGACTTACATGTTAACAAAGGAATACGAGATAACACCGCAGGGATATCGCAGATGGAAACCGGATGGTGGAAAGATAAAAGCGCATTATATGCCGAAGGATACTTCAGTAGTGAATGCATATATCGATACCTATGGGGATGTTGTTGCGTTCGCATAACAAGATAAGAGAGGGATTGACAATACGATATGGAATATTATGCAAAGTCAAATGACACCAAGAAGGAGGTTAAAAATGTAAATGACATCAGAAACATATTGATTTATCTTTTGGACAACCAGATGGATAAATTGAGTGAAAACGAGTCGAAGATGATCATTTCTTACTTGGATTCTTTGAAACAGCAAACTGTTCAGGAGCAAAAAACTTTAAGAGAACATGAGAAGGATATTGTTAACTGTGCAGGAAAATTCTTTGAGATTTTTGATATGTATTTTACAGAAAAGGAAAAGAATCTGGTTTTAGAGGCATGCCGAGTGCATGACCTTGGAAAAGCTAATTATATTTTCCAAACAATTGTCAATCCCGGACTTGCAAGGATGGCAGAAAGTCAGATACCACATGGTTTCCTTAGTGCACTTAGTTTATCAGAGAAACAGATTAAGCAGGAAATACCTGGATGTACAGACGATGACTTTTCTATGTTGTTGACAGCAGTCTATTATCATCATGATCGGAAGGATAGTTTTTCTGATAGAAATTTTTATGACTATTACGATAAATGGTATAAAAAATATTTGCAGGAATATTTGGGAAAGGAAGATGTGAAATTTTCTGCCGCAAATCGTAATCAACTGTTGTATTCGAATAATCCTACAATGAAATTGAGAAGTGTAGATGAGCAAACATGGTGTGAATATATGTTGATAAAGGGCTTGTTGAATAAGTTTGACTGGACGGTAAGTGCAGGATATGAAGAAGCAGAATTACACAGTGACATTGCTGAGAAAAAATTATGCAGCACGATTCGCGATTACTTTTCAAATTCATTGCGTGAGTTGCAGGTTTTTATGCAGGAACATAGTGATGATAATGTTGTAGTTATAGCACCTACTGGATCGGGAAAAACAGAGGCAGCTTTATTATGGGCAAATGGTGAGAAAGGTTTTTATACATTACCGTTAAAAGTTTCTTCTAATGCCATATATAGCAGAATAAAGGACAGGTATATGTATAAGGATGTAGCATTGCTTCATTCTGATAGCTTAAGCAGTTATTTTGATGGAACAGATGGGCAATTTACAGATGGGAATACCAGATATGAGCAGGCAAAATTGTTCTCGTATCCACTTACTGTCTGCACGGTAGATCAATTATTTAAATTTGTTTATAAAGCCCCGGGAACTGAGATTTTTGCAGCAACACTGAAATATTCAAAATTAATTATAGACGAGATTCAGTCATATTCTCCTAAGATAGTAGCAGCATTAATTTATGGCTTGTCAGAACTAAAACGAATGGAAGGAAAATTTGCAATCATAACGGCAACATTTCCACCGGTTTTAGAATTTTTTATGCGAAAATATGGGTTGATCAAGGATCGAGATTATATTTTTAGAGATTTTTCCACCACGATGGGAACAGACAGGCATAGGATCGCATTATTTCATGAAGAATTTGATTTTGACAGAATTGCGGAAGATGGATATAAGAAAAAAGTTCTTGTTATATGCAACACAGTATCAAAGGCACAGAAAGTATATGAAGAATTATCCAAAAGAACAGACGAGGTATTTCTGCTTCATTCCAGATATATTCGGAAACATCGAGATCAGTTGGAAAAGATGATAATGGATTTTTCCGATAATGATGAGATGACAGGTATATGGGTAACAACCCAGATTGTAGAAGCAAGTCTTGATATTGATTTTGATGTTCTTTATACGGAGATGTGTACGGCTGACAGTTTATTGCAAAGAATGGGACGGTGTAATAGAGCAGGAAAAAAGGATATAACCGATGCAAATGTATTAATTTATGTTAATTATTCAGGATGTATGAAGAATGGAAAAGGAATATATGACAGTGATATATATGATAGATCTGTACAATTATTAGTGGCATATAATGGAGAGCTTTTTGCTGAAAAAGATAAAGTTCAGTATATGAATGAAGTTTATGATGTAGACGCATTAAAAAATACGGCATACTTCCAAATGATAAAAAGAAATCTGGCTAAATTTAAATCGTTGCAGCCGTTAGATTATACATCTAAGAAAGATATCGATGAGGATTTTCGTGGAATAAAAAGTATTACAGTAATTCCAGATAGAATATATCAGGAAAATCAGGATCTGATAGAGGCAATAACGGGTGTTTTAGATACACCATATGTTGAGAGTAATATACGAAGAATATTGAAAGCAAAACTGGCAGATATAACTCTTAATCTGAACTTGTATTCGGATCGAAGAAAATTAGATGGAGTAGATTTGAATTGTATAAATGACAGGTTAGATATTCACAGGACATGTTTATTATATGATTTTGATGAAATGACAGGACGGGGCATGGGCTTATCGTTAACGAAGTATGATGATGAGTGGAATTTTATATAAGGAGAAATTGTGGAAAATCGAGTTACTGGTGTAATGATTTATTATTACTTTGTGTGTAAAAGAAAATTATGGTATTTCATGAATGAAATAAATATGGAATCCGATAATGAAAATGTTATGTTGGGTAAATTACTTGATGAGAACAGTTACCGGCGTGATGATAAACACATTAATATCGATAATGTAATAAATATTGATTTTATAAAAGAGCATCAGGAATTACATGAGATAAAAAAGAGCAAGGCAATAGAAGAAGCAGGAATCTGGCAGGTTAAATATTATCTATATTATTTGAAACAACGTGGAGTTAAGGGCTTAACGGCAAAGATTGATTATCCTATGATCAAAAAAAATATTGTTGTAGAACTGTCAGAGGATGATGAAGTACAGTTGCAGAAGATAATTGCAGATATAGAAAAGTTAAAAATGCAGGAACAACCACCAGCATTTGAAAAACAAAAAATATGTGGAAAGTGCGCATATCATGATTTGTGTTTTATCTAACATGGAGGGATAATGGGACAAAGTTTTTATATTTACAATAGTGGAGATTTAAAAAGAAAAGATAATACACTCCAATTTATATCTTCAGGTGGAGAAAAAAGAGATATTCCGATTGAACGAATTGATGATATTTATGTCATGTCAGAAATGTCATTTAATACAACATTTTTGAGTTACATTTCTCAATATGGAATCCCGATACATTTCTTCAATTATTATAATTTTTATACAGGTAGCTTTTATCCAAAAGAAAAGCTGCTGGCAGGTCAATTATTGGTAAAACAGGTTGAACATTATACAGATTATGGAAAGAGATTGACCATTGCAAAAAAATTTATAGAAGCGGCTGCCGATAATATTTACCGAAATCTTCGGTATTATAACGGACGAGGCAAGGATGTATCTTCCTATATGTCAGAAATTGATTCGTTGAGAAAAGAATTACCAAAAACATCAACGATTCAAGAGCTAATGGGAATAGAGGGAAATATAAGAAGGCATTATTATGCTACATGGAATGTTATCATTGATCAGGAAATAGAGTTTGATAAAAGAGTTATGCATCCGCCTGATAACATGATTAATTCGTTGATTTCTTTTGTTAATTCGTTGATTTATTCAAAGGTTCTTAGTGAGGTATATCATACACAATTGAATCCTACGATAAGTTATCTCCATGAACCTGGTGTTAGAAGATTTTCTCTATGTCTGGATGTGGCAGAAATTTTCAAACCGTTGATAGGAGATCGACTTCTTTTTTCATTATTAAACCGTAATCAGATAACCGAAAAAAGTTTTACGAAGGAGCTGAATTATTTGCATTTGAATAGGGATGCATCCAGATTGATTGCACAGGAGTTAGAGAAAAAATTACAGCAGACAATTATGCATAAAGATTTAGGTCGCCCCGTTACATATCAGTATCTGATGCGTTTAGAGTTATACAAGCTGATCAAGCATCTGATTGGGGAAAAAGAATATGAAGGATTCAGAATATGGTGGTGAAATATGTATGTAGTATTGGTATATGACATAAATAAAGAAAACAATGGACAAAAACGATGGAATCATATTTTTAAGATTTGTAAAAGGTATTTGTCCCATATACAAAATTCTGTTTTTGAGGGAGATATCACAAAAGTACAACTTGTGAAGCTGAAACAGGAGCTGGATGAATATATTGATCATGAATTGGATTCCGTTATTATATTTAAAAGCAGGCAGGAAAAATGGTTGAATAAAGAATTTTGGGGTAAGGAAGATGACAAAGCCAGTTTCTTTATTTGAAATTGTCGACCATAAATATTGCAAAAACTGCCGTCAGTCGACAATGTGATGAAATATAGAAAAATGGAATATACAATTAAAAAATAGAAAGTGTATTCCCAGTATTGAAGCAAGGTCGACAGAAAGAGGATATGAAAGCATTGTAAAATATTGCTTTTTTATAGTGTTGGTTTTAATAGATACATGGTGGAATGTGAATTGTTACAATAACGTAACAAGTTCCAAATCCAGTTACCAGTTTTAATAGATACATGGTGGAATGTGAATATTATTTTGGAGATACACCAACACTTCGAAGCCCCGTTTTAATAGATACATGGTGGAATGTGAATGTGTACCGTTCGCGTATGGAATTTGGTGGATATTTGTTTTAATAGATACATGGTGGAATGTGAATCAATCCACTTCAATAAACGAATTTGTAAGCGTTGCTGTTTTAATAGATACATGGTGGAATGTGAATTTGTCTGAGCGATTGCATCGCATACTAATTTCTGGTTTTAATAGATACATGGTGGAATGTGAATAGCATTAAACGCGTAGTGATCAAAAATGTTCCAGAGTTTTAATAGATACATGGTGGAATGTGAATACATTCAGCACTCAAAGATTCTTAACCCGAACAAGGTTTTAATAGATACATGGTGGAATGTGAATAATTAATGTTAGCAGGTGTATTTCCAGACGCATTACGTTTTAATAGATACATGGTGGAATGTGAATACAAACTTGGAGCAGGAGTAGAAGCTGTAGAATTAAGTTTTAATAGATACATGGTGGAATGTGAATTTGTTCATCAACTCCTTTTTAAACTCTTCAAATTCGTTTTAATAGATACATGGTGGAATGTGAATCTTGACATAAGTATTTTTGAGGAAAAATGTAACACGGTTTTAATAGATACATGGTGGAATGTGAATGTGACTACATCAATTTGGTATAATATGTGAATTGCGTTTTAATAGATACATGGTGGAATGTGAATCAAGAAAAGGAATGGATGAAGCTAACATTGAAAGGCGTTTTAATAGATACATGGTGGAATGTGAATGAAAGATCGTATTCTGATACATCGCCCTGTTCCGCGGTTTTAATAGATACATGGTGGAATGTGAATGTTAGTTCACTGAAAAAACCACTCGGAAATGGTAGCCGTTTTAATAGATACATGGTGGAATGTGAATGTTTACAAGTTTGTAATCCTTAAAATCCACCTTACTGTTTTAATAGATACATGGTGGAATGTGAATATGTTATAAGCAAATGATACAAGAGCCGAAAATTCGTTTTAATAGATACATGGTGGAATGTGAATATAACATTTAAAGCAAAGTATATTGCAAATACAACGTTTTAATAGATACATGGTGGAATGTGAATCTTTTGAATATTACATTAGCAACAACTGCTTTACCGGTTTTAATAGATACATGGTGGAATGTGAATCAAACAACGGGGATTTCTGCTGACCCGACCGCGATTGTGTTTTAATAGATACATGGTGGAATGTGAATTGCTGATGGTGACCAGAACAAAAGCGGTACTTCCAGGTTTTAATAGATACATGGTGGAATGTGAATATGATATCCGCTGGAAAAATTGCAAATATGTTCGGGTTTTAATAGATACATGGTGGAATGTGAATCATAAAGCGATGCAAAGCGTCACTTTGTGCAGGTGGTTTTAATAGATACATGGTGGAATGTGAATATTCTTGTTTTTTTGATGTTTGAAAAAGCCTGAAAAGTTTTAATAGATACATGGTGGAATGTGAATCAAGAAAAGGAATGAGTGAAGCTAACATTGAAAGGGTTTTAATAGATACATGGTGGAATGTGAATACTACATTCTTTATTATGTCAATTAATAGCCATTTTCGTTTTAATAGATACATGGTGGAATGTGAATCAGGATCGATCGCCAGAAGTTTAGCCGCTAGTTATTGTTTTAATAGATACATGGTGGAATGTGAATAAATAAGGGCATCTATTATAATCTTTATGCTTGAAGTTTTAATAGATACATGGTGGAATGTGAATTTATCAAGAGCCATATTACTGTAATAATCATTCTCCGTTTTAATAGATACATGGTGGAATGTGAATGTGCAATCTGACGGTATGTACCGGTTTGTGTAAACCAGTTTTAATAGATACATGGTGGAATGTGAATATGACACCTACTGCGGTTTGTGCCATTGTCTTAATAGTTTTAATAGATACATGGTGGAATGTGAATTTAGATTCTTCATCTCGTTTATCGTCTGTGTATCTTGTTTTAATAGATACATGGTGGAATGTGAATTAACTTAACTCCTTTTTTATTTTAAGTATAACATGTTTTAATAGATACATGGTGGAATGTGAATTATGTTTTATTCGCAACCCTAACAAAAGGATTAGAAGTTTTAATAGATACATGGTGGAATGTGAATGTTGATGTACAGATTCGGGAAGTAAAGTCAAGAAGGTTTTAATAGATACATGGTGGAATGTGAATTGGCACAGCGGAGCGGAGCAGTCAAGCCAAGCGACAGTTTTAATAGATACATGGTGGAATGTGAATAATCATACGCGTTGTAGATGAATATGGAATAGACACAGTTTTAATAGATACATGGTGGAATGTGAATAAATTTATTTACACAGTACAGGCTGCCAGTGATCTGAGTTTTAATAGATACATGGTGGAATGTGAATTTTATCTATGCAACTATTCGCAAAACTGATATTTTGTTTTAATAGATACATGGTGGAATGTGAATCTGGATGGATACAAAGGGCAAGATTGTTTGATTTTGTTTTAATAGATACATGGTGGAATGTGAATGCCGAAGACAATAGACGATGTGTATTTGCTTCTGTTTGTTTTAATAGATACATGGTGGAATGTGAATATATTAAGCAACTTTTCCGGCAGATTCTTTATAGCGTTTTAATAGATACATGGTGGAATGTGAATAGTGTTAAGTATCCACCGATTTCCTCCATCACTTTCGTTTTAATAGATACATGGTGGAATGTGAATAGCTTGAATTATTTCAAAATTCAGAGCAAGAAAAATGTTTTAATAGATACATGGTGGAATGTGAATATATTACCGCTTTGCGTCTCTTCGAATGTATCTGGTTTTAATAGATACATGGTGGAATGTGAATATCGCAATCACAATTGTGGTAATCCGCTATTTATCGTTTTAATAGATACATGGTGGAATGTGAATTATTAAAAAATAAGTTGCAAAGCGTAAATAATCAGTGTTTTAATAGATACATGGTGGAATGTGAATTGTATGCGTTTGCGGATAATCCTGCTGTATTATATGGTTTTAATAGATACATGGTGGAATGTGAATTCTACACCGAGGAGTTTGATATCCTTATCTTCGATCTCCTGTTTTAATAGATACATGGTGGAATGTGAATACTATATGAATGGATTGAACGTATATCTTAATAAAGTTTTAATAGATACATGGTGGAATGTGAATTTTGATACTGCCGCCTGATCAATATGTGGAGATATAGTTTTAATAGATACATGGTGGAATGTGAATCACGTACTCTTGACCATCACGAGAATTTTTTATTAAGGTTTTAATAGATACATGGTGGAATGTGAATATGAGTGTAAGGTAGCGCGAGAATACATCATCATAAGTTTTAATAGATACATGGTGGAATGTGAATGTCGTTTGGTGAAGAACAGTTAAAAGAAGCATTTCGTTTTAATAGATACATGGTGGAATGTGAATTTCTTTAAATTAACTGAAATGCCAGCGTGTTTCTCAGTTTTAATAGATACATGGTGGAATGTGAATAATCAATAACTCCAACACCGATTATGTTTTCAGATGGGTTTTAATAGATACATGGTGGAATGTGAATCTTGGAAAGGACCAGTTCGATCTTGCTATAAGTAGTTTTAATAGATACATGGTGGAATGTGAATCTAATAAATTGAGCTCGGCAATCGTTGGAATTTACTGTTTTAATAGATACATGGTGGAATGTGAATATTGGTTTCCCGTACCTCTCGCGTATACTGTATTGTGTTTTAATAGATACATGGTGGAATGTGAATAAAGTTCGGGCGAAAGTTTTTGAGGAGGGAAAAGCGTTTTAATAGATACATGGTGGAATGTGAATGAAAGTGCTTATTGAACGCACGGGGTTATCAAAAAGCGTTTTAATAGATACATGGTGGAATGTGAATAAAGCATTATCCTGCCTACCGACCGATATCCGCTCCGTTTTAATAGATACATGGTGGAATGTGAATTATATTCAATGATATAAGGAGCACCGTTATAGATGGTTTTAATAGATACATGGTGGAATGTGAATGTATATACAAGGTCACTTGTACTATACTTAGGACTAGTTTTAATAGATACATGGTGGAATGTGAATGCACCTACGACTGGCACAGCCAAGAAGACAGCAAGAGTTTTAATAGATACATGGTGGAATGTGAATTTCATTTCTTCCAAATGTGGCTCACAATGCGTGTAGTTTTAATAGATACATGGTGGAATGTGAATTTTATACGCAAGTCAAGTAATTATAAAAACGGTAATGGTTTTAATAGATACATGGTGGAATGTGAATGATACACAGGATGACTGGCATTTGATTGAATATGCGTTTTAATAGATACATGGTGGAATGTGAATTTGATACAAGCATATGAGCGTATGAGAAAAGTGCGCGTTTTAATAGATACATGGTGGAATGTGAATTTTTCCCGCTAAAATTGATAGGCAAGCCGATGGTGGGTTTTAATAGATACATGGTGGAATGTGAATTTGAGTACATTGATAAGGATCTTACTGGAGAGCTTAGTTTTAATAGATACATGGTGGAATGTGAATATCAACAACTACGACTCTCACACAAAATCAACAACGTTTTAATAGATACATGGTGGAATGTGAATACAAATAACGAATCTGCATTTTTTAATTTTTCCATAGTTTTAATAGATACATGGTGGAATGTGAATGTTTTCAAACCTCAAAACTACATCACGAGGGGGATTAGTTTTAATAGATGTAAATGATACTATTTAAATGTACAAAAAGTGGAAAATAAAAATGTACAATCCCACTCGTGATTGATACCATTTCCATGGGAGGATTTTCACCATGGATAAAGGATTAATCACTCAGCTTCAGATACTAAAGTTGAGCAATATAAAACCAAACTTTTCAGAACTGGCTCGTCTGTATGACCTGGATCGTAGGACTGTCAAAAGGTATTATGACGGATACGAAGGCAAGCCTAAGCATCATAATAAGTCCAGCAGCCTCGATGAGCATTATGACCTTATTAAGACAAAGCTTTCACTTAGAGGAGCTAATGTCAGAGCGGTCTATGAATATATCAAGGATGAGGTTGATTCCGGTATTGGAACATACTCAAACTTTAATAAATATGTTAAATCCAAAGGCTTGAAACCCAAGAAGACTGAAAAAGGTCATCCCCGTTATGAAACGGATATGGGTGTACAAGCACAGGTTGATTGGAAGGAAGATGTAACACTTCACAATCGTTATGGAGAACCATTCACCTTTCAGGTGTTTGATTATAAACTGGGTTATTCTAGATACCCCGTCTTTACTTACAAACTATATAAAACAAGACAGGATGTATTTGACTGCCTGATAGCATCATTTAAGGCTACCGGTGGTGTACCCAGAGAAATCCTTTTTGACAACATGTCGTCTGTTGTCGATCGTGATGGCAATAGAGCTAACATCAGTAATGAGATGCGAGCTTTTGCCAAGGATATGGGCTTTAAAATTAAGCTTTGCAAACCGCGTCATGCATTTACTAAAGGTAAGGTAGAGGCTCTAAATAAGTTCCTTGCCTGGTTAATTCCATATGAAGGCGAATTCGAAACCGAAGAAGAGCTGATTGCTATTCTTAGTAAGATAAATAAAAAGGTATGCGAGCGTATATGTGATGGAACTGGTGTTCCACCAATACTTCTTTTCCAAAAAGAAAAGGAATACCTGCAATCATTACCTAGTGAAAAAGTCCTTGAATCTTATCTTACCCACGATCGCCAAACCACGGTTAGAAAGGATTCTATGGTCACTTACATGAAAAACAAGTATTCCGTCCCTGCTGATTACATAGGAAAACCAGTAAGATTAAAGGTTTCCAATGAATCTCTGCAGATTTATTATAGCACGGATCTTATAGCAACACATTCATTAAGTGACAAAAGACTTAATTATAAAAAAGAGCATTATACTCAGTTACTCTCTGGTTATATAAAAAATGATGATGATATCGCAGCACTTGCTGAGATGAATCTAAGGCAGATGGATGCACTCCTGTAGAAGGAGAACCAATGTCATCATCACAAAAGTTACTTAATGGCCTGAGTGAATTAGGCATACAAAAGATGCAGGAGCATCTCGATTACTACATAGAGCTTGTAAATAAAGGTGATAAATCCTTTAGCGAAGCTCTTGAGGAACTGGTTGAAATCGAAAAGAAGAACAATCAAATACGTAGAGAAAATGCAAATGTTCATGTAGCAAACTTTCCATTTATAAAAACAATGGAGGACTTTGATTTCGATTTTCAACCTAATGTAAACAAAAAGGAAATGCTTGAACTTTGCAATATTGGATTTCTCGACAACCATGAAAATATCCTGTTTGTAGGTTCAAGCAGTGTCGGCAAGACACACCTAGCAACATCCATTGGTATAAGCTGTGCCAAAGCAAGAAATATAACTTATTTCATAACATTTGAAAATCTTATGAATCAGCTTAAGGCTGCACATCATGAGAACCGACTTGAATCAAGGTTAAAGTTCTTTGCTAAATACAAAGTATTAATTATTGATGAAATTGGATATATGCCGATTGATCTTGATTCAGCCAACCTATTTTTCCAGCTTATAGCAAGACGCTATGAGAAAAACAGTACAATAATAACTACCAATACTCCATTCTCAAGATGGGGTGAGATATTCGGATCAGCAACACTGGCTAATGCTGTTTTAGATAGACTGTTACATCATTCCTCAGTCATATCTATAAAAGGACCGTCATATCGTTTGAAGGATAAACGAGCCTATCTGGAGACTCAGGAGGCTGAAGCGTAGCACCGGTAATTGTACAAAAATATTTTCCACTTTTTGTACAAGAGTATGTTGACATTTACAAATAGATACATGGTGGAATGTGAATTTCATATGACACCTTCAAAGGCTTCAGCAATTCCTGGTTTTAATAGATACATGGTGGAATGTGAATGTCTTTGCAGCTTATGCCGGTGAATGGGATGACGGTGTTTTAATAGATACATGGTGGAATGTGAATATAAAATCGGCATGGGATATATACCAGCGCGTCTTGGTTTTAATAGATACATGGTGGAATGTGAATGCGTGACACGTTTGGTCATTGGGAAATGGACACGGTGTTTTAATAGATACATGGTGGAATGTGAATCAAGATCATCGTGCAATTTTGAAAGATACTGTATGTTTTAATAGATACATGGTGGAATGTGAATTTGTCAGCGCAAATGTGCCATTCTCCTTGTTCTTGCGTTTTAATAGATACATGGTGGAATGTGAATGAATATGTCGAAATCCGGCATATACTGAGAATTATTCCGTTTTAATAGATACATGGTGGAATGTGAATAGATAAAGAAAGGAACACACGATATAGTGTGTAGGGGTTTTAATAGATACATGGTGGAATGTGAATTTGAGAGGCTTAACAAGCTGGAGGGTAAGGATGGGGGTTTTAATAGATACATGGTGGAATGTGAATAGATTTACTTTGATCGACTGATTTATCCGGTCGATCACGTTTTAATAGATACATGGTGGAATGTGAATTTGAACGCGGACTTTTATCCGCAGGTGCTACTGATGAGTTTTAATAGATACATGGTGGAATGTGAATAATGTAACTCCATATATCTTTGCTTTGAAAGCATTAGTTTTAATAGATACATGGTGGAATGTGAATCTGTCTGAATCTTAGTGATCATCTCTGTGTTAGTGGTTTTAATAGATACATGGTGGAATGTGAATAAAATAGAAAAAAGAATGACGAACTTTTGCAACAGGTTTTAATAGATACATGGTGGAATGTGAATTGGTTCTACATTTTCAGCAATAATCCAACCCATGCGGTTTTAATAGATACATGGTGGAATGTGAATAACATGGACAACTTAATCGAATCCGAATACTCATCAAGTTTTAATAGATACATGGTGGAATGTGAATTCCATCTTTGTCGATACAGTGGACTGGGGTTGGTTTGGTTTTAATAGATACATGGTGGAATGTGAATAAATACGGTTTTGTGAGTGTACCGTGTCAGTATATAGTTTTAATAGATACATGGTGGAATGTGAATGGAGATGTATAAAAGGCATTTGTTACTGTTTCTCTGGTTTTAATAGATACATGGTGGAATGTGAATATACGAAAGCAAATCTTATGAAGATGATTGCCGGCACGTTTTAATAGATACATGGTGGAATGTGAATATAGCAGTTATGAGCGTGGCAGTAACGAGAATAATAGTTTTAATAGATACATGGTGGAATGTGAATTTGGCTATACCCCTTGATACCTCTGCCCTAACTGCGTTTTAATAGATACATGGTGGAATGTGAATACAGCAATAGTGTCAACGTGGACGCCACCGCTTTTGGTTTTAATAGATACATGGTGGAATGTGAATTTCTAATTTTGCATAATTTCTATAATTTGAAGTCAGTTTTAATAGATACATGGTGGAATGTGAATGAAGAAAAGCTGTCAGATACTATCCTGGTCTATAGGTTTTAATAGATACATGGTGGAATGTGAATTTTGGAGCATGACGACGGATAAGGCGGTTATTGTTGTTTTAATAGATACATAGTGGAATGTGAATACTGCATTTTGTATAACTATTGCAGGTCTTATGCCAGTTTTAATAGATACGTAGTGGAATGTGAATTTATAGAGGACGAAATAGACCGGAGCCGGGATCTTTGTTTTAATAGATACGTAGTGGAATGTGAATTGGCGCAAGGATTGGTCGGCTGTATCGGATATGCCGGGTTTTAATAGACACATGGTGGAATGTGGATTATGGACATTTTACATAGTATTGAGCTTGAGTTACGTTTTAATAGATACATAGTGGAATGATAACAAAGAAAATATAATTAAAATAAAAGGGGGAAAATAAAATGAAACAAGGAGAACAGGAAGCGAAGGAGATTTTACAATTAAAAGGCTATATATTTGACAATCAATATTATGATGATAATTCAAGTAAGAGTATGCCTGATCTAAAATTTCAAGGAGGGAATTATTTAGAAGTAACACATACGCAACATAATAATAAAATAGCAAAATCTCCAACACAATTTGATAGATTATCTATTAGAGAGAAAACGGAGAAATTACAGGAAATAAGTGAAGCGCAAATGCGTTTTATTGCATTGGATTATGAAAGAAATATCGATGGTTCATTTACAGAAGAAGGAAAATGTCAATTCGATAAAGATAAACGACTTCTTGCGAAAAGTTTTAATTACAAAGATGGGCAACCCTCAGAATTTAAATCGGATATACCAGTGATAGAAGCTGATATAGATAATATTATTGCGGGAATAAAGAAAAAGGAAAAATTACATCCTAAAGGGGATACGGACTTGTTTATATTTGTTTTAGATGATGAATTTGATTGTATGGAACATCTGTTAAAAACAAAAGAAAGAAACGGTGTTACGGATTATTTTCTTAGGGTTATAGAGAAATCACCATTTGAAAAGGTGTTTATATGTGAATGGGATTTTGAGAAGCAGTGCTATATAAAGGAGAATCCCAGACTGATTTGCTATACAACCATAAAAGAACAAGAAGTAAGCTATATAGATATATGCAGTTATAAATTATATGAGAATTTAATAAGACCATATAGATACAAATACAGATGTAACACTGAGATCAAAAAGTAGTAGCACATGTACATACTCCCCCCACCACAGCCTTACTTACCACATCCCCTATATGCGATTCAGCTCCTGTGGCGGGGGGAGAACTTTGTTCTGGTTCTTTTTATTACATGCTAGAATGTCTTCTGCAGAAATTCCGCATGCGATTTATAGTAGCGATAGTATTCGGTACCCTTTTCCTGACCATACTTGGTTACGAAGAGGTTGTGAATTTCCCGAAGGTTTGCTTTATGCGGGTATAGTTTTTTATAGAAATCATCAATGAGAGCAATACCGGCATTAGAGTAAACAATCGATAAGAATTTACGGTATTTTGTTTTCTTTTGCCAGTTGACCTTTGGTATCTCGTAGGATGAACTCTTTACTATACCATAGATATAACTTCCTTTTTCCTGACCGTAGATTGATATAAGTATGTTGTGGATGGCGGATAGATTACTTTTCCCGACACAGGAAAGTAATGTATCGACCTGTTCCTTATCATACAGCGGCGTAGATACAGCTTCTGGAATAGCAGCCTGATTATCAATCTTAACAGGAACAGCAATTTTGCCAGGATTCGTAGCAGGAGTGGTTTCTACGATCACGTCCGGCTTTGGATTTTCTGCCTTTATTACTGAATCATCAATACTTTCCGGTACTGCAGTAAAAGCTGGAATTGCAGGAAGCATTGGCTTTTGTATAGATAGTTCATTTGCCAGTGTGTGGAAAATGGAGGGAGCCTTGCGGCATACATGGTATCCGCGTTCCGTCCAGAAATGTACCACGCTGTCAAAACCTTTATCTTTTGAAACAATGATGAGGTTGTCGTCCGGATTTTTAACTGTATACGAACCAAGGTAGGTTACAAGTTGAAAATCTAAGGCATTATCAGTTCCGTTTTCACAGAGGATGAACTCAGGTTCAAAAGGGGACTGTTTCAATGCGACAACATTTGCATAGGACATGTTAGGAGACTTGTCGGTGTAGAATACAAGGATACAGTCATCGTCATTCAGATAATCAAATAGTTGTATCCAGGAATCACCGACGTTCTCACTATCTACAAAAAATATATTTCTCATGATCACCTCGTTTAACCAGAACAAAATAAGTATAGCATATAATTTTATCGAACTGAACAAGAAAATGTCGACATAAATGTCGGCAAAAAAACAACACCTCCACCCCATAGTAGTTTCATATGCAATACATTTCAGAAATTCTGTCTTGTATCATATAACCACCATGGAGCAGAGGTACTTTATATTATGCGGTTATTTAATGGATCGCTTCTGAATTCATAACAGTCTTAGCTGTACCGGCATAAGGGTAAGCCCAGAGAAAACTGCTTATTTTATTGTAAGTAACATCCATATTCAGTTCATAGGACTGTACATTTTTGAGATTCTTAATCTTTACATCTTGTGTAGCACGAACCTTGAGCCGGAGTGTTTCATTTGCCTTAAGAGTCAGGCTCTGGTTGCTTTTGTATTTCTTCCAGGTGCCATCACCCTTGCGATAGGAAATGATATCAACACCTGTTTCAATGGTCGAACCATCGTCCAGTTCAATCGTCAGTACAGCATTGTCATATAATTTCAATGTGTCATTATAGGCTTTGCTGGTAATCTTATATACTGTTTCGTTATCAGCGCATTTTACACTGTTGTCAAATTTGAACGTATATTTACCGCTTCGGTTTGTTGCAGATATCTGTTCGTAGTCCGTAAATGCACTGTAATATTTCTTTTTGCCGACCTTAAGATAAGTTCTAACCTTATAGCGGTATGTCTTGCCGGCTTTTACCGTCTTGTCTTTGTAGTTCAGACTTTCTGCACTTTTCTTGACTGTGGCAATCTTCTTGTAGCCCACGATACCCATTTCTTTCCGGTAGATTTCATATCCGGTTGGAAGTACGCCGCCTGAACTGTATAATTTCAGCGTGATCGACTTTGTACTTCTTGGGGCTTCTGCAAACTGGTATTCGTCAAATGAACACACAAGGCCTGTATAGGCAGAGGCTGGGATACCGGTTTCGATAACTTTCTTTTTGTTTTTATAACCACGTATCATATAAGTATAACGTTTTTCCGGTTTCGCTTTTTTGTCGGTATAGCTTTTCTTCTTACCCGAAATGGTTGCGATCAGTTTGTATTTGCCTGCGTTCCAATCCTCATCCGCAACCGCTCGGTAGATCTTGTATTGTGTAACTCCTTTTTGTGCTCCCCATGACAATTTCACCGAGGTGATCGAGGTAGCGGTAGCTGTTACGTCAAGATAGTCACTGGCTTTTACGACTGGCATGCTTGTAAACATGAGCTCTCCGATCATAATAAACATGAGTATGAGACTGATAATCTTTTTGTTCATAACCTTCAACTCCTTTCTTCGTCCGATATATACAGTTTATATTAGATGTATTTTTATATTCTGCTTATGTCTTTGCCAACATACCTTATAAATGACACACTTCGTTTTCTATTCGATGCATATGTCTTTTTTGTAAATACTCTTGTGCCAACTCACCTTCGGCTGAGCGGAGCACTTAGTGAAGACGAGCGTTAGCGCGAAGCCTGAGGTTAGTGTAGCTTACTCTAATTTGCCAGCGTGCATCTCATAACGAAAGCCTCGTGTATGTCATATTACAAGGTATATTGCCATAGACACAAACGGAATATAAAAAATAAACGTTAATTCTATACCTGTATATCCGGCTCCATAACCCTAAATTCCAACATACCATTTTCTTGATATGCTTATATCAATTATACCATATACATATGCACATCCGGTACTAAAAAAGTATCGTCAAAATGACGAAAAAATCAAGAAAATAGGCGGCTTGCGGCTATATCTGGCAGATTATGCATTCTATAGAAAACGGAGCGAGTCATATGTGCTATGTCGGGGGCGATACAAACACCATAAGCAAGGTTACGCTATCACATCACCCCTCCATCAGCCGGATAAGCTCCTTTGCGGCATTTGACAGATAATGCCCGTTCATATAGCCGATGCCAAGTGTATAGCTGGCGCTTGGATAGTTAAGCTGGATCGCATTGAGGTTGTCAGTCAGCTTCCGGTCAGACAGAAAATTGCCGGGATAAACCGTGCATCCATAGTGGTTGATACACAGATTATATAAGGTTTCCAGATTGTTGGATTCCACACCAACCTTGACAGCCATTTTTTCAGACTGGAAGATGCTGTTCATGGCACTCCGGATCGTATTGCCGGTTTTATTGAGAAGAAAATTGCAAGGTTCCAGAACCTGGATCCTTCCGGTGCTGATCAGGATGCTCTTGACGTGACTGAAGTCCGGTCCGAAACAATTTTTTAGATATTCATCCGTAACCAGCAGGTACAGATGATCTTCCCCTAAGGTATAGTATGCAATATCATCGGCAAACGGAAGCTGTTCTAACATCAGGTCGATATCCCCCTTTACCAACATGTTCTGCAGCTCGATCGAATTATCTTCGATAACCTGGATGTTGATATCTGGGTAGTCGGTCTGGAACTTCGTTAAGATTGTTGGAAGCAGAAGCGCAACCCGGTTAAATCGCAGCGAAGATGTTATATCCGGAAAGAAAGGTACTTGCTGTTACAGGTGATGGTGGTTTCATGATGAATTGTCAGGAGATTGAAACAGCTGTTCGGATGAATGTTCCGATCGTCGTTCTGGTCATGCGGGATGACAGCTATGGTTTGATCAAATGGAAACAGGATGACCGGTTTGGCGATCACTGTTTTGTAGATTTTACAAATCCGGATTTTGTAAAAATGGCAGAGAGTATGCATGCAGTTGGACTTCGTGTAGATAAAACAGAAGATTTGAAGGATGTTCTGGAACAGGCATTTGCATCTGGTAAAGTCTGTATCATTGACTGCCCGGTTGACTATGCAGAGAATACAAAACTGACGGAACACTTAAAACAGATGATTGCAGAATTGGAATGATAAATGTATGAAATGCGCGAAGCACATCATGCAGTTATTTAGAAATAAAAAATCTCATAGTATCCTCTTACCATCTATGATAAAATAGAACCAGTATAAAAGGTACGGAATACAGTATAAAACAAGAGGGTGCGCAGACTGGATGCACAGCAGATTGATACAGGGGTGATGCTATGAGAAGATATAGGAAACTGAAAATATTTGTGGCAGGGCTTGCCATGATCGCAGCGGCGGCAACGGGCGGCGGAACCGTATTTGCAGCGGGAACAACAATGGCAGAGATAACAACAGATAAAACGCACGATACTCTGTCAGGAACGGAAGAACAGACAGAGGAAGAAGCGGATACATCTACACAGGTTGAAGATCGACAAGAAGAAACAGATAAAGATGAGATCTTGGCTGCGGAGCCGGAAGAGAATTCGTATGGCTGGGAAGAAATCCTGGGTGACGTAAATGCGGTCACGATGGGAAATGGAATATCCGCCTATAACCTTCGGGAAGACAGGACAGCAACGGACCGGTATTATGATCAGTTGGATGATGTGTCAAAAGAAATATATAATATCTTATATGATGCCTATAAAGATGGCTCTACAACGAGTACGATCACGTTGAATTATTCCAGCGTTTGGAAGGATCAGAAGATTACGATCACATCGGATAATAAGATGGTCATGCCGGATACCTTTCATCCACAGGTGCTGAGCTGGGAACGTGACATGCTGACTCCGGCATTTCTTGCTCTGATCTATGACCATCCGGAGCTTAGCTGGCTGTCGGGTGCAACCTATTATATGTCATACAAAATAAATGGAATTTCATATTATTCGTCTGAGCTGGATGAGAATAACAGTATGGTAAAGGATGTAACAGTTCCATGTATTACGACCTATATCAAAGAACCGTCGGTTGATGCTACAAAGGCGGAGATGGATACGATCGTGTCGGAAGCAACGGAATCGATCAATAAGAAGCTCGCGGGAAGTACATCCAGATATCAGACCATAAAAGAGATTCATGATTATATCTGTAACAGTACATCCTATGCAAAATCTAATACGACAAGCAGTGAATATCAATCGGCTTACAGTGCATTTCGTGACACGAATGGTGATGGAACGGTGGAGACGGTCTGTGCAGGATATTCCAGAGGCTTTAAGCTGTTGTGCGATGCATATGGAATACCATGTGTGCTTGTGACCGGAGTGACAGATACCGGTGGAGCCCATATGTGGAATCTGGTTCAGATGGAGGACGGTATCTGGTATGGAGTAGATGCGACCTGGGATGACCAGACCGGCCGGACCTATTATGATTTCTTTTTGGTTGGATATGCAACGAAGCCGGATCATTTTGCAAAGACCGATTTCGGAAGCTGTCATATAGCAGAAGGCGCCTGGGATGCAAATGGCGCATATGAATTCGTCTATCCGGAACTGAGTACAGACCTGTATCATGAAGATCAGGATGGAGATGGAATCTGTGATCTGTGTAATGCAATGTTAGATGGTATGAGCGCATTACTTGCCGGATATTCGCTCCGGCTGGATGAGGAGACGGGGATCTGCTTTTATCTGCGGTTTACAAATACAGTTTTAAATGACAGCGGCGCATATATGGAATTTACGATGCCGGATGGAAGCACAACACGGCAGAAGGTGATGGATGCAGAGAAGCAGACAGTAAATGGAAAACAGTATTATGTATTTACCTGTTATGTGGCAGCAAAGGAGATGGCGGATGATATCCGGGCACAGGTATTTCTGTCCGATGGAACTGCCTGCGGAACAATATATCGGTATTCGGTTCAGGATTATGCGGGATATATGTTAGACCGGAGCAGTACCTATACAGCAGAACTTCCGGTCGTGAAGGCAATGCTGAATTACGGAACTGCCGCACAGGAATTGTTTGGTTATCATACCGGTGATCTGGCAAATGCAATTCTGCCGGAGACGGAACGTCAGATAGGAAGCATGGATCTGATTGCACTTGCATCCTATCAGTCCGTGCAGGCAGGAAATATGCCGGATGGAATTTCCTATTATGGAAGCTCCTTGGTGCTACGTTCAGGAACACTGATCCGTCATTATTTTACAAAAGCAGGTGATGTGGAGCTGAGTGATATAACATTTACCTTAAATGGAAATGCAGTAACTCCGGTATCCGTCGGATCCAATATGTTTTATATAGAAATTCCTGCCGTGCATATTCAGAACATTACACAGATGAATACATTGGCAGCAGGAGAGAGTGGAGCGATAACATATGGTGTTTTAAGTTATGCGTATACGGTGTTGTCGGCTCAGACATATGGAAGCACACTGGAACAGGTTATGAAAGCTATGGTTATATATCAGCAGACAGCACAGACCTATCTTGCCAGATGACACATGCTTGTTCAGAATATAAACGAGGGCAAAGAACCGACAAAATAAAAAAGAATCAAAAAATAGAAATAAAGACGAATTAAAACAGGAGACAGTATACAAGCATGAGTTGTACACGGTCTCCTGTGTTTCTATCCGATAAAATCCGGATCATTATTTATTTTTTACGAGCCTGTACCATATATTCTTTGAAAGAGGCACGCAGGCTTCGCTCGATATTCGGAATAATATGTCCGTTTTCATTATTTTGCCATACTGCCTGCAGGAAGAATGAATTTCCGGTCAGGAAACGATTCCTTGTAAAGGCATCTGTCTGTTCCTGATCCTGAAAACGACACAATTCGATATCATCATGATATAAAATCTCGGCTGCGGTGTGGAACTGTCCGTCCGTACAGTACCATTTGTAGATACCGTGAAAAGTTGTACGGCAATACCATCCAAGGAAGGTAAAGCCTTTATAACGGAATGGATTCTTTGCCAGTTTTACAACTGCGTTGCCGTCATATTTCTCATTTGGACGAAATTCAATCGATTTTTCCCGGATCGATTTGTTCAATCCAAAAGTAAATAACCGACATACAAGATTTTTATTCTTAGCAGAGGAAGCATAGATCAGGTTAAATGGTTCCTTCTTAAAATGCGTATCTGCCAGATTGTATTTCTTTTCAACAGAATGGATCGCATTCAGTATGAAATCACCGGAGGCTTTTCGTTTTTCCTCCAGAAGCTGACCAACTTTGCTATAATCGATCGGTTTTGCTGATTTTGTACTGTCATAGGTTTTTGTAAAACGGCGATCCTCTAAATCAAAGGTTTTTAAGATTGTATCAACCTTATCGCCATGTCTTGCACCAACATAAAACTGCTTTTCAAATAAGATCGAGAATGCACAGGCATGGAATGAATTTGTAAAGATGTATTCTGCCTGTTCTATATATCCAAGCCATTCATCCGGACCAACATTATAGATGACTTTGTAATCGCCTTCTTTTGGCAGATGGACATTGCTTTCATAGGAGGACAGAATGATAAGTTCCAGACCTTTTTCCTTTGCAAATGCCAGAGCCTTCTGGATGGAGTCGATCGCACGCTCCATTACAGCGTAGAGCAGGACATATTTGCGTTCCTGATTTCTGGGCGGGAGCGCAATATCGTGCCAGAATTTTTTATCCTTTAAGAATACAGGATCCAGTACAACCGGAACATCTTTCCCCGTCAGTTCATGAATGTGTTCGGCAAAGCTTGACTCTCTCGCAGCGATTGCCTCGAATGGCGTTGTATATTCGATAAATTCTTTTTCCTGTTCTTTTGTCCAGCCGTTAAAGACACCACGACTGACAGCATATCCGATCTTCGGAGCGTTTTTCATAGGCTCGGCAGCCAGAAAAAATCCACGGTCAAAGCCTTTATCCGGATTGTACTGCCAGATAACATCCGTAGCACAGATGTAGCAGTCAAAATCCAGTTTCTGATCATCCAGATCGTCATGGTGATAGGTTTCTTTGGTGCGGATATAATGAGCATTGATAAAGTTCTCAAATTTCTGATACCGCTTTGGCCATATCGTGTACAACTTGGCAAATTTATTGATCGTAAGTATTTTCAGGTTATGCTTATGTGTCCAGACCTTTTGTTCATCTTTTGTAAGGCCTTCCGGCATTATTTCTGTCAGAGCTTTGTTGTAGCCATGTTGCAGATAAAAATGCAGAGGATAGACCGGATCGTATTCTTTGTTATTGTAGATAGGCATATAGTCAATGACTGTACTTTCGATGCCATGATCTGATAAAAATTGCTGGAAAGCATATGTGTGTAAGGGACACGCAAAATTAAGTGCTTTCGTATGTGTATTTATTGAAATAATCCCTATCTTCAAAACGATAGTTCCTCCCTGAACTTTACATATAATTTATAAACCTTAACAGGCCACATATAGTTTTATTTTATCTTATAATTATATATAAATCAAGCGCAAAAGACAGAATCAGACATTTGTCGTGGGAAATCGATCAGTTAATTCCTTTCATTGTAAGCTGGATCCGTTTCTTGGCAAGATCCACGCTCATAACCTTAACCGTTACGATGTCACCGACGCTGACGACATCCAATGGATGCTTGATGAATTTATCGGACATCTGGGAGATATGCACCAGACCATCCTGATGAACACCGATGTCGACAAATGCACCAAAATCGATTACATTGCGGACGGTTCCCTTTAAGATCATGCCTTCCTTCAGATCCTTCATTTCAAGGATATCACCACGCAGGATCGGCTGTGGCATTTCGCTTCTAGGATCTCTGGCTGGTTTTTCCAGTTCTTTTACAAGGTCGGTGACGGTTACTGTTCCGACACCCAGTTCCTTTGCGAGTGCTTTGATATCACCGGCTGCTTTTGTAATGCCCTTTAACTGACCGGATGCAAGATCATCCATGGAATAACCGAGATGCTGGATCAGTGTTTCAGTAACCTCATAGCTTTCAGGGTGGACAGAGGTTGCGTCCAGTGGATTTGTACCACCAGTGATCCTCATAAATCCGGCACACTGTTCAAATGCTTTCGGGCCAAGTTTAGCAACCTTTAACAGTTCTTTTCTGTTCTTAAAACGGCCGTTTGCTTCTCTGTATTCTACGATATTTTTTGCCAGGGTTTTGTTGATACCGGAAATATGTTCCATCAGAGGAGCGGAAGCGGTATTTAGATCGACACCGACCTGGTTTACGGAATCTTCTACAACAGCGTCTAATGCTTCTGTCAGCTTCTTTTGATTCATATCGTGCTGATACTGACCGACACCGATCGCTTTTGGATCGATCTTGACCAGCTCGGCAAGCGGATCCTGAAGTCTTCTTGCGATTGAAGCAGCACTACGCTGGCCTACATCAAAGTTCGGGAATTCTTCTGTTGCAAGTTTACTTGCAGAGTAGACGGATGCGCCGGCTTCGTTTACGATCACATATTGAATCTTTGTATCCAGCTCATGGATAAGATCTGCAATGATCGCTTCGGATTCACGGGAAGCAGTACCGTTTCCAACTGAGATAAGGGAAATATGATATTTCTTGATCAGATCTTTTAAGATCTTCTTGGATTCTTCCACTTTGTTCTGAGGGGCAGTTGGGTAAATAACCTTAGTGGCGAGCACCTTTCCGGTTGCATCAACGACTGCCAGCTTACATCCGGTACGGAAAGCAGGATCCCAGCCGAGAACCACATGACCATTGATCGGTGGCTGCATTAAAAGCTGCTTTAAGTTGCTGCCAAATACCTTGATCGCGCCATCTTCAGCAGCTTCTGTCAGACTGCTTCGAATATCGCGCTCAATAGAAGGTGCGATCAGACGTTCATAACTGTCAGTTATAGTATTTCTTAAAATGTCATTTGTATTTGGATTGTCGCGTACGATCACCTGACGGATCAGATAACCGGTGATCTCATCAACCGGTGCTTCAATCTTAACAGAGAGAAATTTTTCCTTTTCTCCACGGTTGATCGCAAGTGTACGGTATCCGGTCATTTTGCGTACGGGTGTGCTGAAATCATAATACATTTCATATACGGATTCTGCTTCCGGATCCTTGGCAGTTGTCATCAAAATACCCTTGTCCATTGTAAGGCTTCGGATTTCTGTACGATATTCAGCGTTATCTGAAATAGATTCTGCAATAATGTCCATAGCTCCGGCGATGGCTTCTTCTGCAGAGTGGACTTCTTTCTCCTCGGATACATAAGCCAGTGCTTCCTCCGGAATCGGCTTATTTGTCATCTGAAGGGAGATGATGTTGGCAAGTCCGGTAAGACCTTTGCTCTGTGCGATTGTCGCACGCGTTTTTCTCTTTGGTTTATAAGGACGATACAGATCTTCCACTGCAACGAGTGTTTCAGCAGCCAGAATTGACTTCTTTAGTTCATCGGTCAGCATGCCCTGTTCTTCGATCGAAGCGATGACCTTTTCCTTCCGGTCTTCCAGTCCTCTGAGATAAGTGAGCCGTTCATCCAGAGTACGAAGCTGTTCATCGTTTAAAGAACCGGTAGCTTCCTTTCTGTATCTTGCAATAAAAGGGATCGTGCATCCCTCATCTATCAATTTAACGGCAGCAGCTACCTGCTCCTGCCGGCACATAAGTTCCTGACTGATTTTCAAAATAATATCCATAATCGTGAAACCTCTTTCTTAATTTGTATCATTCACCGTAACAGGCAATGCCATATATATTGTGCGTTCAAGTCCGCTTGTTGCAACCCGCACGGACAGGTTGGAACAATATATAGTTGAATATTACGGGAAAGCAGAATCTAGTATATGCGAAATTCCGGCAGGATTCAAGCTTGGAGACAGACAAATTATGGAAAAGTATAAGACAGAAAAACGAAGCAGATGAAAAAATGAAGTATCTATAAAATGACAGATTTGCTGGAAAGATATGGGCGGCTGTGTTATACTGAAATAGATACAAGGTGCGGGTGGACATGTCCGGTTATGTCATATTAAATACCAGTTAAGGTACAGAATGGAGCAGAACATGCAGGGTTTTACAAATACAGCAGACAGGAATGGAACAATTTCTTATATAGAAGAATGTGGCTGTCAGACAGAAGCAGCAGAAGCAGATTGCGTGAAGACTGCAATGGCATTTGCCAGGCAATGTCATCAGGGGCAGACACGTCTTGGAAGAGATGGCAAAGTGCCGTATTATGATGAACATATTCTTGGCGTTTACCATATATTAAAGGACGAATGCCATGTAGAGGATGAAACTGTACTTGTAGTTGCGTTATTGCATGATACGGTAGAAGATACGGACTGTACATTTGAAGATATTGAAAAGATCTTTGGTACGGATATCAGGGATCATGTATATTTATTAAGTAAACTTGAAGGAGAGACCTTCTCTGACTATTCAAAACGTCTATTTGACCACGCCCCGGCACAGGTGGTCATGATCAAACTTGCAGACAGACTGCATAATCTAAGAACTATCCTTTTTGTATCCAATCGCAAATGGATTCAGAGAAAAGTAAATCAGACTTATACCGATATCCTTGACCGGTTAGAACAGGTAAAAGACAATCTGGGAGAGAACTATGCTTCCGAGATATCTATGTTAAAAGATAAAATTATCGAACAACTTGCTGTTGTTCAGGCAGAACTGGACAAGAAGCGGGAGACAATTCAATAATACCGATTTCTCCGTCCGTCGGACTTTCGAAATCGTACAGCTATTCGCACTCCGGGCTATTCGCCCTTCTTGATCATATCTGTTTATCTGCCAAATAAATAAGCAACGTTGTCTTTATACAGACACGTTGCTTATTTGCTTGGCAGATTTATTGTCATATGTTTTCAATCTGCCAGTCGATCGGTTCAACACCGTGCTCGGTCAGGAAGTTGTTCGTTTTGCTGAAAGGCTTGCTTCCCCAGAAACCACGATAGACAGATAACGGACTTGGATGCGGAGCTTTTAAGATCAGATGATTCGGATTGTTTAACATCGAAGCTTTTTTTTGTGCATACGATCCCCATAAGATGAATACGATCGGACGATCCTGGCGGTTTAAGATCTCCATACAGGCGTCTGTAAATTGTTCCCAGCCATGTCCCTGATGGGAATTTGCCTGATGTGCCCGGACGGTCAGAACAGCATTTAACATCAGGACACCCTGCTCTGCCCATTTGACAAGATAACCATTATTGGGTATATAGCAGCCAAGGTCATCGTGAAGCTCCTGATAGATATTAGCAAGAGAAGGCGGGATGTCGACACCCGGCTTTACGCTGAAGCTCAGACCATGCGCCTGCCCTACGTTGTGGTAAGGATCCTGACCGATGATAACACATTTGACCTTTGATAATGGTGTCAGATGGAACGCATTGAATATATCATCGGCAGGAGGAAAGATCTCTCTTGTGGCATATTCATGTCCGACAAAATTAAACAGTTCTTTATAATATTCTTTTTTATATTCGGGCTTCAGTTCCGCAGCCCAATCATTTGAAATAGCTGGCATAATTCAGACTCCTTATCTATAGTGTATAGGATACGTTTTTCATTTCGAGACGACATTCTGCATTCTGAAAATAAAAAGAATAGCATATGTGTTCATTTTTAAAAATAGTGTAACATAAAGAATATTTAATGTAAATTTTAAGGTGTAATTTTACTCTGAAACATTGTCAGGTGAGAGACTTTGTGGTATCATCTTTTCAAATGAAATTTTTGCAGAAGGGGTGCTGAAAATGGAGAAAGCATATAAGACAATGAAAACTTCAGGCGCAATAAATATTGCATTAGGCGTAGTCGTTCTGGTGCTTGGACTTGCATCCGGTATATTGATGATCGCATCGGGCGGTTGTCTCTTGAAGAACAAACGTCATATTGTATGGTAGGAATGACAATCCTTTGCACGCGGGTACAGGAAGAACAGTTACCGCGTGCATATTTTTTCTGCAAAAATGGGGTTGACAGACAGCGAGACACTGTGTTAAAGTCGATACAGATAATACGATGAAGAGGAATAGTAGAATCTATGAAGCATTCAGAGAGTTGTCGGTTGGTGTGAGGCAGCAGTGGAACAGATTTGAACTCGCCTCAGAGTAGCCCGCTGAAAGGAAGTAGGATGGGATGGAGCCTGCCCATTATAGCAGGAGGATATAAGAGATTCATATCTGTATCTGTAACGAGAGCATACAACATGTATGAAATAGAGTGGTACCGCGTATAACTTACGTCTCTATAGGTGATGAGATGTAGGTTTTTTTATTGCCATATTTTATGTAATATATGAATAGAAGAACAAAAGCCGTTACAGGAGCTTATACAGAAAACAGAAACAGGAGGTTAAACATGAAGAATTTTGAGCATTACAAAAGAGGCTATTATATGCCACCGGAAAAGTCTGTAAAATGGGTAGAAAAAGAGTATATTGATAAGGCGCCGATCTGGTGTAGTGTAGATTTAAGAGACGGTAATCAGGCACTGATCGTTCCAATGAATCTGGATGAGAAACTGGAGTTCTTCAAAGAACTTGTACGAATCGGTTTCAAAGAGATCGAGATTGGTTTCCCTGCAGCATCGGAAACAGAATATGAGTTCTGCCGTACCCTGATTGAGAAGAATATGATACCGGATGATGTAACCATTCAGGTGCTGACACAGGCAAGACCGCATATCATTAAGAAAACATTTGAAGCAATTGACGGCGCAAAGCATGCGATCGTTCACCTGTATAATTCGACATCCTATGCACAGAGAACACAGGTATTTAAGAAATCAAAAGAAGAGATCTTACAGCTTGCGGTTGATGGGGCAAAATTGTTGAACCAGATGGCAGAAGAGCACGGAGTAAATTATCCGTTTGAGTATTCACCGGAGAGCTTTACCGGAACAGAGATTGACTATGCATTGGACGTATGTAATGCAGTTATTAAAGAATGGAAGCCTACTCCGGATCGTAAGGTTATTATTAACCTTCCTGCAACTGTAGAAATGTCACTTCCGCATGTGTATGCAAGCCAGATTGAGTACATGAGTGAACATTTGATTGACAGAGAAAATGTTATCCTGTCCTTACATCCGCATAATGACCGTGGATGCGGCGTAGCAGATGCAGAGCTTGGTATTCTTGCAGGTGCAGACAGAATCGAAGGAACTTTATTTGGAAATGGTGAGAGAACCGGTAATGTAGATATCATCACACTTGCGATGAATATGTTCACACATGGAGTAGATCCTGAACTTGATCTGTCTGATATTCCAAAGCTGACAGAATTATATGAACGCGTAACAAATATGCATGTATATGAGCGTTCTCCGTATACGGGAAAATTAGTCTTTGCAGCATTTTCAGGTTCTCATCAGGATGCGATAGCAAAGGGTATGAAGTACAGAAAGGATCAGGGAGATGGTATGTGGACAGTACCATATCTTCCGCTGAATCCGGAGGATATCGGAAGAAAATATGATGGAGATGTTATCCGTATCAACAGCCAGTCAGGAAAGGGAGGTATCGGTTATATTCTCCAGTCCAAGTACGGTTTTGACCTTCCGCCAAAATTCCGTGAGGATCTTGGTTATACAGTTAAAGATGTATCTGATAAGGCACATAAGGAATTATCCGCTACCGAAGTTTTGGATATTTTCCAGAGTACATATGTCAATATAGAAAATCCTGTTCGGATGTTGGAGTGTCATTTCGTTCAGGGAGATGGAATCTCAACTGAGATCACGATCATGAAATATGGCGAAAAGAAAGTATATCATGGTAAAGGAAATGGTCGTCTGGATGCTGTCAGTAATGCAATTAAGAAGCATTTTGACATTGACTTCAAAATCATCTGCTATGAGGAGCATGCATTACAGGTAGGCTCTAACTCACAGGCAGTCGCTTATGTAGGTCTGGAAGGAAAAGACGGAACAGTTACCTGGGGTGCAGGCATTAAGGATGATATTATTGATGCATCTGTATATGCTTTAATCTCAGCAATCAACAGAACAGGCGTGTTATAATAAATAAAAAGCCATTCAGCCGGTATAATAATTGTATCGGTTGGATGGCTTTTTAGTGCTTTTGAAAAAATTATGAAGTTTGGCTCAGCTTTTTATAGCAGTAGCCGATGATATCTTTTCGGGTTACGATACCGATGAATTTGTTGTGGTCGTCTACTACAGGAACGAAGTTCTGTGCCATCGCACGGGCAATCAGATCTTCCATATTTGAGTTGATTGATACGGAAGCATATTCGAATTTTTTCGGAATGTCGGACAAACGGATATCTTCGGATTCGGACAGATGGTTCAATCCGTTTTTCTTGCAGAACCAGAGGATATCACCCTCGGTGATTGTTCCGACATATTCGCCGTTACCCGACAGAATCGGGATTGCTGAATATCGATGGATCTCCATCTTTTCAAGAATCTGTCTTAAAGTAAATGTGCTTTCTATAAATGCAACCTCGCTCTTAGGAGTCAGAAAAAATAAAATATTCATAGGTCAGGGAAAATCCTCCTTTATGTAAAATATAACTTTGTATTATTGGTGATCAGCGGCAATGGTTTATTATTCGTGCCTGTATCTATTATAGAAGATGTCGACAGGGTTTGCAATTTACATTCTCTTAATTTTGTTTGAAAAAAGTGTGACAGATTTCAGAAAAAACAGAGAAAAAACTTCGGGTTGTTTAATAAGGTGTTATTTGTTAAAATAAATATAAGTGTAGGCTTGTGCGTGCACATTTACAGACAGGAGGAAAGCTATGGCTGCGGATAACGTATATGATGAAGACCAGGAATACCTGATTGAAGCGCGTGATACAATCTCCGAATTAGAAGATTTAAAAGATAAGCTGGAGGAGATCAAGCTGCTCCAGAAGAAGAATAAACGGGCTATCGTCCGGGAAGAACGGGCAACTGGTGATGAGATCAGTGCCACATTAAAAAAAAGAAAAGAACAGATCGCTGCAAGCTATGACAGACAGATCGATGTAAATAATTCTAAGATCCGTCAGGTGCAGACGAAGAAGGATAAAAAGAAAAGCCAGAGAATGGAAGATCGGATCAATAAGGAGACGGCAGATATCCGGGAGGAGAATCGTCAGCTGAATGCAGCTATCAAGACTTTATTCAAAAAGAATCATGTTCCGGCCTTTTGTAATACGAAGATGTATTATTGCCTGTTTTCCCCCAAAGGCATGAGTGAATTTCTTGAGCTGTTTGTAATTCTTTTGGTTGCATGTGGAGGAATTCCTGCAGCAGTGATAGCGGTTTTGATGAATACAAAGTTTAAGACAGGAAGTCATACTGCAATGTGCGTGTTGATTGCAGCATTGATCATAATTGCTGAGTTTATTATTTATTTTATTGTATTTAACCTGACAAAGGTGAAACATAGGGATTTGATCCGGGAGGGAAGAAGAACCCGCGATAAGATCATAGCCAATGAGAAGGCTGTAAAAGCAATCAAGAATTCAATTGCAAAGGATAAGGATGAGAGTATTTACAGATTGGGTAAATATGATAAAAAGATTCAGGAATTAGAGGATGCAGGTGGAGTGATCAGTGATGAAAAACTGGATGCGCTTCGTACATTCGAGAAAGAAACCAAGCAGTTGATTACGGATGAGATTACCGGACGCAGAAAAGAGAAACTGGACCGGTTGAAATCCGAACGTGATACACTGGAAAATGATTTCGGTGATACGCAGAAGAAGATATCTGAATACGAGCTTATGATCACGAACAAATATGAAACATATCTCGGAAAGGATTTTTGTACAGAAGAGAAATTATCTGATCTGATCTCAATTATGGAAGAAGGATCAGCAAGTACAGTATCTGAGGCTATCAAAGTTTATAAGGGAGATGACAGATGATGATCGGCATAGATCAAAGCCTTTCCGATGTATTCTGCCATTTGTTTAACTGTATATAATCTGGTATTCTGGAGAAGATTTGCTCCGGTATGACCAGACAGATTCACAATTCCGGTAATGGACATATCGCCTATTGCCGGAAGTTTTTTATTTACGCCTTTTCCGGGAAAAAGGTGGGAGTTGGTGAGCGTGACCAGTCCCATGTCCTTTGACATGCCAAGAGAGGCATCGACAGCAATCACAAAAGGATTGTCAAAGTCCGCATAAATGTGTTCGATGGTATCCTTGATATTTAAAGCATGGACAGGGTATTGCAGCGTGCCTGCAACCTGATAGGTTGTGTTGTGAGCCAGGATATAATCACCGACCAGAGGACCAAGGGCATCTCCGGTTGCGCGGTCTGTGCCGATGCAGATAACGATGATATCCTTGGAAGCACCATCCATTTCATATATCATTTCTATGATCTTATCCCCAAGTGCTTTACAGGTATGGCTACGGCTGGGATCAAAATATTCAGTTTTTCGTTTCGTTTGTTTTTTGCTGATATTCATAAACACCTTCCAGAAAATGTATCTTACTATAAAGTATTACCAGGATTGATAAAGTTTACACAAAGCTGAAAAATAAAATGTCGAAATAATAAAAAAGAAAAAATATGGATTGCAGGATCTGTTGACAAAATTTGATAAGTACAGGCTATCTGGAATGCTATTATCAGAATTAATCTCAAAATAGAGAACTTTCGATAGAACGAAAGTAAATAAAAGAATGGGGAGTGTTATCATGATAGAGATTGTATATGACAAGGCGACAGCAGAAAAAAATGCAAAAAATGATGGTCACTACAGAATGCCAAAGAATATCAGACAGATAGGAAATGCCCCGGATAAAAAGAAGATATACATAGAAGATTATGTAATGACATTTCTTCGCAAGATTGCAGAGCCGGGAAATACAACCTCCCGCGGTGCGATCCTGCTTGGAGAATATTTTAAAGACGGGGATACAGAGACCTTGTTCATCAGTGGAGCGGTAGAAGCACAGAATCTGGAGTTTGATGTAGAACAGATTAAATTTGATGATCATATCTGGAGCAAGCTCTATGCGGATATCAATAAATATTTTGAAAATCTGTCAGTTGTGGGATGGTTTTTATCCAGGATGGGATTTTCAACAGAAATCAATGACAAGATTACCAGACTTCATCTGGAAAATTTTCGGGGAAGAGATAAGGTACTGTTTGTTATGGATTCTCTGGAATGTGATGATGCCTTTTATGTATGTGAGAAGAACCGGCTGATGCGGCAACGTGGATACTATATTTATTATGTCAGAAATGAAGCAATGCAGAGCTACATTATCAGCCGTAAGAATATGTCCTGTGAGGACAAGCAGAACGCAGCAGTACGGAAGGATGCGGAGCTTGTAAAGAATTTCCGCGCCATGCGCGGTGACACACCTGAAAAACCAAAGAAGAACCGCACCTATGTCCGGTATGCAGTAGCCTCTTTTGCAGCTTTATTTGTACTATCCATGGGAGTTGTTGTATCCGGAAACTATGATAAAATGAAGAACATCGAATCTACGATCCGAAAAATGGAACTGGAAAATGGAGATTCCGGGGTACAGGTATTTTCAAACAGCAATACAGAACAGACAATATATACAAAAGATATAGACAGTACGACTGCCGGAACATCGGCTGTTACGGAAACGCAGACAGAGTCTGTCGGCACAGATAAGGCAGGAGTAACAGGATCAAATGGGGCACAGAACAAAACGCAGGTAGATCAACCGGATACAGAGAGTCTGATAACAACGGAACAGACAACTTCACAGGACAATACTCAGGAAAATACCCAGGAGACAATGGCAGAGGGAATTCTGCAGTATTATACGATTAAAGAAGGAGATACATTGATGAGTATTTCGATCAAGATGTACAAGTCTCCGGAATATGTGGATGCCCTGATGAATGCAAATGGAATTAAAGAAGGAGATACAATCTATCCGGGGGAAAAAATAGCTATTCCATCTGTAAACTAAAAATGATATACTGTCCACATGTGAAAAGAAAAACTCTTATTTAAAATTGCAGATAATATAGAGGTATAGTATGACAAAAGAAACAACTGAAGAACTGAATAAAAAAAGAAAACCTGCTTTTGGGAAACGTCGTTTTGAAAAACAGGACAGGACACAGGATACGGACAGCAACATAATAGAAGTAACACCAGGAATGTCAGGAAGATTAAAGCTGCTGATCCTTTTACTTGTGATATTAATTGCAGCGGTAACGATCGTATCCGTGCGCAGATACATCAGCACAAGAGAATATAGAGCATATGACGTGGTGACATCTACCGAGACATCCGGAGATAATATAGCCAATTATGTATTGTTCAGTGATAATGTCCTGAAGGTAACAAAAGATGGAGTATCCTATATTGATCAGAGTGGTAATACTGTCTGGGACTGCAGCTATTCCATGAAGATGCCGCAGGTAGTTGTAAATGGAGACTATGCTGCAGTTGCAGATCTGAATGGCAGAGATGTGTATGTATTTAATAAATCCGGTAAGGTCAGTAACCAGACACTGAACTATGATATTACCAATATCGACGTGGCAGCACAGGGCGTTTATGTAGTGATCCTGTCGGGAGAAAAAGAAAATTATATCAATGCTTACGATAAAGACAGCAAGAGTATATATGAGATGAAGACATCGATCGAGAACAGTGGGTATCCGCTGGATATTGCAATATCAGATGACGGAGCCAAGTTATTTACCAGTTATGTGAAGGTAGACGGGACTTCTGTGCCGGATTATCTTGCAGCCTATAATTTCGGATCTGTGGGACAGAATGAGAATGCGGATCGTCTGATGGGTGGCTTTACCTTTGATGACACCATATTTCCATACATAGATTTTGTAGACAATGACACAGTTGTCTGTTTTGGTGATAATAAGATCGTTGTATACGCCATGTCTGAAAAACCAAGTGAAAAAGCGGAGATCAATCTGGAGAACCGTGAGATGCTTGGTGTATTTGCAAATACAAAATATCTGGGTTATATCACGGCAGATAACGAAGATAGTGACAACAGATACCATATCTATATCTATGATATGAGTGGTAAGCTGACAGCAGAAACGGATTATAACAATTCATTTTCCAATATATATGCAACAGATGATGAACTTATCATTTCGGGGGAATTCGACTGCAGTATTTATTATCTGAATGGAGCAAGAAAGTTTGCAACGACCTTTAATAAGAATCTGATCAATATTGTGCCATCCAAAAATAAGCTGGAGTATATTGCGATATTTGAAAATGAAACCCAGGTGATCAAATTAAAGTTAAAGAACGAAAAGGAGAAAAAATGAATCTGTTAGTTCTCGGAATTCTGGCATTTATTTTGCTACTGGTATTTCGTGGATATAGAAAAGGCTTTTTTAAAAGTGCTGCCAGCGCGATAGGAATTGTGCTGGCAGTTCTTCTTACTGCTATATTATATCCTGGCGTGAATAAACTGTTGTGTCAGTATACCGTTCTGGATGATGTCATAGAACAGAAAATCATAGAAAAATTTGAACTGCCGGAAGAAACAAAGACGGCAACAAGAAATGAAGAGATTGATACGATAGAAAATCTGGACCTTCCGGATAATGTGAAAGGCTGGCTGATTGCAAACTGCAACGGAGAAACGTTCCTGGAGAGTGGGGTGGATAATGTATGCAGTTATATTGCAAAGTCTTTAACAGCGATGGTAATGCGGGGAATTTCCTATGTGCTTACACTCCTGGTGCTGTTGCTTCTTCTTCATATATTGATTATGGTGCTTGATGTTGCAAACTATATACCAATCGTAAAAAGCATTAACAAAGCCGGAGGTGCAATATTTGGTGCCGGACAGGGAATCCTGATTGTCTGGATCTTTATGGGGATTGTGACGCTGTTGTCAACATTTAGCTGGGCATATCAGGTCATACAGATGATCGATGAAAGTCCGCTTTTGGCATGGCTTTACAAAAAAGACATTTTTTTGAAAATAATAGTTGACATCTTGGAAAAGATTTAGTATAGTATCACTTGCTGGTCGCGAGAACAGCTTGAGCAACAAAAAAAGATTGAAAATAATTGAAAAAGTTGTTGACAAACATTAACGATATGTGTTAATATATCGGAGTTACTGTTCGAGACAGCAACAAACAACGACAAATAATTTCATGATGATTCTCATCTGGAAAGCATGCAGAACATCAAAAAAGAAATTAAAAAAGTT
>OGQV01000432.1_pt1 | contig 41496 bp, 42 predicted proteins | sample 1553311 | NCBI WGS metagenome assembly OGQV01 (sample SAMEA2579976, study PRJEB22360) | human gut metagenome
CACCATTGTCGGCCTAATCCGCGGTCTTTCATGCAGCAGGGGCTCTCAATGTTTTTATGTCCTGCTCATATCGTCTGTGCCGGCAGAAAGGGACTGTCCCCAAGTGCCGGGCGGGACCGTTTAGCGGCTCAGCTGCCGACTAAGCATGCTGAGCTGGTATCCTTATGCGAAACTGTCTCAACTCGATAGGATTTCATGTGAAACCTTCCGCCGTCCTTCGCTTAGCCCTACGCCGCACCCTGGCTGTCGCGCTTGCCGCACTCACCGTGCTGAGCGCCGTCATGCCTGCCCCCGCCTTTGCCGCCGACTCCGACCAGCAGGTCAAGACGGTCCGCGTTGGCTGGCTCGTCAACAACAAAGGCTTCCAGGAAGGCACGCCGGGCGAGCGCCTCTCGGGATGGGGCTACGAGTACCTCCAGACCCTCTCGTATTACACAAAGGGCTGGCAATACGAATACGTTAGCGGCACCTTCTCCGAGCTTATGGACATGCTCGAGGCAGGCGAAATCGACCTCATGCCCAACATCTCGTATTCGGCAGAACGCGAGCAGAAGCTGCTCTTTTCCTCAAATCCCGAGGGCACCGAGCGCTACTATATCTACGCCAGGCCCGACCGCGACGATCTGGCCAAGGGTGACCCTCAGGCGCTCCAAGGCCTCACCATCGGCTGCAACTCTGGCGTTATGCAAACTATCGTCGGCCAGCAGTGGCTCGCCAACGAAGACGTTACCTGCACCTATAAAGAAATCGACACCGGCAGCGCCCTCTTTGAGGCGCTTGCAGACGGCGAGGTCGACGCCGTCATCATGAACGACACCATTTCGTCGCCCGATGCGTCACCCATGTTCTACGTAGGCTCGAGCGACTACTATTTTGCCGTTCCTAAAAGCCGCCCTGACCTGATGAACGACATCAACGCCGCCATGACGACCATCGCCCGCGATAACCCGCGCTATAACGAGGAAGTCAAATCGAGTTACTCGACCCAAAACAGTGGCTCGTCATCGCTCACCGGCACCGAGACCACCTGGCTCAAAGAAAACGGCAATACCATCACGCTCGGCTATCTTAAAAACCAACTTCCCTACTGTACGCAAAATGACGACGGCGAGATGGAAGGGTCGCTCGCCTCGCTTGCAACGACGTTGCACGACAAGTTTGACATTACGGTCAAAACAATCGCACTCTCGAACAACAAGCAAATGATCAAAGCCCTTTCCAACGGAACCATCGATGTCGCCCTGCCGTTGTTTCGCGACTACTGGCTCGCCGAGCAGACAGGGGTCATCCAGTCAAACTCGATGGGAACGGTTTCGCTGACCGCCATTCACAGTGGCAAAAACCTGAACAGCGACCTTAAGAACATCGCTTGTACAAAGAGCACAATCGTTAACCGTTTTGAGCTCGAAAGTCTCTTTCCGAACGCAACGGTAACCGAGTATTCGAATGACGGCGAGGTGCTCAAAGCCCTCAATGAGGGGAAGGCACGTTGCATCATTGTCCCCAGCACGCGCCTGGAAACTCTCCGCGACATCTACGACATCGAGGATTTCGAAACACAGGAACTCACCAACACGGCGCAACTATCGTGTTTAATTTCGCGCGGCAAGCCCGAGCTGCTGGGAATCATCAATAAGGGCATCGTCAATGCAGGTGAATCGCTCTCTGCAAACAGCTATTTCCCCACATCGTACTCGGCGCAAGAATCGGATGCGTTCCGACTTCTCTACCGCAACCGCATCGTCATTGCGGCAGTCGTCATCTGCATTTTGTTCACCGGCATCGTCATCCTTGTCTGGTCGCTTTACCGCGCACAGGAGGAACGGCAGAAAGCCGATGCCGCCAACGCCGCCAAAACCGCTTTCCTCACGCGCATGAGCCACGACATCCGCACGCCGCTCAACGGCATCCTGGGCCTTATCGAAATTGAGGAATTGAGAGAAGGCGACATGCAGGTCGCCCGCGAAAGCCGCGCCAAGGCGCGCGTTGCCGCCAATCACCTGCTGTCACTGATTAACGACATCCTCGAGATGGGCAGGATCGAGGAGCGCAAAGTGACGCTCGAGCACGAATCATTCAACCTTAAAGAGCTGTGCGACAATGCGCTCGTACTGTGCAAGCTCCGCGCATCGGACCGCGGCATAACCATGCTCGACACCAGCGAGCCCTACGCTGTCGACCAATATATGATCGGCAGCCCCACCCATATTCGGCAGATCCTTGTCAACCTGCTCGACAACAGCATCAAGTACAACAAGCACGGAGGCACCGTCACGTTCTCATCGACCATCAAACCGGTCGACGACGAGCACGCCGTGTTTTGCTTTAGCGTCTCGGATACTGGCATTGGTATGACATCCGAGTTTTTGGCACACATTTACGAGCCGTTTGCCCAGGAAGGCGACGATGCGCGCAGCAAGTTCCAAGGAACCGGCATTGGCATGTCTATCGTCAAATCGCTCATCGATATGATGGGCGGCACGATTGAGATTTCGAGTGAGGTTGGCGTGGGGAGTACGTTTGACGTCCGGATTCCGCTCGATATCGACAAGAACCCTCAGATAAAAGAATGTGCAGACACGCAGGTAAGCAGCTGCTCGCTCGCCGGCATGAACGTCCTTTTGGCAGAAGATAACGAACTCAATGCCGAGATTGCCCAAGCTCTGCTCGAAAGCGAAGGCATCGTCGTGACTCGCGCCGCCGACGGCAACGAAACGGTCGATCTATATGTTGGTCGTCCCGCCGGCAGCTTCGATGCGATCCTGATGGACATTATGATGCCGGACATGGACGGTTACGAGGCAACCCGCGCGATTCGTCTGAGCGAGAAGGTCGATGCAGCCGATATCCCCATCATCGCGCTCACCGCCAATGCCTTTGCCGAAGACGCCAAGGCGGCACACGACGCCGGCATGAACGCCCATCTGTCCAAACCGCTCGACTTTAACAAGCTCAAAAACATACTCGCCCGCATCAAGAAAAACGGATCCGTTTCGCTATAGTTTTTGCAGCAACCACGCACGACCAGAAAGGAAGCCAACGATGTTTAGGCCCTTACGTCGAAAGAAACGCGCCATCACCGACGAGGAAGCGCGCGAACTGCTCGCCACCTGCAAGCGCGGCGTCTTTGCCGTCAACGGCGACGACGGCTACCCGTACGCCATTCCCGTCAACTACTTCTTTGACGCCGAGCACGACAAGATTTATTTCCATGGCGCCAAGGCTGGCCACAAGGTCGACGCACTCAAGCGCGATGACAAGGTCTGCTTTACCGTTTACGGAAACGAGTGGTACCAGGACGGCGACTGGGCTCCCTACGTTATGAGCACCGTCGTCTTTGGCCGTTGTCGCCTGGCGAATGACACCCCCGCGTTTATCGAGGACAAAGTCCGCCAGCTCGCCCTTAAGTACTACCCTTCTGCCGAGGAAGTCGAAGAGGAAATCGCCAAGGACATTAAGGGCGTCCAGCTCTACGAGATTACGATTGAGCATCTTTGCGGCAAGCAGATTCAGGAAAAATAAACCTCCGCAGCAGGTCTGCGCCCAATGGTTACAGATGCCTTACCACACGGGGCCTTCCAGCCGACTTGGCAGAAGACCCCGCATGCAGTGCTCACTTACCGTGCATTAAAAACGTAGCGGTCCAGGCGGTCGCACGCCTCCCTTACGCGCGAAAGCGGCAGCGCCAGATTCACGCGAATGTGGCAGGGTCCGTGGAACGGGCGGCCGTCCTGATACCCCACGCCCACGCGTGCCCCCTCATCGAGCAACCACTGAATATCGCGGCCATGCTCTCGGCACCACTCGGTGCAGTCCAGAAACACCATGTACGTGCCCTGCGGACGCGAATAGGACACGCCCTCAAAATGCTCGTCCACGTAATCGCAGAAGTACTCGATATTGCCGGCAAGCACCTGGTTGAGCTCGTCCACCCACTCGTAGCCTTGCGGCTGGTAGGCACCGATAAGCGCGTGCATGGAGAGGACGTTCATCTCGTTGTAGTGGGTCTTGTTGGACACGGCGCACACGCGGTCGCGCAGCGTCTCGTTATAGATGATGTGGTAGCTGCCGACCAAGCCCGCCAGGTTGAACGTCTTGCTCGGCGCATAGAGGGCAACCGTGCGCATGCGGGCATCCTCGCTCACCGACTGCGTCGGAATATGCTTGTGACCCGGCAGAATGATATCGGACCAAATCTCGTCCGAGATCACCACGCAATCGTGCTGGCAATAGATGTCCATGGCGCGCTCAATCTCGTTGCGCTCCCATACGCGGCCGCAGGGATTGTGCGGCGAGCAGAACACCGCGGCATGGATGTTGTTTTGGGCGAGTTTGCACTCCATGTCCTCAAAGTCCATGCGCCACACGCCCCGGTTGTCGAGTTTAAGCGGGCTGTGGACAATGCGATAGCCCGCGGCCTCGATGGACTTGGTAAAGCCGATGTAGGTGGGGCTGTGGACCAGCACCGCATCGCCCGGCTGGACATACGCGCGCAGCGTCGACACGACGCCGCCCAGCACGCCGTTTTCGTAGCCGATATGTTCAGGGCTCAAACCTTCGACGCCATTGCGGCGATTCTGCCATTCGATGATGCGGTCGAAGTACTCGGGACGCGGATTGAAATAGCCGAACATGGGGTGCTGGGCACGCTGAATGATGTGTTCCTGGACCGTGGGCACCGTGGCAAAATTCATGTCAGCCACCCACATGGGGATGCGGTCGAAGCCCTCGTCGGGTGCGTTCGGAGCCATACCGGGGATCTCGCCCCAAGAGTCAACGGCGATGGAGTCCATGCCGTGGCGGTCGATGATTGAAGTGAAGTCGTATTTCATGCTGGACCCCCGTGCAAAGTAGACTGTTTCGATAGGCGCTATTGTCCACCAGCACGGGCGGTTTTGGCGCGGGGTTTGGCGCTTAATTTGACGGGTGCGGGCGAATGGCTGGTTAGTCTCGCGCGTCGTTGATGGCGACTACGGTTAGCTGGGTTTCATCGACCGTAAACGATATGTCGAGCCCGGCGAAGGCAAGATGATAGACGCGGTTTGGCTCGTGCTTGCTGCCCGCGCGGCGCGGATCTTGGCGAAGGACCTCGACCAAGCCGGGGAGCTTTGCGGGCGAGACCATATCCTGCAGCGCCTGCGGAAACTCAACATCGAGCTCTTGCCACGGAGCATCCTCAATCCAGCCGCCCGTTGCATCCGGGTGGCAGTCCGCAAACGGAATGTAGGGCTTAATGTCGTAGATGGGCGTGCCGTCGCGCAGGTCGGCCCCCAACACATGGATGATGGGACCATCGTCGGTAAGCTCCACGCGGTCGAGCTTGACGCAGGTGAGCCCAATGGAATTAGGGCGAAACGGACTGCGCGTGGCAAAGACGCCCACACGCTCGGCTCCACCCAGGCGCGGCGGACGCACGGTTTTCGACCACTTGACGTTGGTGCCGGACCTGTCCTGCGACTTGGCATCGGCAGCTATGTCCTTAGCCGTGCCGCCGGGCGTTCCGTTTTCGAAGCGCCACAGCAGCCATAAGTGAGAGAAGGAATCCAGGCCCTCAACTGCTGCGTTGGAGGCAAATTCCGGTTCAAAGACGATGCGTCCCTGCAGATGGGGCGCCAAAAAGCTGTTGCGCGGAATGCCGAACTTCTGCGGCAGGTCGGTATGTATGTGTGCAATAGGTTCCATGCCGGCCATTGTACGGCATGGAGGCGTGGGGCGTTGCGCGCAATTCTTCGCCGCGGTTTCCCGTCGTGCAACCAACGGTTGCTTGGAAGGGTGCCTGCCGCCGCGTATGCTTAAGCCATTAACCAGCAGAAAGGAGCCGCTATGGCCTTTTCAGAAAAGCTCATTGCCATCCGTCGCGCCCATCACCTTACCCAAGAGCAGCTCGCCGCCAAGCTCTTCGTCACGCGCCAAGCCGTCAGCCGTTGGGAGCGCGGCGAGGTCACACCGGGCATCGACATGATGAAGCTCATCGCCGCTGTGACTGGCGAGCCCCTGTCTCATCTGCTCGAAATGCCCGAGCACTATTGTCAGAGCTGCGGCATGATACTCACGCCCGACGACTGCGGCACCGACGCCACGGGCGCCACGACCGACCATTACTGCAAGTGGTGCTACGACCACGGCAAGTACACCTACGACACCACCATGGAGGCGATGATTGAAGATTGTGCCCCGCGGCTGGCGCAAAACACCGGCATGTCGCTCGACGAAGCCGTCTCGCTCATGGGCGCCGTCCTGCCGCAACTGGAGCGCTGGCGCACCGTGCAGGAAAACGAGGAGCGCTACGGTGCCGAGGCGCGGGAGCGCTACGGCGATGAAGCCGTCGATGCAGCAAACGAAGCGCTGCTGGACATGGATCCTCAGACATGGAACGACATGAAGGAACTTGAACGCGCTATTCTGGGTCAACTCTCGATTGCCATGGGCGACGGCGATGCGGATGGAAGCGAGGCTCGCAAGCTTGTCGCGATGCATCGTCGTTGGATTGGTCTCAACTGGGGACGCGAACCCCAGAACGAAGCGTACCTGGGCCTCGCCCACGGCTATCTTGCCGACCAGCGCTTTGTTGACTACTACGACAAGCCCTGCGGCACCGGAGCCACGGCGTTTCTGGCCCAGGCCATCGAGTTGTCACTGGCCCGCGCATAGACCGCGGCGGCTTTGGGTATTTCAATCAAAACCGCAACCGATTGGAGACCTATGGCTACTAATCATGAGCTCGCACTGTACGTTATGACCGGCTGCCCGTATTGCATAAAGGTCAAGCACTTTTTGGCCGATAACGGCGTGACCATTCCCGAGCGCAATATCTCGACCGATTCCGATGCCGAACAGACACTCATCTCCATCGGCGGAAAACGCCAGGTTCCCTGCCTGTTCATCGACGGCAAACCACTCTACGAGTCGAGCGACATCATCGCATGGGTACAGAAGAACCTGCTCTAGCACGCGCATCCCGTCCGTCCCATAGTCATTGGGGACGTTCTTAAATGACTAGTCGTTAAAGAACACCCAATGACTAACTAGCCGTGAAAGCGGGCTATGGGCGCAAGTGGCTGTTCGCGGAAGACGCGCTCGACGGCGGCGCGGTATTCGTCGACCTTTTTGGTCTTGCGCACGATCTTGTGAACGGTAGCGGGATCGGCGAAGGCGCACTTGGCGTAGAACCACCACTCCTTCATGCGAAAGACCGCGTTGCCGCCAATCTCTTCTGCATACGCCGCAAACAGCGTGTCGTGGAAACGCTGCAGCTCGGCAGCCGTGGCAGCAGGGCCGCCGGCAACCATGCGGGCCAACGCGGGATTCGCAAGCAAGCCGCGCCCCAACATTACGTGGCGCGTTCCGGGATAGGCCTCCACCAGCGCGTCCATGTCCTCAAGATCAAAGATGTCGCCGTTATAGGCCACGGGAAACGGCGCCCGCTTCAGCGTCTCGCCGTAAAACTCTTTACGCGGCGAGCCCGTATAACGGTCCTTTTGCACGCGCGGATGCACGATCAGCTCTGCCAGCGGCATGCGGCAATAGAGGTCGAGCACGCGTTCGTACTCGTCATCGCTTTCCAACCCCAGCCTGGTCTTGACCGACACCGGCAAGGGTGAGCGTTCGCACACGTCGCTCAAGAACACCTCGAGCTCATCCAGGTTGCGCAGAAAGCCCGAACCCTTGCCTTTGGCAACAACCGTACCCGAGGGGCAGCCAAGGTTGAGATTGACCTCGCGGTACCCCATCTCGGCGAGCACCTGCGCCGCCCACACAAACTCGTCCGCATTCTTGGACATCAGCTGAGGTACTACGTTAAGCCCCTGGTTATTGGCAGGATCGACCTCTTTAAACGCCTTGCCACCAAAGCGGTTGCCCACCCGCGGCGGCGGCAAAAACGGCGTGTAATAACAATCGAGCGCGCCAAAGCACTCCGCATGCACGCGACGGAACACATGCCCGGTAATCCCCTCCATAGGGGCCAGCGATAAATTCATCAACATCCACTCTCAAATCAATGTGACAAAGGGACAGTCCCTTTGTCACATCCCATTCAAGCGGTTCAGGAACTCTTCGCAGGCGCGAGAACGCAGGCGATATTTTTTCCACACCAGATACGACGCAATGGTGAAGGGGCAAAAGGGCAGTCCCTTTGCCCCAAGTGCCGGCTACCGGACGCAAGCTAGTTGCCGTTCGCGAACGCCGCCCAAATTTCGAGGTCTAATACTTTTCCCGAGAAGTGAACGAGTGAAAACGGACCCCCGAAGCATCGACACTTTTGGCGTGCAATTTCCCGCGGTTTTGCTAGTCAAATCCTGCGGTTTTGACGCCTAAAATGTCAATGCTTCGGGGGTCCAAATACAGCCGTTCACTTTTCGGGAAAAGTATTAGACCTCGATTTCCGCAGTCCCCAATGTGACAAAGGGACTGTCCCTTTGTCACATTCAAACGAGCGCCCAGGCGGAAAGCGATGAGAATTCAAACTCCCTGCAGCAGCTCATCGATGGCGGGATTCTCTATACTGGGTCACATATGACGGTATCGTGCCAAAGGAGAACGCCGTGACCACGTCGCAGATATCCCTGCTCGCGCTCATCTTGGTTGGGGGCATCGGCATCCTGCTTATCGGAGCGAGCATGCTCATGAAGGCTGCTGCCCACAAGAAAGCCAAGGCCTGTACCGCCGTGACCACGGGAACGGTCATCGACCATCGCTTTATGGGCGAAGGCAGGATGTATCCCGTTTTGGAATACACCGTCGACGGCGCGCAATACCGCGCGAAAAAACAATTCCGCGGCATAAGGACCAAAAGCATGTCGGGACTCCCCATCCGCACGCAAGTCACCGCCTACGAAGACGCCAAGGGCTGGCTGCATGTGCAGACAGGCCCCATCGCCCGCCTAAGCACTCTCGCGGAGCAGCTTTGGCCCCTCGGTAGCCAAATGACTGTGCACTACAACCCCAGCAACCCAGACAAAAGCTATGTCGAACGCCCCATCGTGGGCAACTTTGCCACACTGATGTTTAACATCGCAGGCTTCTTGCTCATCGCGATGAGCATCTTGCTCTATGTTCTTATCCAGCGCTAGCTCAAACTGATGCGCCCCGCGCCCCATGCGCCGCAACGACCGTTACGACACCAAGGACCAGCCATGGCAACACTTTCCGAACAAGAGCGTAAGCGCATCCAGCGATACTGCATCTGCCCCAAGGTTGCCGGAGCGGCGCTCGCCATGGCATTCGTGCTGCCCTTATCGATCATTCCCTTCGAAATGATCGACGACATCGTCTTCCATCACGAAGGCTTCCAAGAGACGGGCATGATGACCGCCTTGGTGCTCACCGCCGTCGAGCTCGTCATCTTCTGCTACTGCGCGCTCGCGCCGCGCTTTGGCATGCGCGGCAAGCAGTGGAGAGAAATGCAGCACCGACTTGCCGTCGAGCAGAGCGAAAAAGACCGCTCGGCACAAATTGCGGGCGTTGTTGGCACGCAGGCCGCCGCGCGTCTACTCAAGAACAGTGACAAAGAGACCGCGCGCAACCTGGGCGGCGCGGCAGAAGTCGCCGCTGCCGTAGGCGCCGTCGCCACTGCAGCTGACGTGCTTACCGAGAGCTTCGCTAACGCAAGGGCCATGGCAGAGGCCTGTGGCGTGCCCATCCCCCGTGCGAAAAAGTGGATCATCGCGCTTGTAGCACTGCCCCTCGTAATCGTGTGCGGTGCCTATATCCCGCAGCTGGCGCAGGGAAACATCGAGATGCAGGAGAACGCCGCGGCCGCGGCCGAACAGATCGCCATCGCTCGCAAGGCGCTCGAGCCCTCATGCGAGTACGTGTCCGCCGATGACCCCTACGAGCGATATCAAGATTACGGCTATCACGTCCGCGGCTACTTGCACGACGGCGACTCCGATACCCAAAAGACCTATACGTACCTGGATTTTGACAACAAGGGAACGCTCACGGAAGTGAGCTACGCGGCAGAGGTCGACCCCGATGCGAGCCTCGAGGACAACCTCGCCCGTATCGAGCTCGACCTTGACGAGCTGTTCTCTGCCGTCCAAACCGTAGACGTCAAGACGGTGAGCCCCGAGCTCCTGGCACCGCATAAGCTCCCCGAAGAGTTTAGGCAGGCTTTTTTGAACGGCTCGCTCTACGAGAGAATCTCTATCAGGACGAGTGACGAGCCCGTCAAAACGTATTACTCGTTTGACACGGATCCCGAGGACGAGTTTGATGAGTACACCCATCCAAGCATCCGCATCACGTTGATGGGCAAAACAAACTAAAAGGCGCGGGAAGGGCCACCCCCTTCCCGCGCCTTTTCTCGAATGTGACAAAGGGACTGTCCCTTTGTCACATTATTCGGAGCGTAGGGCTTCCACGGGATCTTTTTTGGATGCACTGCGGGCAGGCAGTAGACCGGCAACGACCGTCAGCAGCACCGAAATTACAATGAGCACCAACGCATCCTGCGCGGGCAGACTCATTAGGTTGGGGACCTGTTTGGCCGCAAGCGCCCAAGCATTGACTGGGAAGCTCACGGCCACCACGACGACAACAGCAAAGACGCCGGCAATGAGGCCCTCGATAAAGGTCTCGGCGTTGAACACGTTTGCCACGTTACGCTTCGACGCGCCAATCGCACGCAGAATGCCAATCTCCTTTTTGCGCTCCAGCACGCTGATGTACGTGATGATGCCGATCATGATGGAGCTCACCACCAGGCTGATACTCACGAATGCGATGAGCACCAAGCTGATGGTGTTCACGATGTCGGTCACCGAGCCCATGATGATGCCCATGTAGTCGGTGTACGAAATTGCCTGTTCATCGTGGCCAGCGGCTTTGACCTGCTTGTTGTACGCATCGATGTGATCGAGTACGCGCTCCTTGGCCTCAAAGTCGCGCGGGAAAATCTTGACCGAGATGGGGTCCGCCTCGTCCGCATAGCCCAACGTGGTCAGATTATTGTCGTAGGTGAGCTTTGACGCCTTGGCATAGCTCATCATGAGCGAACTCAGGTCCTCGGCGTCCATGTTGAAGTGAATAGCATTGGCAAAGGCACTCGCATCCACATGCATAGCGCCCGCCAAGTTGGCAAAACTCGAAGACATCTGCGTCGCCATCTGGTCCATAAGCCCTGCCGCGCCCGCCTTGAGCTGGGACGATACCGTCGACGCTATCTGCTCGCTGATTGCCTTCATCACCTGGTCCATTGCCTGCTGCAGATACGGAGCCAGCTGCTTTTGCACATAGTCGGTCATCGCCTGCTGCAGGCGCTCGGCCAGGGCATCGCCGCCAAGCGCTTTGAGCTGTGCCAAGATTTGCTGGGCTGCGGCATCATTCTCAAGATACGCCGAGAATGCGGCAGCAAGCTTTGACGCGTCCTTAAGATCTTCGGGCGACAGCACCCTAAACTGATCAGACTGCAAAAAGCCCTCAAACAGCTGGTTGGCAAGCGTTCCCACCTGCTGCATTTGCTCGGGTGTGAGCTCCAAGCCATCGAAAATCCCCGAGAAATCTGGCGTCGGCGCTTTGGCCATAATGTCACCAAAGTCGATATCCTTCCCAACGCCCGAAAGGTCAGTGTTCAGCCCGGACAAATCGATACCAGAAAGGTCGATACCGCCGGCCGCACCCGAGAGCGCAGACGTATCGAACGAGAACGCGCTCTTGAGCGCCGCCTCGTCCACACTGAACATGCTGCCCAGATCCACGCCTTGCTTGGCCTCGCCCTGCAGCTCGTCAAAGGTTTTGCCCGTAAAGACATCCGTCTCAGGATGGGCAAGCTGCTCCTGCACGATCTGCGAATCGGCGGCGCGCTTCATAAGCTGGCAAGTCAGCACATGCGTATAGGCAATGCCCGGAGTCAATGCGCTCGCATTGGCCGTCTCGTTGGGTCGCACCACGCCCACAATGCGCACGTCAATACCGTCGGCAACCTTGGCCGCCATAAAGTCGGCATCGCCAGACATGTCAGTCCACATGCCGGTCTCTTCGTTTTTGCGATAGGCATCGGACGGCGACAGCACCTTAAACGTCGTGGACAGCGCATCGTCGTAGGTAAAGTCGGTGCCGGCCTCGGGCGTTTCGACCCCACCGTCGGCCGTCATGGCACTGTTAACCAGGTCGTTGAGCTCATCGATATCCAGCGCACCGATGCTGTAGAGCGTGTAGTCACCCACCGTGCCGCGGCTCGAAAGCACCATCACGGCCTCGTTGGCAGACGTAGGCCAATGGCCGGCAACGACATCGTACTGGCTGTCGAGCAGGCTCTGGTCGTCAATCATCTCGTTAAAGACCGAGGTCCCCATGGAATCCATGCTCACCGTTGCCGCCGAACTTGCGCCGCCGCTCATGGCCTCGGTCATAGCGTTGGGCACCAGCCGGACAGGTTTCTCATCGCCCTTGCCCGCACGATAGACAACCGGCGTCACGCCATAGCCGTACTGGATAGCATTGACCTCTTTATTGATACCGTCGCCACCGGCATCGAGCCATGCCTTAAAGCTCGTCATGTCGTTGGACTTAACGCTCGCAAACATATCCTTTACGGCCGTGACCACGGGAATCTTATCGGTTCCCTGAGCCTTGCCGTCGGCACTGTCGTCGGACGAATCCGCGTTTTCAGGCGAGCCATCATCCACAGCCCCCTGTCCGCCCATCATGGACGACAGGTCGTAGTCCTGCTTGGAAATGGTGAGCGGGTAGCTCGAGAGCGTATCCTCCTCGACCTTTTTGATGTAGCCGTTTACGCCGTTGGACAGCGCCAGAATCGCTGCGATGCCGATAATGCCAATCGAACCCGCAAAGGCCGTCATAGCCGTACGGCCCTTCTTGGTCAAAAGGTTTCGCGCCGAAAGCCCCAGCGCTGTCACAAAGCTCATCGAGGTTTTGCGCGTAGGCTTAGCCTCGCGACGCGCGGCATTGGCAACATCAAAAGGGTCGGAATCGTCGGTGATCTTGCCGTCTGCCAGGTTGACGATGCGCGTGGCGTATTGGTACGCCAGCTCAGGATTGTGCGTGACCATGATGACCAGACGGTCGCGCGCAACGTCCTTGAGCAAATCCATGACCTGCACGGATGTCGTTGAGTCCAAGGCGCCGGTCGGCTCGTCTGCCAGCACAATCTCGGGATCGTTGATTAAGGCGCGGGCGATGGCGACGCGCTGCATCTGCCCGCCCGAAAGCTGGCTCGGGCGCTTGTCAACGTGCTCGCCCAGACCAACTGCCTCAAGCGCCTTGCGCGCACGCTGGCGGCGCTCGGCATGCCCCACGCCCGTGAGTGTAAGCGCCAATTCCACGTTTTCCAAAATGGTCTGATGCGGAATGAGGTTGTAGCTCTGAAACACAAAGCCAATGCGATTGTTTCTGTAGGCATCCCAATCGCGGTCGCTAAAGTCCTTGGTCGAGATGCCGTCGATCAGCAGGTCGCCGGAATCAAAATGATCGAGTCCACCAATGATGTTGAGCATCGTAGTTTTACCCGAGCCCGAAGGCCCCAGAATGGCCACGAACTCGTTATCGCGAAAAGACAGACTTACACTGTCGAGCGTCACCTGCGTAAACGACTGCGTAACGTACCTTTTGCAAATATCTTTGAGATCCAGCATGGACGGCAACCTCTCCCGCGCGGGCGCACACGCCCGCTCTCCCCCGCCGTTCACATTCGACGCGTTTGTCCTACTCTATCCCCGTTTTCTGCCGGTACCAGTGAGAAATGTAACGAACCGCCCCAAATAACGAATGGGATGGCACGCCGCGTGGCGCACCATCCCGCACATAACATCTGCGATGTGACAAAGAGACTGTCCCTTTGTCACACTCGGACTTACTGTTCGCTCTTCGCGAGTGCCTGATCGATCAGCTTGTTGAGCGCCTCTCGCTGCTCGGCGGAGTTGATGCCGCCCATGATTGGCTCTCCCACGATGTTGCCGTTCTGGTCGATCACGTAGGTGGTCGGGAACGAGTACAAGTTGGAGGTGAACTTTCCAGCCTCGCTATCCGACTTAAACCAGATGTTTTTATACGTCACGCCCTTCTTGGAAAGCACGTCCTTGGCATCGGCCACCTCGTCTTTGTTGCCATCGAGCGTAAAGGAATTAACGCCCACGACCTGGCCGCCCTTCTCGGCAAGCTCCTTGTTGAGCTTCTCCAGATCGCCCAGCTCTCCCACGCAGGGCTTGCAGGTGGTAAACCAGAAGTTCATGACGGTGACCTTGTTCTTGGAGAACAGCTCGTCGCTGTTTACATCGTTGCCGTCCAAGTCCTTGCCCTTAAAGCTGGGGAACTTCGTCTCCTTGCTCTCGCCGTTGGTCATCCCTGCGGCCGAAGCATCAACGCTCTCCCCCTCGCCGGGCGTGCTGCCACATCCGGGGAACTTCTTCTCCAGCGCCATAAGCTTATCCTCGATCTCCTGGACCTGCTGTGCGCCGGCCTTGAGCGTCTTGAGCTCGTCAGCCGTAAACTGGTCCTTGGCGCCCTCGATAGTATCAAGCAAAAAGTCTCCGTAGTTCTTGCCGTCCTCAATCATGGGGGTGTCTTTGTTGGCCGCAAGGAACACCTTTTCCCATAGGGCGTTATCGCTCGCAAAGATCTCGTTTTCCTTTTGCAGCAGCTGCTGGTACAGCTCGGCCGCCTCCTCGGCGCTCGACGGCTTTTGTGCCACAAGCTCGGCAATCTGCGCATCGCCGCTCGTGGCATCCTTCGCGTCGCCCTTGGGGGCAGAGCACGCCGCGAGAGTCAGCGCCAGCACGGGCAGCATCAACAAGGCCGCAATTTTTGACAGTTTCATGGTTCCTCCGTTATATCGAAGCTTATATAGGTACCTATTTGTTTTCGCTGGCTTGCGCGGGCTGCGCGGGTTTGTCGCCCGTCACACCCAGCCCGTAGCGAAAGCTAATAGCATCGACGGGGCACGCGCCCACGCATTTGCCGCAACGAATACACTCGGCATGGTCGGGCGTACGCGTAACGTCCACGTCCATCTGGCACACCCTGGCGCACTTGCCGCACGAAACGCACTTGCCCTGGTCAACCTGGATCCCCAGCAACGACACCTTGTTCATGAGCGCATAAAACGCGCCGAGGGGGCAAATCCATTTGCAGAAGGGGCGGTAGAACAGCACGCTCAGCACCGCAACCACAATGAGGATCGCGAGCTTCCAGGAAAAGAGCTTTCCCAGCGCGGAGCGGATTCCCGTATTCATGATGGACAGCGGAATCGCGCCCTCGAGCACACCCTGCGGGCAGATGTACTTGCAAAAGAACGGGTCGCCCATACCCACATCGTTAACCACCAAGACGGGCAGCAGCACCACGGCAAACAGTAGCACGGCATACTTGATGTACGTGAGCGGCTTGAGCTTTTTCGTGGAGAGCTTTTTGCCGGGAATCTTATGCAGGAGTTCTTGCAGCCATCCAAACGGGCACAAAAAGCCGCATACAAAACGCCCCAACAGCACGCCGATCAAAATGAGCGTTCCGGTCACGTAATACGAGAAGCTAAACTTAGACGATCCCACTACCGACTGAAACGATCCGATGGGACACGCACCCGAAGCCGCCGGACACGAGTAACAGTTGAGCCCCGGCACGCAGACGGCTTTGCCCGCCCCCTGGTAGATGCCTCCCTTGGCAAAGTTAGGCAGGTGAATATTGGTCGCAAGCGTCGCCGCCGCCTGAATCAATCCGCGGAATCTCGCCAAAAGATGCGATGCAGTGTTTTTTCTTTTATCCAATTCCGATACACTCCAAGCACAGCCTGATTGCCTTGGCCAGCACGGCATCTGCCTCGCCGCGCATAACGCCAAAGCACACCATGGCTACCCCAACGATCAGCAAAGCCACCTGCGCCACAGGCTTAATCGCTTTGAACAATCTGACCACTCCTTTCGTTTCGCGACCCATTGGACCATACCGACTATAAAATCCGTGTTAAGCGTGAATGACTATGCAAGGAGAACGTTATGCGCATCTTGGTCGTCGAGGACGAGCGGGCGCTGTGCGATGCGATCGCACGCAGCCTGCGCAACTTGGCCTATAGCGTCGACTGCTGCTACGACGGGCAGCAGGCCCTCGATCTGCTCGATATCGAGACCTTTGATCTTGTCGTGCTCGACCTCAATCTCCCCCATGTCGACGGTATGACCGTGCTCAGGCAACTCAGAATTACCGATTGCGAGACCAAGGTGCTCGTGCTGTCGGCACGCGGCGAGGTCGCCGACAAGGTAGCGGGACTCGATGCGGGCGCCAACGACTACCTCACCAAGCCGTTCCATCTTGACGAGCTGGCAGCACGTATCCGCAGCCTCACGCTCAGGCGCTTTACGCAAAGCGATGTTGTCCTGACCTGCGGATCGCTGAGCTTTGACACCAAGGCGCGCGTCGCCTCAGTGGGCGACGAGGCCTTATCCCTCACACGCAAGGAGACCGGCATCTTGGAATACCTGATGCTCAACCAGGGGCGACCGGTAAGCCAGGAGGAGCTCATCGACCACGTATGGGATACCAGTGTCAACAGTTTTAGCAACGCGATCCGCGTGCACATCTCGTCACTGCGCAAAAAGCTGCGCGGCGCGTTGGGACATGACCCCATCCGCAACCGAATCGGCGAGGGCTACGTTATGGAGGACGGCGAATGAAGCGACTGTCCCTGCAATGGCGTATCACGTTGATGACAGCTCTGCTGATATGTTTGACCTGCGTACTTATTAATTGCCTGGTTGGCTACTCCGGCATGCGCTACATGGACTCAATCGGTACTGAAATGTCGGAGCATAGCAAGGCGGAGTCGGCCTCGCCCAACTCGTTCGACCCGACGAGCAAGGAGCTCGACGACGATCTGACCATCGTCGTGAGCGACGCCCAAGAATCGTTTGGTGCGACGAGCTGGTACATAACCGCAGCGGTGACGCTACTCGGTGGCGTGCTGGCCTACTTTGTGAGCGGGCATGCGTTGCAGCCGCTGCGTACCTTTGCAGCGCAAGTCGAGAGCGTGCGGCCCGACAACCTCGCCGACACAAAGATCAGCGAAGATGTGCCCTCTGAGCTTAGGCGTTGCAGCGCGTCGTTTAACGACATGATTGCCCGCCTTGACGAAGGTTTTTCTGCACAAAAACAGTTTACGGGCAATGCGGCGCACGAGCTGCGCACGCCGCTTGCGCTCATGCAAGCTCAGGTTGAGCTGTTTTGCGCCGAGCACCCCGACGCCGATGCAGATACAGCGCGTCTGCTCGGGCTGCTGCAAGAGCAGACCGAGCGAATGACGCACATGACAAAGACCCTGCTCGAGATGAGCGAGCTGCGCAGTGTTCCCTGCAACGACTCGATTGAGCTGGCGCCGATGATCGAAGAAGTCCTCGCCGACCTGACGCCCCTTGCCGAACAGAAGGGCATTTCGCTTGAAAGCGAAGGCAACGCGCAAACGATCGGCAGTGACACGCTCATCTATCGGCTGCTGTTCAACTTGGCCGAAAACGCTATTCGCTACAGCACGCTCGGCTCGACCGTGCGAATCAGCGCCCACGTCAAGGGCGACCGCGTGCTGCTACGCGTGCACGACCAGGGGCCGGGCATTCCCGAGCAATACCAGACGAGCATCTTTCAGCCCTTCTTTCGCGTCGACAAATCGCGTAGCAGGGCATATGGCGGCGTGGGGCTGGGACTTGCGCTGGTCTGGGAGATCGCCGCACTCCACGGCGGCTCCATCGAGGTCGAAGAGAGCTCGGAACGCGGAACGACCATGCTCGTAACCCTTCCTGCACGCGTACTCGGCTCATTAAAATAACGAACGGGACAGCACGCCGCGTGGCGCACCATCCCATATAACATCATCGATGTGGCAAAGGGACTGTCCCTTTGCCACATCTAAATTATATGTTTATGGGGGGTAAATCGTATCGGTAGCACGATTTACCCCCATAACTAAGGAATTTCTTACTCCCACTCGACCGTGCCAACGGGCTTGGGCGTGAGGTCGTAGCACACGCGGCAGATACCGGGGACCTCGGCGGTGACACGGGCGGTAATGCGCTTGAGCAACGCCCAGTCGAGCTCGGGCACCTCGGCGGTCATGACATCGACGGTGTTGATGCAGCGGATGATGCAGGGCCAGTCGTAGGCGCGCTTGCCCTCGCGCACGCCGGTGGCGCGGAAGTCGGGCACCACGGCGAAGTACTGCCAGATGGTAAGGCCGGCGTTGTCAATCTCCTCGCGCACGATGGCGTCGGCTTCGCGCAGCGCCTCAAGACGGTCGCGGGTGATGGCACCAAGGCAGCGGACGCCCAGGCCGGGACCGGGGAACGGCTGGCGCTCAACCATGTTCTCGGGCAGGCCGAGCTCGCGACCGACCACGCGGACCTCATCCTTGTACAGCAGCTTGACGGGCTCGCAGAGCTCAAACTGCAGATCCTCGGGCAGACCGCCCACGTTGTGGTGAGCCTTCACGCCGTCTTGGGACTCAAGAATGTCGGGATAGATGGTGCCCTGGGCGAGGAAGCTGACCTCGTCGCCAACCTTGCGGGCCTCCTCCTCGAACACGCGGATGAACTCGGCACCGATAATCTTACGCTTGGCCTCGGGCTCCTCAACGTCCACGAGCTTGTCGAGGAAGCGGTCGGTGGCGTCCACATAGACCAGGTTGGCGTCCATCTGGTTCTGGAACACGTCGACGACCTGCTCGCTCTCGCCCTTGCGCATCAGGCCGTGGTTCACGTGCACGCAAATGAGCTGCTTGCCGATAGCCTTGATGAGCAGGGCCGCAACTACAGAACTGTCGACGCCGCCGGAAAGGGCCAGCAGGACCTTCTTGTCGCCGATCTGCTCGCGGATTGCAGCGACCTGCTCATCGATGAACACCTGGGCAAGTTCGGGAGTGGTGATACGCACCATGTCGTCGGGACGCTTGTTGGGATCCATGCAAAGCTCCTTTTCGGTTCGATGGGAATGCGTTACACGTATGCAAACGCACCGTCATATGACCTCATTATATGCAGAGCAAGATCCGTTTCCCATCGCTGCGGCAGAGCTTTTTGCAGGGGTGGCAATTTTTCCTAATATCGAGGTCAGCTAGGCTTCGGTAGCCACCTTGGGAGCATCGCCAATGGACTTTTCCTTTATACGTTCGGCATAATCGTAGGCGATACCCACAAATTCCAGTCCCGAGCAACAGGAGTACAATTGCTGCTAGTGTTGCCAGCTGTTGGGAGATGGAAGATGGACTGCGATGGCTACCCATGCGTTCCCATGCCGTTGATGTGCACCGCCTTTGTGCCGGGGCAGATCGACGCTGCGGTCGCAGGCATTTCCGACCCCGATTCGCGCGCCATTGCCACGGCAGAAGCGCTGTACTTTCGCGGACAGGCCACCCTCGCTGCCAAGACGGCGCGCCCCTATCTTGACGCCACCGATCCCGCGCTGCGCTATTCCGCATGCTTTATCTGCGGATATGCCAGTCTGTCGCTCAACCGTATCGCCGATGCCCGCCGTTGCCTTGCGGGCATCCTCGATACGCCAACTGACGAGGAATCGCCCGCCGTCCACGCCACGCATATCCTGTTCGCTTCGGCCGCGAGCGTCCTGCTACACTTGCCTTCCCCGTATTCTGCCGAAGAGTTTTATCCGCTTGCGGCGCATCTGCCCGAAGGCCTGCGCTTGTTCGCCAGCTACGTGATGGCGCATGCCCTGTACCTGCGCGGCGAATATGGCCGCAGCCTGGGCATGGCAGAAAACGCCCTGATCATGAAACAGGGAAGTTACCCCATCTCGGAGCTGTTCCTGCACCTGTCGGCTTCCATGGCCTGCATGAGTCTCAAAGACGTCGACGCCGCAAAAACGCACTTCGGAGCTGCTTGGAACATTGCGCGCCCCGACGGCCTTATCGAGCTCATTGGCGAGCACCACGGCCTTTTGCAGGGGCTTATCGAGGCATGCCTAAAATCACAATACCCTGACGATTTCGCACGCATCATCGAGATCACGTATCGATTCAGCTACGGCTGGCGACGCATCCACAACCCCGATTCGGGCGAGGACGTGGCCGACGATCTAACGACCACAGAGTTCACCATGGCCATGCTCGCCTGCCGTGGGTGGACCAACGCCGAAATCGCACGCCATATGGGAGTATCGCCGGGCACCGTTAAAAATCGACTGTCCAACGTATATGCAAAGCTTGGCATCGGCACACGCGCCGAGCTGGTCGCGCACATGTTGCGTTAGCGACCGGGCTGCCAAGCGCATCGAACGCGTTCCGGAACCCGGCACTTCGCTCGATCAATTTGGACATTTTGACCCTTGAACGGCACTACCGCCACGAAGCGCCTTCTCGCAAAAACAGTAACGCTCCCCTTACGGCAGCCGCTGCAGCACTCACCGCGGCAGGTTTTTCACGGTGCCCGGCCGCCCCCGCCGCCGCCCCCCCCCGCCGCACGGCGGTCGAAAAAGGCACCGCCAATGAGGACAATTCGGATAGGACTCGCTAGCTCCTAGTTACTTTTGTGAGAGACGTCGACTCGGCTCATTGAACATCAAAATGGGCTGGTTCTGGATACCCAGAGCCGGCCCATTACGCATTAAATGTCGTCTGAGGAGTCGAGTTCTGCCTCGAGCTTGGCACGGCGTCTTTTCGCCGTGAAAAACGTTGCGCACAGGACAGCAAACGTGGCCGCGAAAATCGTCGCACCGCAGAACACGCCCGTGGCCAGGTTCGCCAACCAAAAGACGCTTTCGAACGGTACGATCTGCGCCTCAGCGATACAGCGCATTGCGGTAATAACAAGCGCGAACGCGGTGCCGCTAAGACCGCTGACAAGCAGGAAATATCCAACAGGAAGATGCTCGGTTTGCCCAAAACGATTGGTATCGACATAGCCCTTCCGCGTTTGCAGTCCTGCGCAAATCAACATCACGAGAACGAGCCACAAATACATGGCCGCCTCGAACGGCGTTGCAAAGCCATGCGGCATTTCACTGGCGTCGCTGTGAACCCACGCAACCTGTCGAGCTATAAACTGGTAGAAAAAGATCATCAACATGCCAAACGAAAGCAGCACGAAACCAATCTTGTAGATCTTCGCGTTCTCAGCCTCTAGGCGCTCATCCTTTGGTCCGGCATATTCACGCCACTTTTGCACGAGTTTCAGATCTTCATATTTCATAGTGAACTCCTAAAGAGTATTAGGGTCGGCGTCGGTTTCGTCTTCCCAAAACAAGTCGTTCAACGTAACACGCAGCGCCTTACAGATTGCCACGCACAAATTGAGCGTGGGGTTGTAGCCGCCCGCCTCAATAAGACCGATAGTCTGGCGCGTAACGCCCACGGCTTGGGCTAAGTCAGCTTGCGAAAGGCCAGCCGCCGCGCGTGCCGCCTTCATGCGTAGGTTCTTTTTGCCCGGCATGGAGTTCCTTTCGTAAATGTGGACAGATATCCGTTGCAACATGACAAAAATATATTGCATCGACTAATTGATGTCAACTATATCTGTCATTATGGAAACCATGTTCGCCATCGCCATGTGGACATAACAATTTCGCTTCGCTATTCAAACTTACTCGGACAGAACCGGCTCGGTTTTGTCCGAGTAAACGTGATTGATAGTCGATCGCTGTGCCCGCTCGTGCAATCAGCATCATTCGATTTTGTTTAGTAAAACTAGGTCCCTATTAAATAAAATTCGTTTGTATCCAAATTTGTTTAACAATGCCGCGTTACCACTAAACACTATACCCGTTAATCCGAACGATTGTTCGATGGATTTCGTGTTAGGTAGAATCGTCCGAGGCCTGGGCTATGCTACCTTGACTATCTATATGACTAAAACGCAGCAAGGGAGCACCGAGAGAGCGAGTATGGCAAAAAACACCGCAAACTATGGTAACGACAGTATCCGCCAGCTCAAGGACGAGGAGCGCGTACGCCTGCGCCCCGCCGTCATCTTTGGCTCGGACGGACTCGACGGTTGCGCGCATGCCGCCTTCGAGATCCTGTCCAACGCCGTTGACGAGGCGCGCCAGGGCTACGGCAAGCTCATCACCCTCACCGCCTTTCGCGATGGCTCTATTCAGGTAGAGGACAACGGCCGCGGCTGCCCGCTCGACTGGAACCCCTCTGAGAAGCGCTTTAACTGGGAACTCGTCTTTTGCGAGCTCTACGCCGGCGGCAAGTACAACAACAACCAGGGCGGCGACTACGACTTCTCGCTCGGCACCAACGGCCTGGGCTCGTGCGCGACCCAGTACGCTTCCGAGTACATGGACGTCACCGTTTGGCGTGACGGTAACAAGTACTCTCTGCACTTTAAGAAAGGTAAGGTCGTCGGCGCCAAAAAGAAGGCGCTCGAGATTGAGCCCAGCGACGAGAACCGCACCGGCACCACCATCAAGTGGCGCCCCGATCTTGAGGTCTTTACCTCGATCAGCATTCCCCACGACTGGTATCGCGAGACCATGCGCCGCCAGGCCGTGGTTAACGCCAACGTGACCTTCCGCCTGCGCATCGAGGGCGACGACGGCGAGTTTTCCGAAGAGGATTTTTGCTATCCCAAGGGCATCGAGGACTATGTGCTCGAGAAGGTCGGTACCGACTACCTTACTGAGCCCTTCTTTATCGAGGCCGACCGCCGCGGTCGCGACCGCGAGGACCTGCCCGACTACAACGTAAAGATCACCGCGTGCATGTGCTTCTCGCGCACCTTCATGATGCAGGAGTATTACCACAACTCATCGTGGCTCGAGAACGGCGGCTCGCCCGAGAAGGCGGCCCGTAGCGCTCTGACCAGCGCCATCGATGCCTACATCAAGCAACAGGGCAAGTACAACAAAAACGAGAGCGGCATTAAGTGGCAAGACGTCCAGGACTGCCTGGTACTGGTGACCAACTGCTTCTCCACCCAGACGTCCTACGAAAACCAGACCAAGAAGGCCATCAACAACCGCTTTATCCAGCAGGCCATGACGGCATTCTTTAAGGAGCGCCTCTCGACCTATCTGATCGAGAACAAAGACGCCGCCAACAAGATCATGGAGCAGGTGCTCATCAACAAGCGCTCGCGTGAGAATGCCGAAAAGACGCGCCAGAGCATCAAGACCAACCTGCAGCAAAAGACCGACATGGCCAACCGCGTGCAAAAGTTCATCGATTGCCGCTCCAAAGACAAGAGCCGCCGCGAGATCTACATCGTAGAGGGCGACTCGGCAGCAGGCGCCATTCGCACCTCGCGCGATGCCGAGTTCCAGGGCGTCATGCCCGTCCGCGGCAAGATCCTCAACTGCCTGAAGGAGGACTATCCGCGCATCTTTAAGTCCGACATCATCATGGACCTTATGCGCGTGCTGGGCTGCGGCGTGGAGATCAAGGACAAGCGCATCAAGAACCTTGGTGCCTTTGACCTGGACAACCTCAACTGGAACAAGGTCATCATCTGTACGGACGCCGACGTCGACGGCTATCACATCCGCACGCTCGTGCTCACCATGCTCTACCGCCTGGTGCCCACACTTATCGACGAGGGCTACGTGTATATCGCCGAATCGCCGCTCTACGAGATCAACTGCAAAGAGAAGACCTACTTTGCCTACACCGAGCTCGAGAAAAACGGCATCCTCAAAGAAATCGGCGATCAGAAGTGTTCCATCAACCGCTCCAAGGGTCTTGGCGAGAACGACCCGGACATGATGTGGCTCACCACCATGAACCCCGAGACGCGCCGCCTGATCAAGGTGGAGCCCGAGGACGTCACCAAGATGGAAACCATGTTCAACCTGTTGCTGGGCAACGACGAGGCGGGCCGTAAGCGCCATATCTCCGAGCACGGCAAGGAATACCTGGACCAGCTGGACCTGCAATAGCAGCAAATCGATAACGACGGCCCACAAATAGTTCAAGAGGAAATCGTGGCAAAGAAGAAGACGAAGAACCAGCCAAAGAAAAAGCAAGTCAACGCCGAGAACGTCATCGGCCTGCACTCCGAGGTCACCGACCAGCCGATTACGCAGACGCTCGAGGTCAACTACATGCCCTACGCCATGAGCGTCAACGTCTCGCGTGCATTCCCCGAGATTGACGGCTTTAAGCCCTCACACCGCAAGCTGCTCTACACCATGTACAAGATGGGCCTGCTCAAGGGCGAGCGCCAGAAGAGCGCCAACATCGTCGGCCAGACCATGAAGCTCAACCCGCACGGCGATGCCGCGATCTACGAGACGATGGTGCGTCTGGCCACCGGCAACGAGGCACTGCTTGCCCCCTTCGTGGAGTCGAAGGGCAACTTTGGCAAGTACTATTCGGGCGACCTGAGCTACGCCGCCTCGCGTTATACCGAGGCCAAGCTCTCCCCCATCAGCGCCGAGATCTTCAAGGACATCGACAAGGACCCGGTCGACTTCGTCGACAGCTACGACGGCGCCATGAAGGAGCCGCGCCTGCTGCCCACCACGTTCCCCAACATCCTCGTCTCGGCCAACAAGGGCATCGGCGTCGCCATGGCGTCCGATATCTGCGGTTTCAACCTCAACGAGGTCTGCACCGCCACGATGCACTACCTGAAGGACCCCGACTGCGACCTGCTCGAGTACATGCCCATGCCCGATTTCTCGACCGGCGGCGAGATTATCTACCGCCGCGAGGAGATGGAGAAGATCGTCGAGACCGGCCTTGGCAGCTTCCAGATTCGCTCCCGCTGGCGCTGGATTCCCGAAGAGCGCATCATCGAGGTCTACGAGATCCCCTACACCACCAAGACGGACGTTATCATCGAGCGCATCGTCAAGCTCTCCAAGGAGGGCAAGGTCAAGGAGATCGCCGACATCCGCGACGAGACCGACCTTTCGGGCCTGCGCATCGCCATCGACCTTAAGCGCGGTGTCGACCCCGACAAGCTCATGGCCAAGCTCTATCGCTCGACCACGCTGCAGGATTCGTTCTCGTGCAACTTCAACGTGCTCGTCGACGGCTATCCCCGTGTTATGGGCGTGCGCCAGATTCTGCACGAGTGGGTCAAGTGGCGTATTGAGTCCACGCGTCGCCGCATTAACTTTGACCTGGGCAAAAAGTCCGAGCGTCTGCACCTTCTGCACGGCCTTGAGGCGATCTTGCTCGACATCGACAAGGCGATTGCCATCATTCGTGGCACCAAGCTCGAGGCCGAGGTCGTGCCCAACCTTATGCGCGGCTTCAACATCGACGAGACCCAGGCCGAGTTTGTTGCCGAGCTCAAGCTCCGCAATATCAACGAGGAGTACATCCTCAACCGCACCAAGGACATCGCCAAGCTCGAGGGCGAGATTGCCGAGCTCGAGGAGATCCTCTCGAGCGAGGACAACATCAAGAAGGTCATTAGCGACGAGCTGGCCGCGGTCAACAAGAAGTATGTGATGCCGCGCCGCACGGGTAGGATCGAGCCCCATGAGGTTATCGAGGTAAGCCTGGAGCCCGAGGTCGAGGAGTACCCGGTCACCATCATGCTCTCGCGCGATGGCTACCTTAAGAAGATGACGGACCGCGTGCTCAAGAAGGCGACCACACTCAAGTACAAGGACGGCGACAAACCCTTTATCGAGTTCCCGTCCTCCAACACCCACGAGCTGCTGGTCTTTACCAACAAGAGCCAGGTGTACAAGTGCAAGGTTGCAGCGTTTGAGGACACCAAGTCGGCCCAGCTGGGCTCGTACCTGCCGACCGATCTTGAGATGGAACCCGACGAGAGCGTCATCTGGGTCATCGACCCCGAGGATTACAAGGCCGACGTGCTGTTTGTCTTTGAGAACGGCCGCGTGGTGCGCGTCGCACTTGCCGGATACGTCACCAAGACCAACCGCAAGCGTCTGAAAAACGCAATCTACGGCGGCAGCAAGCTGCTGTATGCCCAGGTGCTCAAGGAAGACCGCGACCTCGCGCTGGTCTCGAGCGACTACCGCCTGATGAACTTCAACACGTCTCTGCTCAAGACCAAGACGACCACCAACACGCAAGGCGTCCAGGCTTTCACGGCCAAGAAGGGCCGCTCGGTCACCACCGTCGGCACGACCGAGGAGATTCTTGGCGCCGGCGTCTCGGCTGAAAAGTTCACCGCGCAGAGCCTGCCCTCTGCCGGTGCCCTCATGAAAGAAAACGACATGCCGAGTCTGTTTGACTAGGACGACGGCAGCCAAACCGTCATGGTTTAACTAAGCAGCGGGGCCCGGAGCGCAGCAACATCGCGCTCCGGGCCCCATGCATTACAGCAGCATCATCCCTATAGACAAAATGCCGCATAAAGTGGAACAGACATAAGCCCATCATTCATTCCAAAGGGCTTAGTCGATAGCCTGATAAGGCGCACGCCCGGATGGGTCTTTTTAAGTGAGGACAGGCTTCGAGATCTTGTGTTCTCCCCCGCCTTGACTTCAATCGCAGACAAGCATCCCTGCTTCTCTACTACAAAGTCGATTTCCGCACGATTATTTCGCGCCCAATAATGCAGCGGATAGCCCATGGCTGAAAGCTGTTGGGCGACGTAGTTTTCGGTAAGTGCACCCATGAATGTGCCGCCGATGCCGGCAAGAATATCGGCGCGTTGAGCACCGGCCTTGGAGACAAGCAGCCCTGTATCCGCCTGGTAGATTTTAAAAGCAGAAGGGTTAACGAAGGCCTCTAAAGGGCTTTCGATCTGCCCGACTAGGCTGCAGCGCGCCACCGTACCCGACAATACAAGCCAGTCGAGAGCATCTCCAAAGAGAGACGCATTGCCCCCCGCTCGCACTACCTTGTATTGAAATTTACGATTCTCTTTGGCAAGCTGCTGTGGAATGGAATCGAAGCACGCACGCGTCTTTGCGCTCAAGCGCTCATCAGCATATTTATTAGTGTCGGCGGAGTATCCGTCGAGAATAATCCGATGCTTTTCGGCCACATCAATGATTGACTGATCATCGATGTACGTTTGGACCGCCTCGGGCATTCCGCCAACAACAAGATACTGCCGATAGAGCCCAAGCGCCTTTTCATGAAGGCTTGGCGCAAGAGGACCCATAAACGCGAATGATGAGCGTATCTCGTCGACCAGCTGATCGTGCCCCATCGCCCAGAGAAACTCCTCGAAATCGAGTGGAGTCATCTCAATCAAGTCGGTCTTTCCAACGGGGAACGAATACGACTGATGGTTAATGGCAACCCCAAGAAGCGACCCAGCAGCCGCAACGTAATACTCGGGAGCATCTTCGCAAAAGTATTTAAGGGAAGTGAGCGCTTCCTCGCATGCCTGGATCTCGTCAATGAACAGTAAGGTTTTGCCAGGCACGATACGCTGTCCCGTACGAGCCTCGATCGCGCGTACGATCGAATGAGGGTCAAGACCGCCCGAAAAATCCGCTCGCGCCGACCGGTCGTTCTCAAGATTAACGTAGACAACCGATTCGAAAAGATCCTGAGCGTACGTTCTGAGCAGATAGGTCTTGCCACACTGGCGCACGCCTTTGACAAGCAAAGGTTTTCTATCAGTCCTGTCTCGCCATTCCCTAAGGAGCTCGTCTGCCTTGCGACGCATACGCAACCTTCCCTCATGAACTTCTGTTTGACAATATTTTAACGCGGATTAATTTGTTTTCAGTTATTTTTCTGCGTTTAAAAATTGTTCTATACGGCGCTTGAGGGAATGCGCCCCTATTCATATACTCGCGCTACATTCGATTGCACGAGACGCCAGCGAAAGGGACCCAATGCAGAACGATAAAAACGGCATTGCACAGCTCACCCCGGAGCAGAACACGCTCTTCAACGCCATGTTCGGTATACAGAGCTAGCCAAAATGGATGCAAGCGGTGGCTGACGGAATTGTCCGCGGGAGCATCAACGCATGGCAATCAGCACTCCTCTTGGTAAGGGCAGCAAGCATTTCCGCTAGTGCTGATTGCCATGCGCTCTTCTTGTCCTTAGGCCAGCTTGCGAGCGAGCTCGCGCACCTCTTTCAACTTGGGCGAGGATGCCATGCTGTCGCGCTCGGTCATACCGCTGATGGTGACAATGCCCTGGTCCGCCCACTTGCAGTAAGCACAGGTTGACTTGTACATGGCGATCGCCGCGTCATAGACGCCCTGGCTGTGGCTATCGAGCAGAAGGGCCGTCTTGGTGAACGGGAATCCCGTGGCACCGAAAGCGTACAGACGGTCGATGGCGGCCTTTTCCTGCGCGGTGATATCGAACCAGTAGATAGGCGAAGCAAAGACGACCATATCTGCATCTTTCAGCGACTCGATCACGTTGGCCATGTCATCCTTCTGCACGCAGACGCCCCCATGGGCGAAGCAGTACTGGCATCCCAAGCAGCCGGCGATCTTCTTGCTGGCAACGCGAACGACCTCAACCGTATTACCGCCCTCACGCGCGGTCTCGGCAAACGCCTCGACCATGGTATCGGTATTGGCGCCCTTACGCGGGCTGCCGCTCAATACAACGATATGCATAAGAATTTCCCTTCTTCATGCCGCAGGCGCGCGGCATTTTTTTTGTTTTAACCAAAATGGATGGAGTTATTCAATCGCCTCGTTTCAAGCACTCCCACTCAGTGTCTAATCCAGTCCGAGTGTTGTCGATGCGTGTCGCATCGTGCCGCCTAAGGGCTGATTCGTGCGCAATTTGAGCGAATCAGCCCCTTGATTCGCGATTTCGGGAATGACTCAATTGATTCGCAAAACCGCAGGTCGCTCCTTTAATCACTCCCTAGTTTCCGCCGGGGTTCGTAGCGGGTGGCGTGAAAAGGGGTGATTCAAAGGGTCGGAGAGATGTCTATAGCGCAATCTTCTGGTATTGGCGCAGTGAGGGACTTCTCACCTCCATCAGTCCAAATCGTCAAGCTCCGAAAGACGTCGAGCTAGAGAAAAGGACCTATTTCCCGTCATGGATTGGGTTTACCTGCATGACTAGAGCCCTGGTGTAATTGGCTGGATCACCGTTCCGGGAACCAGTTTCGACCCACCTGTCCGCCAAGCTCCTTCTTCAGCTCCAGCCTAGCATCTGACTCGCGCCGCTATAAGCGAAAGCCGAAGAGATGCGTCTTAGCCAAGAAAATAAGGTTAGCCCTATCTTACTACATGATACGCGTGTTATAGTTAGATTGCTCTAACTGTTTGGGGGCGATAGCCATGCACGAACGCAAGGGCTTCTGGGACAAGAATGCCGCTCGGTACGACCGTTTCATGCGAAAGGACCGGGCGGCGTATGAGAAGATGTATGGGCTGATCAGGCCGGTGGTGAAAGCAAAAACCGTGCTGGAGGTTGCCACCGGCACGGGACTTATCGCAAAGAGCATCGTGGATGCGGCGGCGCACATCGAGGCTACGGACGCTTCTGCAAAGATGATCCTTGAAGCAAAGCGGGACAATCAATCCGCAAAGCTGCACTTTTCCGTACAAGATATGTTCCGCCTGCCCTATGCACAGAAGTCCTTCGAAGTGGTGATCGCGTCCAACGCGCTTCACATAGTGCCGCATCCGGAAAAGGCCCTGCAAGAAATCAGACGGGTGCTGAAGGACGACGGCGTGCTCATCGCGCCAACCTTCACTCACGCGGGGAGCTCGGTTTCCGGCAAGGCAAAAGCCTTTCTCATGAGTATGGCGGGATTCCCCCTCCACAGCAGGTGGACAAGCGAGGAATACCTACGTTTCCTGCGTCAAAACGGCTGGGCGGTGCAGAAAAGCGCAGTGCTGAAGGCCTCGTTCCCGTTGACCTATGCGGAATGCACAAAATCGGAGGGGCCAGATGTCGTTCTTTGAAAACACCCGCAAGCCCGTGGGCCTCGGCGGAAAACTTATGGTTGCCATGATGAATCTGGGCCACAGCCCTGTGGCGCGGTGGGGGCTTCGATTTCTACGACTTGCGCCAAACGCCAAGGTGCTGGATTGCGGCTGCGGAGGCGGGGCGAACATAAAACGGCTGCTGAAAAAAAACTCGCATGGCATCGTCAAGGGCATCGACTATTCGCCCGTCAGCGTGGAGAAGGCTAGAAAGCTCAACCGAACTGCAATTCAGGAGGGGCGTTGCGCCGTTCTGCAAGGCAGTGTGGCGGATATGGCGTTTGAGAATAGCTACTTCGATGCTGCCACGGCCTTTGAGACCGTCTATTTTTGGCCTGATTTGCCCCGATGCTTCCGTGAGGTCTGGCGGACGCTGAAGCCAGGCGGGACAATTCTTATCTGCAACGAGAGCAATGGCGATACGGACAAGGACGAGAGGTGGACGCAGATCATCGGCGGCATGACCATCTACAAGGACATTGAATTAAAGGCGTGCCTGGAGCAGGCGGGTTTTCACGAGGTGCAGATACACAAAAAGAAAAAGTGGCTCTGTGTCACGGCGCGGAAGTAGGGGTATCAAGCACGGGTATTTTTGCATCCATCCTGCACATGGCGATAGGCATGACGGTCATAGCGGCTATGCTGGCGGCAATTATGACAGTTTTTATTCACTGAGGAAGAAACCTATGAAATGTATAATTGAGAAAAACACCGTGCAGGAGACGCTGATCCTCCCGCTGTATTCCCGGAAGCTGTGCACCGAACTGTACCCAAACCTTTATCGGGACGAAACAGCGGTGCATCTGATCGACCAGATCGACTACGACTTTTCAGAGGCAGAGAAAAACTCCCGCAGCCTGATGCAGCGCTTTGGTGCGCTGGAGGTGGCCACACGGCAGAGTGATCTTGCTTTCGAGGTGCGGGATTACCTGAAAGGCCACCCCAATGCGGCGGTGGTCAATCTGGGCTGCGGGCTGGACAACACCGGCAGAACCTGCGACAACGGTAGATGCAAGATCTACAATCTGGACTTCCCGGATGTGATTGCCTTGCGGCAGCAGCTACTGCCCGCCGGGGATCGGGAACATAATATCCCCTGCGACCTGAAAGACACCGCATGGTTTGGCAAAATCGATGCCTCCGGCGGGGCGGTGTTCTTTGCCTCCGGGGTGTTCTATTACTTTCTGACCCAGCAGGTCCGGGAACTGGTGCGGGGGATGGAGGACGCTTTCCCCGGCGGCGTGCTGGTCTTTGATGCTGCCAATCGGGCGGCAGTAAAGATGATCGCAAAAACATGGCTAAAGACCGCAAAAATCAAGGATGTGGGGGCATATTTTGCGGTTTCGGATGCCGCCAAGGAAATCGGCACGTGGGACAGCCGTCTGCAGGTCACAAGTCGCGGCTATATGCTGGGCTACAACGATTTGAGAGACCCTTCTGTCAGCGGCCTTTTCCGGTTTCTCGCAAGGGTCGGTGACAACGGGATGAAAATGCAAATCGTGAAAATAAGATTTTGAGAGGCAAAAACGAAGCGCATTCACTTTGACGTCGAAGAAGACGGCTTTTACGGCGCATATTGGGCGTGCAAGGACACGCATACAGCAGCGGGCACGGATTCGATTGAAACCGTGCCCGCTATCTGATACTATATTATTTTATAGAACGTCTGTTCTATTCCCACTCGATGGTTGCACCCGTGCATGTCGTGGTGCCTCGTGCTATATCGCCCACGTCGTGCTGTCTGGTGCTAAATCGTCCGAATCAAGTTTGAGCCATGCTTTGATTCAAACTTCCTGAAATGGTTACAAAATACCCCCTTTCCAGGCGTTTTGCGTGCAACTTTTCTCGTTTTCTTACTTGGGAATCGCAGCGGGTGGCTTGGAAGGGGGCTGTTTTTCCCGAATCAACCCCTCGTCTCTAGCTTGATTACTCCTTTTCTAGCGATTTGCTAGTGGTTTGCACGTCAAGGTCGCGGATGGTCCGGCTTAAAAAACCTGTTGCACAGCAAAGGGCAACAAGGATCCCGCAAACGCTAAACCAAGTAGTGATTCCGATAGCTTCGGCAATAAAACCTGAGAACATAAGCCCTAACGGCGCGGCAAGCGACGACCCGGTAAGGAAAATTCCCATGACACGACCTAGCTTTTCATCGGGAGTTCGTTTTTGCATAAGGGGAAGGATAGGTGCGTTGTAGCATCCCAGTGCGGCAGCGCTTATGCCAATAAGCACGGCAAATAGGGCGAACTGGTCGTGCTGAAGAATGCCGCAGCACGCCAAAGAGATCCCTATCACGATGCCCGAAGCAATGATGATAGGCACATGTTTTTTTCCGCCGCCCCAAACCATTATGAAAACAGAGCCCAGCAGCAAGCCAATGCCAAAAACTGCCTCGATAAGGGAAGCTTGCCAGCCATCTCCTTCGAAATGCTGATAAGTCATGAGGGGAGTAAGCGAGCTTGCAGGCATGAATAAGAGCATGGTAATCATGATGAGGAACATAAGATTGCGCAGTCCTTTGTCATGAAAGATAAAAACCGCTCCGTCACGCAGGTCTCCCAATACAGAGGTTTGGGGTGTGACGGTACGAGTGTTGGTAGGAATTCGTGCGGCGCCTAAACAAAGACAGGCAATAGCGGCGCAGGCTGCGTCTAGGAACATAACTCCCTGTAGTCCCACAAACGTGTAGAGCAAAATGCCAAGTGCGGGCCCCGCTATTGAGGAAAGGCTGGTGATGGTCTGGTCCATACTGTTGATACGCATAAGGTGACGCTCGGGTGCAAGGTGCGGCATAAGGGCGGCAAGCGCAGGGCCGTGAAAAGCCTGTGCACTTGCTCGTACTGCAAGAAGCAAGAGTATCAAGGGAACATTCAAGTATCCCAGCGTAATTACTAGTGCCAATACGAGCGAAAAAGCACCAGCGCATCCGTCGGCAAGAATCATAACTTTTTTACGATTGAAACGATCAGCAATTACTCCGCCAAAAGGGCTTAAAAGCGCAACGGGCAGCAAGGATGCGGCCGAAGCCAGGGAAAGCCAGACGGGTGATGCGGTGCTTTCGGTAATGAACCATATTGCGGCAAAACTTGCAGCGCAGGTGGCAAATATCGATACCGCCTGGCCGCACCAAATTATGGCAATAGTGGAAAGCCAAGTATCGGGAAGAGGGTGGCCATTTGCGTTGTATTCGTTTCCCATGAGGATTCCTTTCGAGGCGTGCGGTGCAGGGTATCTTTCTCATGTTTTGCACGATAAACTGTGGGGTAACCACACGGTCAAGCCTGCTGGGAAATTATTTGAGCACGTGCTAACAGAGCTACAGGAGATGCCTTATGGACACCTTGCTGAAATCAGGGCAATTCGCAAAACTGTGCCGCACGACCAAAGAAACGCTGCGTCATTATGAACGGGTGGGCATCTTACGTCCCGCGCTCCAAGAAGAAAACGGCTATAAAAAGTACTCGTTTGCCCAGATTGCCGATTTTTCCCTTATTGCGGCACTTCAAAGTGCAGGACTGTCTTTGGGCGAGATCAAGGATTTCCTACAAGAATCTGGCTGTGAGCATTTGCATGCTGTATTGCACCAACGCATAAATGTCATCGAACGGCAAAAACGAGATTTAGAGCGCGAGCAACGCATGCTCGAAGGTGCGCTTGGCCAAACAGAAAAACTGCAGGCATGGTTTAAAGATGGGGCGGTGCAGATTTCGTCAAGCGGTCATAGGTGGCGCATCGTCGAATGCCCTGAAGAGTACTTCATCGAAACGGCGACGCCGTATGTCGAGGATAGAGAAGAGGAGTTCTTGCGTGCTATTTCTGAGCATCTGGAGTATTGCGAAAAGCAGGGCTGTCCGGTCATGTTCCAAGAGGCGTATCGGGTTGACGAAGCGAGCGCTGCAAAAGGACTATACGCTCAGGGCTTTTGCGCAGAGGCGCAGATCACTGCTCCCGTTGAGTCCTCCCGCTTGCGTGTTAAGCCGGAGGGCACGTACCTGCAATGGCTTAATGGTATTGACCTGCAGAAGTATTTAGACGATGAACCCGTGGATACCAATCCGATGTTCGAGGCATACGATGCAATGAGAGCATTTGCTAAAGACCAGGGCTGGACTCTATCGGGAGATCTGTACGATGTGGTTCTTTCCCTGTACGGCGGCAATCTTTCCGATACGTTTTATACCGAGGTATCCATGCGGGTTTCCTGTTAGCTTCCACTATGCTTTTTCGTGGGTCTGGAAAGGGGCTGGTTCGAGCGAAGGGCGACCTCATGTCGCTGCTCGTGCGGCTGGAGGACTCCTTCGGCATCGTGCCCGCATCCGACGGATCGGGACTCACCTTGAACCCCAAGGCTCCGCACGCGCCCAAAGCCGCGATGGCGATCGAGCTGTGGGCCGAGAAGCGCGCCCAGCTTGAGGACGGCGAGATCGACGCTCGAGAATACGAGGGCTGGAAAGCCTCACTGTAGCGACTCTCCGCATATCGCAACCAATGAAACCGAATCAGGACGCCAAGCTAGGCGGTGAGCGACGCTCGCACCTGTGTATGCTGAGTTTTTACTCCCCATTGCATCCAACGGCATTTTCGGCGCACCTGGGGGTAAATGACGTGGTGGCTTACACGGCGGCACACTACAGTACGCCGCTGTATTTCCCCTGGATACTCCCGTTTTCATTGGGACGGCGAGATTCTTTACTCCCTATTAACGACCAGGGAAAACACCGTGCAGAGACCGTCAAAAAGCCTGTTGAGTTCGATTTGAGTTTCGCGGACCCCGAAACGACCCCGTTTCGCCCTCGGGGACAAAAACCGCGCGTTCACTCACTTGGGATGAATCCTTACTCCCATTCCTCCGAATACCGCCCCGTGCCCTGTTGTCTTGAAACACGGGGAGTAAATAACGAAATCGCAGGTGAAAGGGAGTAAAACGGCAAAGAAAAAGCCTCCGTCCCAACATGGGAACGGAGGCTCGATAATCGGATTTACTCACCAATGTTGCTGGTGGCTTTGCCGTGACTCTCGTACGAAACGAAACTCAGAAGCACAGTGCGGCACTTAAAAGTGCAGGTCAAAGCCCTATCGGCTTATTCCCACTCGATTGCGGAAGTCGTCCATCGCCGTGAAATGCGTCCATATGGCGCCAGATTGTTCGCTCTCGTCATGTTTCGTTCGAATCATTCCCGAATCAGCGGGTGATTCAGTGCTCGACGGGATGGTTGAGTGATTCATCCCATCAAGGTCCAACAGCATGCAACGGCGAGCACCTCTGCTTTACGATTCCCCGTTTCGCAAGAGGGAATAGCGTCGGGCGGCTTAATCGGCTCGAATCAACGGGGATGGTTGAATATCCCCGTTGCAGTTTTGCGCAACGGCGTTGATTCGCGTTGCAAGTGACATTATTCAGCACGGTTGGCGAACGTTGATTCGGCTTATGCTCTCGCTGTGATGCACCTAAGTACGATAGAAGTAGGGGCGCAGCCGTTTAGTCGTCGTAGGGATCGATGCCTAGCTCACGAAGTCTCTCTTCTTCTTCGCGGTTTCGTTCTTCTTCGTCGACATAGTACTGATAGCTTCCCAGATAGCCATCGTCCTCTTCGTCGACGATGTTGTCTTCGCTGACGTCGTTCCATGAACCGCACTCCTTGCAGCACCAGCTGCCGCTTGATACGCTAAACCCTGGCTGATTGTTCATGTAAGCGCCGCAGCTGTCGCATATCCAGTCGCATCCACCATCGTTCCCGTCGGAGGACAAGGCATCGAATATCGAACCCATCAATCCCATTGCGAGCTCCCTTCTCGTTATCGGTTTTATCCCCAGGCGCTATTGCAGTTCCTGCAATAATAAGCCTTCCTGTCCCTTAGCTCCCCGCAGTAGGGGCAGACGACCAAATCATCTTCGCCAGTTGAGACTAAAGTTCTGTGCGCGCACTTGCTGCAATATATTGTGTCGCCTTCGTCCCAAAGCGTGTTTTCGTCATCGTTTCCGCAATTTGCGCATTTCGTATCTAACAATTTTTTCACCATACTTCGTTATGCGTATATATGTGCGATTATCATGACTTCCCCTATCGCATGGATGATGCAGACGGCAACCATGCAAGCCATCATGATGATAAACAGGCGCGCAGCCCATTTGACCTCAGGATTGTCACCCCTCTTTGACGGCAGGTTTGGGTTCGGTCTTCCAACGATGCTTTCTTTCGCTTCCATTCGATGCTCCGTTTCTGTTGCGTTTGTCTATGCTGCAGCACTATAGGTCTTGGAATATGCGTTGACGAACGTTTGCCCGATACCGAGTTCGACACCGGCGGCTTGCGCCTGTTTTACTGCGTCTGCCGACGCCGTCCATCCTTCGTGAAGATTGCGGATATGCTGGCTCACGTTAACTGTCTTCGTTGCAACCGCAGTGGCATTCGATGCGCCGTCTGCTGTGGTTTGCGCGGCTGAGCTAAGCGTGCTGTCAGTAAGCGTCTTTGCGACTGCCTTGGCTGCATTTGGATGAAGGGCGCTCGTTTTGAGCCCGTTTTTAAGGATGAGTGCCGCCCCTATGCCGACAACCGCTGCTGCGGCGGTGCCGATAACGACCTTCTTTAATAGCCGCCTTTTCGAAACGGGTTTGTCTTCTTGAGCTTTCTCGCCGTCGCCCTTTGAGGTTTCGTTCTCGTCGATTTCCATCATTGGCACTCCCTTTCTTTTTGCTATACGTCCGCTTTCGATTCCTCGGTCTTGATTTTCCCGAGCAATGTTTCTAGGCCTTCGAGGTTTTTCTCGTCCTTCTCGATTTCTTGTTCAAGCTGCTCCATAGTCTTCCTTTTTCGCGCAATTGACTCTTTAAGCGAGCGCATCTCGTTTTCGATATACGCGCATATCTGAATCGTATCTATGGAGGCGTTTTCAATGCTGTTGTCAGATTGGATCTTCATAGCGGCAGCTCCTCCGATTGCGGCCAAGACCGAAGCAGACACTAGAGCTGCTGGCGAAGAGATGGCAGCAGCGGCCGAGGCGGCGTACTTCGGCGTTTCCTTGAGGAACTTTTGCAGAGCCTCCGAGGAGACGGAACTGCCTTCTTTTCTGGAAGACCCCCTTGTCGCTTCGAGCTTGCCCTTCCTGATCCAGCGTCTTACTGTTTCGGGGTTAGTTTGGAGCAGTTCGGCTATCTCCTTCACGCTGTACGACTTCATTTGCTTCCTTTCGTTGCAACGGCTTGAGTATATCATCATATGTAGTAAAAGAAAATATAAATGTAGTAATAAAGTATTGATAATAGTGAAAGTTGTGACTCCTCGGTCAGGCGCGAAGAGGGGAAGAATCTGACTTTGAGTTGCTTGACGGTTTGCGGCGATAAGCTCATTTGAGTCTTTGTGGATGGGGCTGCTTGCCGAGTAAGATGGGTTTTCTTTTTTGCGTAACCGTATGTAACTGCCTGTTACTTGCTAAATGACCTGCGGAAACGCACAATTGAAATATCGGTGATGCAATTCGAGAAAGGTTCATGATGGATAAAACGGCAAGCAAAAAGGAAATCGGGAATTTTATCAAGGCCCGCATGTTGGAGAAGGGATTGGCTACTCGGGACCTCGCCGAATCTGCTGGCGTGTCTGAGGCTGCGGTGCGCCGATGGTTTCGCGGTGAGACCCAGCCAGATACGGACAAGCTTCCTTTTGTCGCAAAAGCCCTCGATGTAACCACCGACGAGATAATCGGTGCCAAAAAACTGTCGATGGAGTATACGGCGGAAAGCCGCCTGGGGAGCAAGATTGTCTCTCTTGGGGGCCGAACGGGTGCAGTTATGTGCATGATCGTCGGAGTGATGATGGCATCCGAGGTGCTCTACGGGCTATGTTCAGTCTCGATGCTTGTCGGGTCAGGCATGGCGCAGCTGCCCGGATACATGCCTTGGCTGATCATGACGGCGTTCTGGGCCGTCGGCGGTGTGTACCTTATGGTCTCTGGCTTTAAAGCCTTGAAAAAATTGGATTCGACCGAATCTGCGTAAGTGCCCCGGGCGATATCGCCGTTGCTTATGGCATAAAACAAAATCCATGAGTCGTTGACCGACTCAAAATGCCGCACTGTTTTGGGCGCGTCTATTATGCGCATCGGTCATGCATAGCGACGCATATGTTGACGTTCTAAAACATCTATTGGCGCATGCATGGACCATGCGTAAATCCAATATCTATTTTACGAAAGCCCACAGGGGCTTAGGCAAGTGCGTCTTTTTGGCGGTGACGTCCAATAAGGGCACGCTTCCTATAAAGGGTAGATAGAACACGAAGGAGAACTCTATGACATAGCGGAAAGCGACATAGTCAGGATGAGCACGGGCCTGACCGACACCCACGCCTTTAAAAAAACGGCTGGGTGCCGGCGGGCTCGTGCTGCCTTCTGCCCCAAGCCGGGGAAGGCAACCAAATGAACGCCAACGAAAACCTTCGAAACCCCGAATCCAGCGACATCGCCAACCTGGCGGCGGCCATCCTCAGGCTGAACGACTCCGTCTCGATCCTCAACAGCCTCGTTCGCGGCAGCATCGCCGCGAAGCCCATCTACTCGGTCAAAGACCTCTCGCTTCTGCTCGGCAAGAGCGAGGACTCGATTTACAAGCTCAGCCGCCAGATGCCCAACCCGCTTCCTCTGCGCGAGCTCACGGGCACCAAGCGCGGCAAGTACATCGTCCACGACGAGTTCATGGAGTGGTTCGAGCGCGCAACGCGCCTCGTTTCAGACGCTTCCAAGAACTAGCTTCGCCTTGCAAGGCCTTAGCGGGCATTGCCGCTTTCCGCCAGGCGTCAACAAACCGCAACAGCGGTAAACCTTGGCAAGCAGCTTCAGATGGCGGCACCTCGCCGCAAGAAAACCGAAAAGGAGGCAAATCCAATGGCTAAGCATCAATCGCACGCGGATCGAAGCATCGCCCTCATGGAGCGCGACGATCGCGTGGCCAAAGTCGAGTCGACGCTCAAGAAAGACCTCACGCCCCTCTACACCGTGTCGGAGGTGGCGGAATACCTTCAGGTCAGCCCGTCTACGGTCTACCGCATGATCCAGGACGGGCGGCTCTCGGGGGTGAGGGTCGGGCACGGCATCCGCTTCACGCCCGACAACCTCGCGCAGATGATCGAAGAGAACGCGCTCGAATCCTGGTAGGTGCGGACTTCCATGCAACGTGCGCGGGCTCCCGATGAAAACGCCGACCAGAAAGAGGGGTACCTCGTCGTCTTCCCGTTCATGATGCGCGATCTAGGGCTTCAAGGCACGGAACTGCTTGTATTCGCGCGAATCTACGGGTTCTGCCGATGCGGGCTCGAATTCTTCGAGAGCAGGCAGAAAACAGCCTATTTCCTGGGCGCATCGAAGAGGTCGGTCATCAGCGCCGTGAACGGCTTGGTCGAGAAGGGGCTGATCGAGGAAACCGGTAAGCGCGGCAACCGGCCCAACTCGACCAAACGATACGCGGTTGCGCAAGCGCCGCTCGAAGCGATCGGGGTCCGCTTGGGGAACGGCCCGCCCGAAAGGACACCGTGAAGCGAGGCGACTACCGCCTCGTCAAGGAGGTGCCCGTGTCGATCTACTCCGAGGGCGCGGGCGACATGCCGCAGGACGTCAATCGCGTGCTCGTCCCCGGCGTCGAGTTCCAGTTGATCAACGACTCGGCGAACCCGATCGCATCCCCCGAGACCGGCGAGGAGGTCGCGCCCGGCGGCGTGGTGTGCACCATCACGACCGACGGGAACGGCCTCGCCACAACCAAAGACAGCAACGCCGATGCGAACGGCTGGGCGAAGCCCGAGGGCTGGAGCGCGGCGCTGGCGTACGGCACCTACACCGTGCACGAGGTCATCCCCGCCGACGTCGCCGCGAAGTTCAAGGCGGAATGCGGCAAGACCCTTCTTCCCGTCGATGACTTCAAGGTCACGATTTCCGACGAGGGGCAGTACGACCCGCCGGTTCTGGTGAGCAACAAGATCCCGCAACCGCCGCTCAAGGTGGTCAAGGCCGACGCCGAAACCGGCAAGCGGATTCCGCTTGCGGCGAGCTTCGAGCTGTACGACGCCGACGGCAGCGAGTTCTACTACTGCGACCGTGTCGGCTTCCGGCAGATAGAGTTCGCGCCGCGGCAGGAAATGGATCTGTGTCCGTGAAATGAGCACCCGGCCGGGTGCTTTTTTCATATCAACATCAGAAATGGAGGAAAGAAAAATGCCCAAGAACCAGACCAAAGCAAGCACCCCCGTCCCCGCGCAGGAAAGCCGGTCCCCCGTGTCCTTCGATGTCCGAGTCTATCCCGTGAAGGACAGCAAGTACACCCTCGCCAACGCCAATGTGGACATCAACGGCGTATTTGCCATTCGCGGCGTGAAGGTCATCCGCAGCGAGAAAGGCCCCTTTGTCGCCATGCCGCAGTACAAGGACAGCCGCGGAGACTATCATGACATCTGCTTCCCCTGCACGAAGGAGGCTCGCCAGCAGTTCAACGACGCGGTGCTGAACGCCTACGAGCAGTCGCTCCGTCAGGCCCAGCAGCCGGACAATGCTCCCGCCGCGGAGCAGACCATGTAAGTCACCCACAACATAAAACATATTGTAGGAGGAAATTATCACATGAAGAAGTTTATCAAGAACACCGCCAACTCCATCCGCACCAAGGCCATCCGCCTTGCCGCCACCCGCCGCTCCGGTGAGGGCTACATCGACACCGCCGTCAAGATCCTAATCGCCGTGGTGCTGGGCGCGCTGCTGCTGGCGGGCCTCTACGCTTTGTTCGGCGATGTGGTCATGCCCACGTTGAACCAGCGTATCAAGGATATGTTCAACTACGCCGGCGCGCTGGGCGGCTGATCCGTGGCATCCGTCCTGCAGGGGACGCTGTTCCTCATCGGACTTATGAGCGCGGCATGGACGGATCTCCGGCGCAGGCAGATCCATGACCTTTCCGGTATCGTCATCGCAGGGGCGGGGCTGATTTCCTTCAGCCCCGCCCACCTTTTGGGTCTACTGCTGTCCGTTCCGTTCCTGCTGGCAAGCAACAGAGGGCGCGGCGGCATGGGAGATGCGCTGCTTATCGCCGCCTCCGGCTTCCTGCTGGGCTTTCTGCGCGGAGTCGCCGGACTGGTGCTGGCACTGGTGCTGTACTGCCTTTTCTACCTTGCAATAGCCGCCCTGCACAAGATCCGCAGGCAAGAGCGTCCACCGGAGAGCTATCCATTCGCGCCATTTCTTGCAGCGGGCTTCTTTACCGCATATATCATCTAAGAATAAGGAGGACTTGCTCCATGAGTATTTTCAAAAACCGCACGGTCATCGGCGTTATCTGCATTCTGCTGGCACTGGTGATCTGCTTCGGCATCACGCCGCTGTTCAATCAGAGCATCAGCCAGAAGGCGGAGATCGTCCGTGTGACGAAGGACATTCACGCCGGCGAGCTCATCACCAAAGACATGGTCACCACGGCCGAGGTCGGCTCCTACAATCTCCCCTCCGGCCTTATGACCGCGAAAGACAATGTAGTGGGCAAATACGCCAAGGCGGACCTTGCCGTTGGCGATTACATTCTCGCCGCAAAGCTCTCGGACGCGCCTGCCGCCGAGAATGCGTATCTCTATAATCTGGATGGCACGAAGCAGGCCATCTCCGTCACCATCAAGAGCTTCGCCACCGGGCTGTCCGGTAAGCTCCAGAGCGGCGACATCGTATCGGTCATCGTGGCGGACTACCCGGAGGACGGTGAAACCACCATCCCCGCCGAGCTGC
>OGQV01000434.1_pt1 | contig 41483 bp, 20 predicted proteins | sample 1553311 | NCBI WGS metagenome assembly OGQV01 (sample SAMEA2579976, study PRJEB22360) | human gut metagenome
AGCGCCACTTCCGACCCGACGCTCGCCGAGGGGAGCATGCCGAGCGAGCCGCTGATGACGCTGGCCTCGTCGGTGAGGATGTCGCCGAACATGTTCTCGGTGACGATCACGTCGAAATGGGTCGGCTGGCGTACGATCTGCATCGCGGCGTTGTCCACGAACATGAATTCCAGCTCCACTTCGGGGTACCGGGGCGCCATATCCTGCGCGACCTCCCGCCACAGGCGCGAGGTTTCGAGCACGTTGGCCTTGTCCACGACCGTCAGGCGCCGCCGGCGGCTCATGGCAAGCCGGAATGCGACGTCCAGCACGCGTTCGATCTCCGTGCGCGTGTAGGTGCAGGTGTCGAAAGCCTCCGTCCCGGCTTCGTTGCGCCCCTGCGGCCGGCCGAAATAGATGCCGCTCGTCAGTTCGCGCACGCAGATGAAATCGGTGCCGCGCACCACCTCTGCCTTGAGCGGCGAGCGGCCGACCAGCGTGTCGAACAATGCGATGGGGCGCAGGTTGGCGAACAGTCCCAGCGATTTGCGCATGCGCAGCAGTCCCTGCTCGGGACGTACCGGGGCCTTGGGGTCGTTGTCGTACTTGGGGTCGCCGATGGCACCGAACAATACGGCGTCGGCAGCCTGGCAGATGGCGTGCGTCTCGTCGGGATAGGGGTCGCCCGTGGCGTCGATGGCGCAGGCGCCCACTAACGCCTCGCGGTAGTCGAATCGGTGTCCGAATTTCGCCGCCACGCGGTCGAGTACTTTCGTGGCCTCGGCAATGATTTCGGGGCCGATGCCGTCGCCGGCTAAAAGGGCTATGTTAACATCCATGGTCGTTGTATGTTGGTTCGATTATGTTCAGCATTTTGATCGTCGCCTTGATGGCGGCTTCGGTCTGGTCGGCATCCAGCCCGCGGGTCTTGAACTCCTTGCCGCCCGTCTCCCACGTGATGATCGTCTGCACGAAGGCATCGGTTCGTCCGCCGGGCGGGATCGAGACGGTGTAGTTGCGCAGCATCGGGAACTCGCGGCCGAGCTGGTGCTTGTAGATCTGCCTGAGCGCCCGCATGAAGGCGTCGTACTGGCCGTCGCCGACCGAGGTCTGCTCGTATTCGCAGCCGTTGATCTCGATCTTGAGCGTTGCGGCCGGGTGCAGCCCCTGTGCCAGCGACAGGCTGTAATTGAGTATCCGCACGGGGTTTTCGACCTGGTCGTAGCGCAGTACGTCGGCGATGATGTAGGGCAGGTCTTCGGCCGTCACCAGCTCCTTCTTGTCGCTCAGCTCGACTACCCGCTCGGTTACCTTGCGCATCGAGGCTTCGTCGAGCTCGATGCCCAGCGCTTCGAGGTTCTTCAGGATGTTGGCCTTGCCCGAGGTCTTGCCCAGGGCGTATTCGCGTATGCGTCCGAAGCGTTCGGGCAGCAGCTCGTTGAAATAGAGGTTGTTCTTGTTGTCGCCGTCGGCATGGATGCCGGCACACTGCGTAAAGACGTTCTCGCCGACGATCGGGCGGTTGCCCGGGATACGGATGCCCGTGTAGGTCTCGACCATGCGGCTGACGTGGTTGATCTTCGTTTCGTCGATGCCCGTGAGGCAGTGAAGCCGGTCGTGCAGCACGGCCACCGTGCTCGACAGGGGTGCGTTTCCTGCGCGTTCGCCCAGCCCGTTTATGGTTACGTGAACCCCGTGGAACCCGGCTTTCACCGCAGCTGCGGTGTTGGCCACGGCCAGGTCGTAATCGTTATGGGCATGGAAGTCGAACCTAAGCTGGGGATAGCGTGTCACCATGTCGCGGCAAAACCGTTCGGTGGCATAGGGGTCGAGGATGCCCAGCGTGTCGGGGCACATGAAGCGCTGCACGGGGGCGTCGGCCAGCCCGTCGAGTATCGTGTAGACGTACCCGGGCGAATCCTGCATACCGTTCGACCAGTCTTCGAGGTAGACGTTCACCTTCATGCCCCGCGCGACGGCCCCGCCGATCGTGGCGCGGATGTCGCAGAGGTGCTCCTGCGGAGTGCGGCGCAGCTGTTCGCGGCAGTGTTTGAGCGACCCCTTCGCCAGCAGGTTCACCACGCGGCACCCGGCCTGGCCGAGCCAGTCGAGCGACACGCCGCCGTCGATGAATCCCAACGCCTCGATGCGGTCGGTATAACCTTTCGCGGCAGCCCATTCGGCGATGCGGCGCACGGCCTCCTGCTCGCCCTGCGAAACCCGCGCCGAGGCTATCTCGATGCGGCTCACGCACAGTTCTTCCAGCAACAGCCGGGCGATGGAGAGTTTTTCGCGGGCGTTGAACGAAACCCCCGACGTCTGCTCGCCGTCGCGCAGCGTGGTATCCATTATTTCTACGCGGGGATACATCGCGCTGCTATTTATGCGCCTGTTCGAACGCTTCGATCTGGGGCGCGATGCTGCGCAGGTAGTCCACGTCGTCGTAGCCGTTCAGCAGGCACCGCTTCTTGTATGCGTCGATCTCGAAGCGCTCGCTGCGGCCCGTGGCGCAGATCGTCAGCGTCTGGTTGTCCAGGTCTACGGTGAATTGCGTCGCAGGGTTGCCGTCGATCGCCGCGAAGACCGCCGCGAGGAACTCTCCGCTTACCGTGATCGGCAGCAGCCCGTTGTTGAGGGCATTGTTGCGGAAGATGTCGGCGAAGAAGCTCGACACCACGACGCGGAACCCGTAGTCGGCGATGGCCCATGCGGCGTGCTCGCGCGAACTGCCGCAGCCGAAATTGCGGCCTGCGACGAGGATTTTGCCCCCATAACGGCTGTCGTTGAGCGGGAACGAGGCGATCCGCTGCCCCCGGGCGTCGTAGCGCCAGTCGCGGAAGAGGTTGTCGCCGAATCCTTTGCGCTGGGTGGCTTTCAGGAAACGTGCCGGGATGATCTGGTCGGTATCTATGTTCTCCGTGCTCACGGGCACGGCCCCCGAAGTGAAGGTTTCGAATTTGGGTATGGACATATTGGTTTTGTTTTTTCCGGCATTCGGCAGCGGCCATTTTGCCGCAAAGCGGCATGTAAGCCCCTGCCTGAAGCGGGGGTTTGGGGGTGGGCCGGAATTATAAACGACGCCGAAGGCGGCGGCAACGACCGGCCGATCCAAACCGAAGTTAAAAATTTTTACATTTCAAACACCTTGCGCGGATCCTCGATCCTGCCGCATACCGCGGCCGCGGCGGCTACCGCAATGCCTGCAAGCATGGTGCGCGCACCGGGCCCCTGGCGCCCTTCGAAGTTGCGGTTCGAGGTCGAAACGCTGTATTTGCCTGCCGGGATCTTGTCGGCGTTCATCGCCAGACACGCCGAGCAGCCCGGCTGCCGGAGCTCGAACCCGGCGGCGGCGAGCACTTTGTCGAGCCCTTCGGCCCGTGCGGCGGCTTCGACGCCTTTCGAACCGGGGACGATCCATGCCGTCACGCCCTGGGCCTTGCGCCGGCCTTCGACCAGCTTGGCGAAGCGCCGCAGGTCTTCGATGCGGCCGTTGGTGCAGCTGCCCACGAAGACATAGTCGACGGGTTTGCCGAGCAGCTTTTCCCCGGCTTTGAATCCCATATACTCCAATGCCTTGGGGTCGGCCTCGGCCGGGATCTGCGCATCGACGGCCATGCCCATGCCGGGGTTGGTGCCGTAGGTAATCATCGGGGCGATGTCGGCGGCATCGAACCGGTACTCCTTGTCGAATACGGCGTCGGCATCGCTGTAAAGCGCCTCCCAGCGGGCGACGGCCTGGTCGAACGCCGCTCCCTGCGGCGCACGTTCGCGCCCGCGCAGGTAGTCGAACGTCGTCCGGTCGGGGGCGATCATGCCGCCCCGCGCACCGCACTCGATGCTCATGTTGCAGACGGTCATGCGCCCCTCCATCGAGAGCGATCGGATCGCTTCGCCGGCGAACTCGATGAAGTAGCCCGTGCCGCCCGAAGCGGTGAGCTGCGAGATGATGTAGAGCACGACATCCTTGGCTTCGACGCCCGGGCGCAGTGTCCCGTCGACCGTGATGCGCATGCTCCGCGGCTTGGACTGGATGATGCACTGGCTGGCGAAGACCATCTCGACCTCCGAGGTGCCGACGCCGAATGCCACGGCGCCCAGTGCCCCGTGCGTCGAGGTGTGGCTGTCGCCGCAGACGATGGTCATGCCCGGCTGTGTGAATCCCAGTTCGGGGCCGATGATGTGCACGATGCCCTGGCGCGGGTTTCCCACGCCGAAATGTTCGATGCCGAATTTGGCGCAGTTGGCCTCCAGCGCCTCGACCTGGCGCCGCGATTCGGCCTCGGCGATCGGCAGGTGCTGGTCGACGGTCGGGATGTTGTGGTCGGCCGTGGCGGTGATTTGTGCCGGGCGTGCCACGCCGATGCCGCGCCGTTCCAGGCCTGCGAAAGCCACGGGCGACGTCACCTCGTGGATGTACTGGCGGTCGATGTAGAGCACCGAACGTCCGCCGTCTTCGGTGCGCACGGTGTGCGCATCCCATATCTTGTCCAGAAGTGTCCTGCCCATCTTACTCCTCCTTTTCCTTGCGTTCGGTTACGTTCAGTACGCGCAGCGCGTCGAGGAACGCCTCGATCGACGCCCGTGTGGTGTCGGTGTGCGCGGCGAAGCCGTGGACGGTGCGGCTGCCGCACTGTACCTGTACGTGTACGCGCCCCACGTCGTTCGAACCTTTGGTGATGGCCTGCATGAGGAACTCCATGAGCACGACCTTCTCGTTGATCAGGGTCTTGATCGCCGACACGGCGGCATCCACCGGGCCGTTGCCCGTGGCGATGGCCATGCGCTCGTGGTCGCCGAACTTCAGCACCACGGTCGCCGTCGGGACGAGCGTGCCGGTGGTCACCTGCAGGAATTTGAGCGATACGGACTGCTGTTTCATGCGGTCGATGTCGCCCACCAGGTATAGCAGGTCGTAGTCGTGGATCTCCTTTTTCTTGTCGGCAAGCTCGAGGAACTTGCCGTATGTATCGTCCAGCTCTTCCTGCGTGAGGTCGTAGCCGAGCAGTTCGAGCCTGTGTACGAGCGCCGCGCGGCCGCTGCGGGCCGTCAGGGCGATGACCGACTCGTTGAGGCCGATGTCCTGCGGGTCGATGATCTCGTAGGTCTGGCGGTCTTTCAGTACGCCGTCCTGGTGGATGCCCGACGAGTGGGCGAAGGCGTTGCGGCCGACGATCGCCTTGTTGGGCTGCACGGGCATGTTCATCAGGCTCGACACCAGGTGCGAGGCTTTGGTGATCAGGCGTGCGTCGATGCCGGTGTCGACGGCGATCTCCTTGTGGCAGCGCAGCGTCATCACCACCTCTTCGAGCGAGGTGTTGCCTGCGCGTTCGCCGATGCCGTTGATCGTCACCTCGGCCTGCCGCGCACCGTTGAGGATGCCGCTCAAGGTGTTGGCCGTAGCCATGCCCAGGTCGTTGTGGCAGTGGGTCGAGATGATCGCCTTGTCGATGTTGGATACGTGGTCGACCAGGTATTTGATCTTCGCGCCGTATTCGTGGGGCAGGCAGTAGCCCGTGGTGTCGGGGATGTTGACCACCGTAGCCCCGGCCGCAATGGCGGCCTCGACCACGCGGGCGAGGTATTGAGGATCGGCGCGCCCGGCGTCTTCGGCGTAGAACTCCACGTCCTCGACATAGCTTTTGGCGTATTTCACGGCTTCGACGGCCTGTTCGAGGATTTTCTCGGGCGTCGAGCGCAGTTTGTCGTAAATGTGCTGGGGCGAAACGCCTATACCCGTGTGGATGCGCTTGTGCCTGGCCAGTCGCAGGGCATCGGCGGCGACGTCGATGTCTTTTTTCACGGCGCGGGTCAGCGCACAAATCGTCGGGGCCGAAACGGCCTTCGAAATCTCGAGTACGGAGTTGAAGTCTCCGGGGCTGGAAATCGGGAACCCCGCTTCGATGACGTCCACGCCGAGGCTTTCCAGCAACTTGGCGACTTCGATCTTCTCGGTGGTGTTCAATTGGCAGCCCGGCACCTGCTCGCCATCACGGAGCGTGGTGTCGAAAATAAACAGTTTCTCGCACATAATATGACTAATCTAACTAACCTTGGCAACAAATATATTAAAAATATTTTCTAAATTCCTATTTTACCGGAGGAAAGTGCCTCTTATACCCGAATTTAGCGGCGTTTTCCCTCCGGGAGTACGAATCCGGAAATAAAAACGGCTCCGGATGCCCGAAGCCGTTTTCCCATATATTTTCAGGTGTCGCCGGAACCTTCTGCCGGTTGCGCTGCGTTTTCCCGGCTGCCGGGGCGGCATTAATCGACCACCTCGACCCACTGTCCCTTTTTCAGGGCGCGGACGGAGTTGTCGTACATCGCCTCGCAGTAGACCGAAGGCAGGTAGTAGCGCCCCTTGTAGGTTGCCGTCAGCTTGACGGGGATCTCCTTGCTTTCGCCCCTGCTCAGGTCGAAGTAGCTCAGCACCCGGTCGTCGCGGATATCCTGGTAGGTGAGCGACGACAAGTCCCGTTCGGAGGTGATCTCCCATCCTGCCGGGAAGATGTGGGTCAGCGCAAGGTCGGCGTACCGTTCGTAGCCGCTCTTGTTCGAAACGGTCACGATGGCGTAGAAATCGGTCGATACCCGGATCGAGGCAGGGTCGATGGCGGCACCGTCCATATTTGTGTAACGCACGTCGATCCGGATGCCGTTCGCAGCTTCGGTCTCCTCGCCCTTGCCGGGGGTATAACTCTGGCTGACGACCGCGTACAGGCTGCCCGAACCGTTGTTCCTCACCTCAGTCGGTGCGGCCAGGGGCATGCTCTCGATGGATTTGTCGGTCTTGACGATCTCCCTGCCCGCTGTGGCGTCGATGCCGGTCTGTCCCGCTACGGCGAAATTGGAAAGGGTGCTGAGCATCCATGCCGTCGACTGGGTGCTGAGCCACCTGTCTTTCTTGAGGATGTCCGACATCTTCAGCGCCATGCGGAAAGCCTCTTCGCGGCGTCCGAGTATCGTGAGCGTCATGAGCGAGATCGACATCCGGCGTTCGTCGCTGTTGTAGGTACCGTCGTAGGGGTTGGCCTTTTCCGCGTTGTCCCCGCAGAGCGAGATCAGCCCTTCGGCGACTTTCCTGTTGCCGTCCAAAGCGTATGCCGCCGCCAGCAGCCACTTGGCGTCGCTACTCAGCGAGGCGGCCTTTTCCCGGAGCTGGTTCATGGCACCCCGGGTCGGAGTCCCGTTCAGCGCCAGCACATACTGGGTATAGGCCTGGGTCAGGTAGTAGTCCGAGGGGTTGCCGCGCAGGTATTTGAGCGCCCGGTCGAGCATCGCCCTGTCCACGCCGTAGCCGTGTTTCGCAGCCTCGATCAGGAAGTGCGTCGCATAGACCGTCCCCCATTCCGAACCCGACGTGTTGCCGCTCCAGTAGGCGAATGCGCCGTCGGAGAGCTGGTAGCTGCCCAGGCGTGAAAGCACGCTCTTGACGTTGCGGTCGATGTCCTGCAGCATGTTCGCGTCGCACTCCACGACCGAGGGCAGGTAGAGCTGCGGGAAGGCGCCCGAGGTGATCTGCTCGATGCAGCCGTGGGGATACCTCACCAGGTATTCGAGGCGCCGCGAAAGGTCTAAGGGCGGGATCGACGAAAGTTCCAGCTTGGCCTCGCCGTTCTCCTTGAGGGGTCTTATCTCGGCCGTCTTGCCCGGGTCGATGACATAGTCCTTCGACAGGGTCACATAGGGGTTCGGTTCCCGGACGTCCAGTTCGATTTCCGACGCGGAGCTGTCGCCCGACGACGTAGCCGTGACCCGCACCTTTCCGATGCCGGTTCTGGTGTTGACCTTCAGGCGGAACGATACGACCTCCTCGCCGCTCCGGCCGAGCGTGATGCTCTTGCTGGACGGCCCGACGGTCGAGAACGATTCGTTCGCGGCGATCTTTACGTCGACTTTCCCGACCCCGTCTTCGAGGGCGAAGACCGTGACCGGCACCTCGACTTCCTCGTCGGTGGAAACTACGCGGGGCATGGTGGCCTGCACCAGCAGCGGTTTTTTCACCGCGACATCCTTTTCCGCGGCGCCGAACGCCCGGCCGTTCGAGGCGACCACCATCACCCGAACCTCGCCGAAGTAGGGCGGGAGCGTGATTTTGTGCGTGTTCGTCTTCCCGGCTCCCAGCTTCTGTGCGTCGATGAACCGTACGACGGGCTTGAATCGCTGCGCTTTGAGCGCCCCCGTGTTGGGCTGCTCGGCGTCGCCGCCGATGGCGAACATCTGTTCGATCCTGCCGCCATAGGCGCCGATGACATAGTCGAACATGTCCCACGTGCGGACGCCCAGTGCCTCGGTCGCGTTGAAATAACCGTAAGGGTCGGGGGTTTTGAAGCGCGTCAGTCCCAGCAGCCCCTCGTCGACGAGCGCCAGCACGTAGCTCATTTTCCGGCCGTTTTTCTCCCGGACTTTTATCGTCACCTCTGATTCGGGTTTTACCGTTTCGGGCATCTCGACCACGGGGGTGAGCTTTCGCGCGGCGTCCTCGACGTCGAGCCGCGTCACGCCGAACAGGCGGATCGGTGCGTCGTTGAGCGTCGAGTTGTGGGGCTGGACGAGTGTTACCGAGACATAGATGTTGGGGGCCATCCCCTCCTTGACGGGGATCTCGATGTCGGTTTGCTTGCCGGTGCACTCCACCCAGAAGCTTTCCCGCACGACGCTGCCGCTTTCGATGCCGACCAGCGCCCGTGCGCCCGGCGACGAGGGGATGGTGACCCTGGCCTTGTCCCCCGGGACGTATTTGGCCTTGTCGCGGGTGAGGGCGAGCCGCGTGGCGGCATCCGTCACCGAAGTGACGTCGCCCCGCCAATCGGACGAGGATACGCATACGATCCGGGTCGCCGAGTGTGCCCGGTTCGGGCTCGTGACGCGGATCATGTAATAGCCGTAATCGCCCGTGCTCCAGCGCATCGTGGCCTGCCCCGTGCCGTTCGAAAGGGTTGCCTGGAGGGTCTTGTAATTCGAGTTGAGCGCATTTTTGGCGTAGTGCGCCTGGGAATTGGGCGTTGAGGCGTCCCACCACCAGTAGGAATCCATTTTGTAGACCGATACGAGCACGTTTTCACTGCCGGGTTCGGGCTTGCCCTTGGCGTCGAGCATCACGACCTTTATGATATGCTCCTTCCTGCTGTCGAGGTATTCGTCGCCCCAGTCGCTTTTCTGGGTGGCGACCCCGATCCCGAAATAGGTGTCATAGGGCGATACGGTCGCGACCTGCTGGTCGACGCTGAAGTCGCCGCTCTTTTCGAAGACCTTCACCGTGAATTTGCCGCTCAGCATACCGGGGCTCAGCCCTTCCAGCGAGGAGAGTTCGTCGGTCGAGAGCGACAGCGACCCTTGGGCGTCGGTGGTGCCGGTGACGATTTCCCGCTCCTCGGTGCCAAAGTATTTCGAGGCGTCGTCGAACGAATAGCCCTCGTAGCCCTTGAAGCGAGTGGCGGTCTGTGACAACTGCGCCTGGAGCACCGCCTTGGCATCGGCCGCAGGGGCGCCGTGCAGCCACCGGGCGGTCAGGCTGCCCGTGAAATGCGCGGCGTCGACCAGTTGCCCGTCCCCGAGTTTCAGCTCGATTTTCATCCGGTTGGGCTTGATCGCGTCCACCCGGACGGATTTTTCGAACTGTGCGCCGCCGAAGGTGATCTTGGCCCGCCATAGCCCTGTCGGCGACGCCGGCGTCGTCCCCAGGCTGAACGTATAGATGCCGTCCGAGGAGCTGTTGTTCACGAGCGACTGCACCAGCTGCCCGTTCGGGTTGAAGAATTCCAGCGATGCCGGGTGGCTTTCGGGCAGCGGATTGTCCGAGGTGACGATGAACGTGAGGTGTATGTCGTCGCCCGGGCGCCATACGCCGCGTTCGCCGAAGATATAGCCTTTTATCCCCTTGGGATTTGCCGTGCCGCCCACGTCGAAATTACTCAGCGACAGGGCTGTGCCCGGTTCTACCTTCACGAAGGTGACGTCCCCTCCGGCTTCGGCCGTGACGATGTAAGGCTCGTCCTTCGTCCTCAGCACGGCCCGCCCTTCGGAATCGGTGCTCGCTTCGGCCAGTACCTGGTTCTGCCGGTCGTAGGCCCTGACTTTGCAGCCCCCTTTGGGGCGGGCGGAGACCAGGTCGGTCGTGTAGACGACGTACTGGTCGCTGCCGCTGCTCTTGCAGATGAGGCCGATGTCGGACTGCACGACCACTTTCGACCGCTCCTTGTAAGTCCTGTAATCCCCGAAATAATAGTCGTAGTCGTATTCGTCGTCGACGGGCGTAAGCGGGTCGACACCCCGGATTTCGAGCAGGTACATCGACTTGCGGCTCTCGGTGATCAGGCGGCTCAGGTCGAGCGAATAGGTATTGCCCTGGTCGAGCCTGGTCGAAGACCTGGCCCCCAGGTCGATGGTCGTGTCGCGGACGACGCGCGACACGTAATCCATGGATGAATAGTACTGGTCGTCGTAGTAGTTCTGCTGGAAGAATTGCAGCAGGTTGTTGGCGAATATCTTTCGTACCCGCACCCGGGCTTTCTGGTAATTCACCGCCTCGAACAGCAGCGACATGTCGTTCGACGAGGGAAGGATCGAGCCTTTGCCCGTGAAGCGGATCGAGGGGGTGCGCGACGGCAGCGTAGCCGTGAACGAATAGCTCTCCTTGAGCTTCTGCCCGTTCTTGCTCACTACGTCGCGGCCGATCGTGACACTATGCGCTCCCGTGGGGCGTGCTTCGGGATAGATGTAGAGCCTGTTTTTGTCGACCGAAGTCCGGAACTTGGTGTCGAAGCGGATCAGGTTTTTCAGATCCTGGTTCTGCCGGATGGGTTCGGAGAAGGTGACCACGATGGCGAGCGGTTCCGGATTTACGCTGTGGTCGATGACCGCGTATTCGTCCTTGCGGGGGACTTCCACCCGGAGGGTCTGCTTTTCGTCGTAATTGAAATCGAGCGTCAGCGTATAGCCCTCATCGCCCCGCGGGACGATGTTGCCCACGGTGTATTGGTGCGTGAGCCCGTCTTCCGAATGCGTCCATTTGACGTCGGTACCCGCCGCGCCGCTTATTTTGAGGTTCCGTTCCATGTAGCTGCCGTCGGCATAGTCCGACGAGACGATCTCGCCGATGAGCACATAGCCGGTCATCTCGTCGTTCTGCTGCAGCCAGCTGTCGTTGTAGGTAAACCGCAGTTTGGGGGTCGCAAACCTGAACTCCGCGATGCCCTTGTGCTGCCGGCCGGTGAGTTTCGCGGCGTCGATGGCCACCTTGTACTGCGTGTCGTATTGCAGCGGGGATTTGGGGACGATGCGGATCATGCGCATCCCCGACAGGTAGGCGTCGAAACCGACGGCCGGGGTGATTGATATGGCATCCTGCATCGCGCTTTCCTCGACTTGTACGTTTTCGACGAACGTCACGTGGAGAGGCATCCTGACGCCCGTCACTCCGTTGGTCGACCATTCGATGATGTCGGACGTCTGCTTGCTGCACGAGGCGATGAGCAGGGCGGACAGCGCAAACAAAGCATGGCATATTGTTTTCATAATGGGGGATTTTAGGTAACTTTGCCAAAGATACGTAAAAATATGGCAAAAAAACCGGCTAAAAAGAGAATATGTTTTTTCGCGATGCTGGTCGTTGCCATGCTCGCCGCGGGGTATTGTTTGTTCCTGCCCCGGACGCTCTTCGACGAGCCTTTTTCGGCGACCGTGTGGAGCCGCGACGGCCGCCTGATGTCGGCCAAGGTCGCCTCCGACGGCCAGTGGCGTTTCTTTCCCACGGACAGCGTCCCCGAAAAGTTCCGGATCGCCATCACGACCTACGAGGACAAACGTTTTTACCGCCATTTCGGGGTGGATCCGCTGGCGCTGGGGCGTGCCGTGCGGCAGAACCTTGCGGCCGGGCGGATCACGAGCGGGGCGAGCACGCTCACCATGCAGACCATCCGCCTGAGCCGCGGCGGGAAACCCCGCACGTTCCGGGAAAAGTTCGTCGAGATGGTGCTCGCCACGCGCCTCGAACTGCGTTGCAGCAAGGATGAAATCCTGGCCCTCTATGCTTCCCATGCGCCTTTCGGAGGCAACGTGGTCGGGCTGGAAAGTGCCGCGTGGTACTATTTCGGCCGCAGTGCGGCACAGCTTTCGTGGGCCGAATGTGCCATGCTCGCCGTGCTGCCCAACTCTCCGTCGCTGATCCATATCCGCCGCAACCGCGAACGGCTGCGGGAGAAGCGTGACGGGCTGCTCGACCGGATTTGGCACGACGGCCGTATCGACTCGCTGACATGCGCCCTCGCAAAACGGGAGCATCTGCCCGACGCCCCCGAACCGATGCCGATGGAGGCGATGTACCTGCTGGGTAAAATGCGCGAAGGGTCGCTCCGCTCGACGCTCGACTACGACCTGCAAAGCCGGGTCAACGACCTCGCCCGGCGCTACAACAAGCGTTACCGGGGTAATAAGATCAACAACATGGCCATCGTCGTCATGGACGTGGGGAGCGGCGAAGTGCTCGCCTACGTAGGGAACGTGTACGACCCCGCCGACCGCACCGAGGGTACGAGCGTCGATGTGATTCCCGCCCCGCGCAGCAGCGGCAGCGTGCTCAAGCCCCTGCTCTATGCTGCGATGCTGGACAACGGGACGGCATTGCCTGCGATGCTTTTCCCCGACGTGCCGACCTATTACAGGGACTTCACACCCCACAATTACAACCGTACCTTCGACGGGGCGGTGCCTGCCGACCGGGTGGTCGAGCGTTCGCTCAACGTCCCTTCGGTGAGGATGCTCGACAAGTACGGGAAGGAGAACTTCCTTGCGCTGGTGCGTGCCCTGGGCTTCGGGACGATCGACCGGAGCGCCGCCCATTACGGGCTTTCGCTGATTTTGGGCGGCGCAGAGATTTCGTTGTGGGATCTGACCTCGGCCTACATGAAATTGGCGGCCAAACTCAACGGCCGGCAGACGATACGCACCCCGCATTACGACCCCGACGGCGGCACGGCGGTCGATGCCGGGGATATTCCCCTCTCACGGGGCGCGATATGGCTGATGGCCAATTCGATCAGCCACGTGGCCCGTCCCGAGGAGGAGGGCGAATGGCAGTATTTCTCGTCGTCGAAGAAGATCGGCTGGAAGACGGGTACCAGCTACGGCAACCGCGATGCGTGGGCTGTCGGCATGACCCCCGACTATGCCGTCGGGGTCTGGGTGGGGAACTGCACGGGTGAGGGACGCCCGCTGATGACGGGCGTGGGGTATGCTGCGCCTGTCCTGTTCGAGGTCTTCGGCCTGCTGCCCAAAGGGGAGTGGTTCGCGGAGCCCGTCAGCGACCTGGAACCCGCCGTGGTCTGCTGCCAGAGCGGCTATCTGGCGTCCCATATCTGCCCCGACCGCGATACGGTGATGATTCCCCGTGCGGCCGCCCTCGGGGAGGTGTGCCCCTACCACCGGATCGTCAACCTGAGCGCCGACCTGAAATACCGTGTGACGGCGGATTGCTACGACCCGGCCAGGATCGTCCGCATGCCGATGTTTATCCTCCCGCCTGCGCAGGAGTGGTATTACCGCCGGCAGCATCCCGACTACCGACCGCTGCCCCCGCTGCATCCCGGCCTGCCGGGTAACCGGGCCGAAAACAATCCCATCGACATCATCTACCCGCAGCCGGGGCGTGTGCTGGTCGCCCCGAGGTCGCTCGAAGGGGAACAGCAGAGCCTTGTCTTTACGGCCGTGCACCGCGACCGCAATGCCGTGCTGTTCTGGCATATCGACGACGATTATATCGGTTCGACCTCTTTCGAACATAAGGTCTCCGTCCGCCCGGCGCCGGGGAAGCACCGCCTGACCGTGATCGACGAACACGGCGCTTCGCAGAGCGTCGTGTTCAGTTGCCGCTGACCCCTCCCGGCGCCGGATTGCCCGGCTCCGCCCTTGTCCGGCTGCTTACCCGTCTATCCGTAGTCGTGTATCCGGGCTATTCCCCCTCGTCCTGTCGTTTGTGCCCGGTACGCAGCGCGTTCAGCCTGCGTCCTGTTTCCGCGACCTGCTTCTCGCCCAGCGGATAGCAGCATATGAACACGACCGAAAGGATCGTCCCGGCCGCCGGCAGCAGGCTCATCATGGCACGTATGCCGTTTTGTACCGCGATGCCCTGCACGGCATTGGCTTCGAAACCGTAATGCCCCAGCAGCCAACCTGTCAGGGCACCCCCGAGCGTCCATCCGAATTTCTGGGACATCGACGAGGAGGAGAAGATCAGCCCCGTGGCGCGGCGTCCCGTCTTCAGTTCCGAGTAGTCCGCGATGTCGGCGTACATCGACCACAGCAGCGGGAAGATGCTGCCCGCACACATGCTTATCAGCACCTGCAGGAGCATCATGGCCCAGATGTCGCGGGCACCCGGAAGCCAGAAGGCAGCACTCAGCACCGTTGCCGCCGCCATTGCTCCGAGATAGGTGTTTTTCTTGCCGATGCGGTTCGAAACGGGTGTCACGAGCAGGATGCCCGCGATGTTGGCGGCCTGCCCCAGTACGAGGAAGAGCGTGGTGAGCGAAAGCGTCGTGCCGGTGCTTTCGGCGGGGGCTGCGGCCTGGACATAGTATTTGAAATAATAGACGGCGGCCCCGTCGCGGATCGAGTTGAAGATGAGAGCTGCGATACCGGCTCCGAGCAGGATCCACCACGGCCGGTTGTGCAACAGGTCTTTCAGGTCTTCGCGCAATGGATGGCGTTCGGCATGTACGGGTTGCACCCGCTCGCGTGTCCAGCCGTACGTACAGAAGAAAAATGCGACCGCTATCGCCGCCAGTACGGCCGTGGCCGCCTGCCAGCCCGTCTGCGGGTCGCTGCCCCGGCTGAACCATCCCACCAGCGGTTCGATGGTCAGCAGTGCCAGGATGCTGCCGCCGAAGGCGAAGATCATCCGGTAGGAGGAGAGTGCCGTGCGGGACTTGGGGTTGTCGGAGATGACTCCCAGCAGCGAAGCGTAGGGGACGTTGATGAGCGAGTAGATCATCATCATCACTCCGTAGGTAATATAGGCGTAGACCAGCTTCCCGGCCATCCCGAAGCCCGGAGTAGTGAAAGTCAGTACGCCCGCCATGCCGAAGGGGACGGCGAACCACAGCAGGTAGGGCCTGAATTTCCCCCGGCGGCTTTGTGTCCGGTCGGCCAGTATCCCGACGACCGGATCGACGAACGAGTCCCAGAAACGGGTGATGAGGAACATCGTGCCGACGGCCGCGGCCGGGAGCCCGAAGATGTCCGTGTAGAAGAAGAGCAGGTAGGAACCGAAAAGTTTCCAGAACATCGAGGAAGCGGCATCGCCGAGCCCGTAGCCGACCTTTTCGCGGAATTTGATTTGTGTATCCATACTGTCTGTGCATTTATTGTGCGAACCCGGCGTCGTCCCATGTGTCCGTGCGGAACGGGAAGGCCGGCAGCCCGATGGTGTTGGTCAGGTTGACTCTCTCCACGACGTTGCGGAAAGCGTAACGAACGGCGACGGGTTCTGCCACGGCGTCGGAGCGGACTTCGACCTGACGGCTGAAATCGTAATCCCGGTGTATTACGAAAGCTTCCGCCGGATGGAATATACGATCTTTTCCCGCGATTTCAAACCCTTGCAGCGGAGTGTCCGTCGGGATCAGCGTCGAATTGCTCCTGAAGGTTACCACCGCGCGCCCGTCGCCGAAATCGGCACGCTCGAACAACGGGCCCCGGCTGTCGATTCCCTCGCATCCGTAAGTCCCCGTGAGAGCGAGCAGGGCCAGCCGCTGCCCTACGAGGTCTTTGCGCGGAGGGTGTATCTGGGTCGCATCCCCCAGGTCGGTGTTTACCGCCATGCCCGTATTGGGGATCAGGTCGAGGGCCCGGATCTGCGCTTCGACCATCAGTGGCAGCAGGATCGGATTTTCCTCGCCCCGGAAGCGGTGCATCGGGATGTCGTAGTCAAACGGTGCAAGTTGTACGTAGTAGAACGGCATTTGCTCACCGCCTCCCCATGCCGCCCGCCAGTTAGCCGCCAGCGCCGCCATGTCGTACGGGTATTTGGCATGGTATCCCTTGTTCGACTCGCCCTGGTACCAGATGAACCCCCGCAGCGTATAGGGGGTGAGCGGCCGGATCATGGCGTTGTAAAGCGCTGCTACCCGGTTCTGGGCGTCGTATGCCGCGTCGGTCGCAAGTATCTTTTCGTCGACGCTCTGTGCCGCTCCGGCGCTCATCCATGCCTCGATGCGCGTAGCGCCCCAGTCGCTTTCGATCAGCCCGACGGGAATCCCGAGGGCACGGTGCAGCCAGAGCCCGAAGTAATAGCCGACAGCGCTGAATCCCGAGGCCGGACGCATGGACGAGATTTCCCATTTCCCGGTGCAGTCCTGCTGCGGCTCGGACGCGGTAGCGCGGGCTACCTGGAAGAGCCGTATCCCGGGATAGCCGCCCGCGCGCATCGCCGCATCGAGCCCTCCGTGTACGGGTTGCGAATCGAAGCCTTTGAGGGGCATCTCCATGTTCGATTGTCCGGAACAAAGCCAGACTTCGCCGATGAGAATGTCGTCGAGCGTGACCCTTTCCCCGTCGTCGATAGTCAGCGTATACGGGCCCCCGGCTCCGGGTGTCCGGAGCCGTACGTCCCAGCGTCCTGCCCCGTCGGCGCGCACGTTGTGCGTTTGCGTATCCCACGAAGCGGTGAGTTTTATCCGCGCATCCGGCGCGGCCCATCCCCAGATGCGGGCTTCGCAGTCGCGTTGGAGCACCATGCCGCTGCCGATGAGCGAAGGCAGCCGTACCCGCCCCGTTCCCGGTTGGGCGAGACATAACGCGAGCAGCAGGAATAAGATGCGTTTCATCGTTTTATTCGGTTATGTTCATCGGTGCCGTGCCCGCCTGTTTGCAGGCGGCGCGGCGGTAGGCCAGCGTGTAGCAGGCATCCATTTCCGGATGGCCTTCGACGGTGATTTCGACCCGGAAACGGTCTGTGTCCCATGCCGGGAGTGCCGCGCGCGCCGTGGGGCCTGCGACGTTGCGGTTCTGCCCGGCGGCAGGGCTTTCCCAGCGGAGTATCTCGACGGTCTGTCCGGCAGCCCGGAGCGTCACGGTAAAGGAGAAGGGCCCGGCGGCTGCGAAACGGTCGTTGAGGAGCCATACCTCCGCTTCGAACAGCTCGCCTTCCGTCCAGTCGAACTTCGCGATGCGGGCGCTGGCGCAGAGCGGCCGGCAGGCGCGGCGCACCTGGTCGAGCGCAGGCTTGGGGACGGAGGGGTAGGCCACCAGCGAATTGTTGGCGGCCGCGGGCCACGGCTCGTCGAAACACCAGTTGAGCGCCATCGCACAATAGGGTTTCTGGCGGCGGGCTTCCTCGAAAACGGCTTTGTATCCTTCGCCCTGCATGAGCGAGCTGCGCTCGATCAGCTGGTCGAGTGTTTGCGCCCGTCCGAAATACCGCTCTATCGTCGGCTCCCCGAGCCATGTCGCGGGGCTGCCATCCCAGGCGCCGAAGGCATGGTGCTCCTCCCAGGCCGTCCCGGGGCGGGGCGGGAAGAGCTCCTCGGGCGGAATGATCTTTTCGAGGACTTCGCGCGGCGAAATGCCCGGGACGCCGAACTCGGTGTAGGCCGTAAAGTGGCTGTCGTTAATCAGCTGGAAAATATCGCGGCCCTCCCAGTAAAAAAGGTAGTTGCCGTGTGCCATGCCGTTCAGGGGCGATGTGGCGTTGAAGGGTATTTCCGGCGATAACCGGTAACAGAGTGCATTCAGCAGGCGCAGTGCGAGCGACTGGTCTGTCATGCCCGACCAGTTGTTGAACAGTTCGTTGCCCCCGCACCAGATCGCCAGCGACGGGTGGCGGCGCAGGCGGCGTATGATCGCCGTGGCCTCCTGCTCCAGCGTGGCGAGGTAATGCGGGTCATCGGGGTAGCAGTTGCATGCCAGCGGGAACTCCTGCCAAACGAGAATGCCCCTGCGGTCGCAGTATTCGAAGAAGCAGTCTTTGTTGACGATGCCTCCGCCCCACGAACGCAGGATGTTGAAATTGGTTGCTACGGCAATGTCTATCAGTTCTTTGCAGCGCTCTTCCCCGACTGTGCCCGGGAAAAGTTCGGGGCAGACCCAGTTGGAGCCTTTGGCGAAGATTCGGCGGCCGTTCAGTTCGATCTGCGCCGGGGCGGCGCTCCGCGTTTTCGGGAAACCTTTGGGTTCGCTCCATGCCCCTTCGTTCATTACGAGCCTTATCCGGCGGAAGCCGATCTGCTGTTCCACGCATTCGAGTTCCTTGCCTTGTGCGTCGAGCAGGCGGTAGCGCGAAGTGTATAGCACGGGTTCCCCGTGGTCATGCGTCCACCACAACCGGGGGTGTTCCACCCGGGCGGTAAGGCGCTCCCCGGCCGGGCCCCGGGCCCTGGCGGCCGGATGCCCTTCGGGGTCGAGCAGTTCCCAGTCGCTCTGGCACCCTCCGCACTCGCGACCTTCGGCTTCGATGCGAAGGTCGGCCCCCTGCAGGTCGTCGTCGAGTGTGTAGCCGACATGCAGCTCCGCCACGTGGGATTCGTTGCGAACCTGCAATCCGGTGTCATCCCAGATTCCCAGCGGTACCAGGCGCGGATGCCAGTCCCAGCCATATCCTACGGCAGGTTTCACGACGTCGGACGCTTGCGTGCGGTCGGCAGGCTCGGGGTGGCGCTTGGGGATGGGGAAGATCACGACTTCGAGCCGGTTGCTGGGCTCCAGGTATTCCGTCAGGTCGATTTCCACGGGGGAGAACATCCCTTCCCCTGCTGCGAGCAGGTGCCCGTTGAAGCGGATCTCGTATTGGTAATCGATCCCTTTCGAGACGAACCACAACCGCTGCCCCTGCCCGAGCCGCGGGGGCTCGAATTCCGTGCGGTAGGTGAAGAAACGGTCTTCCATCCACGTCATGCGGCGGTAGTTGCCGGCGTAGTTGTAGTCGGGGTATCCTTCGGCGCGTGCTAAGTCGAGCTGGACAGCCCCCGGGACAGTCGCCGGGCAGAAAGTTCCGGGTATGGTTTCCTTGTCCGGGGCGTGTCCCAGTTCCCAGGCAAGGGGCGATATGTCACGGTTTCGGATCATTTTTGGAGAGAGTATTCGTTACAGAGCAGGTATTCGGCCGCTTCGTCCTCCTCGATTTGCGGATAACGTCCCAGCGGTTCGTGGAAACGGTTGTCGGCGGTGTCGTCGTTGACCGTCGAGACTTCGCCGGCCAGGCAGTCACCTCCCTCGGCCCAGAACGTGTGGTACATGTAAGGTTCGAAAGTAATGCTCTGGCCCGGCCGCAGACGCAAAATTTCTCCGGCGCGCAGGGTCGTCGTGATCCCGTCAACCTGGAACGTGCAGGGGGTTTCGGTCATGCGTTCTTTCTGGTCTGCCTTCCATAATTTCATGCAGAGGTCGCCGCCGCCGCGGTTGATGATATCCTCCATCTTATGCCAGTGGAAATGAATCGGTGTAACCTGGCCTTCGCGTACGAACATGATTTTTTCGCAATAGGTCTTGCGATCGCGGGCGGGGTTCCCGTTGCGTATCGTAAAGAGCGTCAGCCCTTCCCGGCTGAAGTTTCCCTTGCCGAAATCGGTGACGTCCCACCCGAGGGCGTTGTCGCGTATTTCACGGCACTCTTCGCCGTGCCTGTTCCACATCGGGGGAGTCCATGTCGCCCACTCGGGTAGCGGGAAACGGTGCTCGGCTAAAAAATCCAGTGCTTCGCGGATTGATCGGTTTATTTCGGAGCGTTTCATTGGGTTTGGTAATTTAATCGGATGAATTCGGTTAACTGTTCTAAAGTCGGGGCGCCCCCGGTGCTGGTGGCGCTGAAGAGGTTGAAGCGGGCCGATGCGTTGGCCAGCCGGAGGGCGTCGCGCAGCGGCATCCGCTCGTGCTGGGCATAGAGCATCCCGGCGCAGAAGGCATCGCCGGCGCCTACCGATGAAACGATTGCTTTTGCCGCGACCGGGATGGCGTCGCACCAGCAGGTGTCGCCTTCCCGTGTGAGGGCGTAGCCGCCCTCGGGGAAATGGATGGCGCAAAGACGGCCGATTCCGCGGTGCATCAGTGTTTCGGCCGCCGCTTCCACCCGGTCGCGGAGCAGTACGCCTTCCGGGCTGCGGAGCTGCGTGCCGCAGACGGCTCCGGCCTCGATTTCGTTGACGATGAAATAGTCGATATGGGGAAGGCAGGGCTCCACGATGCTGCGGAACCGTCCGCCCTCTTCGGAAACCACGTCGACCGATGTCTCGTAGCCTTTCGCCTGTAATTCCTTCAGTACGCGGGCGGCGACGACGCCGTGTTGGGGGTCGGGTTTGTCCAGTTCGTCCAGCAGCAACAGGTACCCCAGGTGAAAAATCCGTGCGGGGGACTCCATTTGCAGGATATGCTCCGCGCTGAGGCGTGCGTTGGCTCCCCGGAAGTGGAAGAAGGTGCGCGAGCCCCCGTCGTATTCCGACATGACGTCGGTGTACGAGGTCGCGGCATCGGCGAGCGGGAGCATGTTGCCCGCGTCGATGCCGAGCCGTTCGATTTCACGCTCTATGTAGCTGCCGAAGGCGTCCCGGCCGATGCAGCCGCCGGCGTACAGCGGTAATGCGGCGCCGAGCCCCAGCCCTGCCAGGTCGGCCAGCACGTTGTGCGAGCAGCCGCCCAGCCCCGTTTCTACGCGGGTGATCGTCGTCAGGTTCCCCCGTGCGGGATATTGCCCGATTATTTTTACGTTGTCGACCAGCCATGTGCCGGCCGAGATGATTCCTCGTCTGTCCATAGTCGGGGCGGTTTAGGCTTTGCCGTCGCTCTCGAAGAGGCGGATATGTGCCGCGACGACCTTTTTCGAGGCTTCGGTGATGCGGCTTTTCAGGTCGATGTAATTCGGGGCGCCGTCGGCGGCGAGGTAACTGCGTATTTCATCCGTCGCCTCCAGCTGGATCGCCGTGGCCACGTTGATCTTGCAGATGCCGTTGCGGATGCAGGCTTTGAAATCCTCTTCGCTCGTGCCGCTGCCGCCGTGCAGAACAAGCGGAATGCCGTTGCGGGCGTTGATTTCGCGCAGCCGGCCGATGTTGAGGCGCGGGGTGGCGGTGTAACGGCCGTGCAGGTTGCCGATGGCGATGGCCAGCGCATCCGTACCGGTTTCGGCGATGAAGCGGGCCGACTCTTCGACGTCGGTGAAGATGTCCGCCGTCGTCGCGTCGCCCGTGCCCTCGCCTCCGGATCCGGTGTCGCCCACGCGCCCCAGCTCGGCTTCGACATCGACGCCTGCGGCATGGGCGAGCCTTGCGACGAGGCGGGTCCGGGCGATATTTTCTTCCAGCGGCAGGCCGGCACCGTCGAACATCACCGAACTGAAGCCCGCGCGGATGGCGCGGATGCAGGTTTCGGGGCTTTGCCCGTGGTCGAGGTGCACGGCGACCGGGATTTTCGCATCGCGTGCGGCCTGCAGGAAAACGGGGGCCATCAGTTCCATGGGCGCCCCGGGGAATTGCACTTCCGCAAGTTGCAGGATGACGGGCGCCCGCAACTCTTCGGCTGCGGCTATGGCTCCCATGACATTCTCGACGCTCAGGCAGTTGAATGCCCCGACGGCATAATGGCGTCGATGGGCATCCCGTATGATTTCTCGGAAAGGGGTTAGCATAATTAAATTAATTTAAAAATTTAAGCCGGATAATGGAAATTTCGATAGTCAAAGATAGCGTGTTCGTACGGGATAATCTGGTGAAATATCTGCATATGTATGTATTATTTTGACATTATCGTGCAATAATTTGGAATGCCAAAATACTCCTTATTTTATAAATATTCTTTTTATTGCTATTTGAGGCTGTTTTTGCGTGAGGGTAAAATTTCATACTGTGAAAATATTGTTATTTTTTGTCAAAATATCACCATGTATATGTTTTTCTTTCGTCTATATTTGTAATAGTCGATTCGGACGTATTTATTAAAAAAAATCGGTCGGACGACACCTATTTTATTATAGCCGGATTCGAGAAACCAAAACCTAAACAACTAACCTGTTCGCAAAATGATTAAAAACAAACTATTCATGCTATTGATTCCCTTGCTGCTGTGTGGCACCGGCCTGTTTGCCCAGAACGCGGCCGTACGGGGGATCGTGACGGGAAGCCCCGACGGGAAACCTATTGCGGGAGCATCGGTAGTGGTCAAAGGCTCCGTGAGGGGCACGACGACGGATGCTTCGGGGGCCTATACGGTCGCTGCGGGTACGGGGGACGTGCTTGTCATATCGTTCCTCGGCTACAAACCGCAGGAGGTGCCCGTTGCCGGCCGCACGGCGGTCGATGTGGAACTCCAGGAAGATGCCGAACTGGTCGAGGAAGTGATCGTGATCGGTTACGGTACGATGAAGAAGAGCGACCTGACGGGCAGCGTGGCTTCCGTGAAGGCTTCGGACGTGACACAAGTCTCGGCGGGGTCGATCGACAAACTCTTGCAGGGCCGTGTGGCGGGCCTGACGGTAATCGACAATTCGAACGACAGCCCCGAGGGGAGCGTGACGATGCGCGTGCGCGGAATCAGCTCCATCAACGGTTCCAATTCGCCGTTGGTGGTGGTAGACGGCGTGCCGATGGGCGATGCCGGTAATCTGACGAGCGTGAACCCCAATATCATCGAATCCGTCGAGGTGCTCAAGGATGCTTCGGCGACCGCTATTTACGGTTCGCGCGGCGCCAACGGCGTCATCATGATTACGACCAAGAACGGACAGAAAGACCACCGGAACGTCTGGTTCTCGGGGAAGGTCGGGGTCGGCGTTTTCAGCGACAGGCTCGACTACTGGCGCGATCCCGTGCAGATGGCGCGGCTGGAAAACGAGGCCTATGAGAACGGGGGCGCCGAAGGGCCGTATACCGGGAAGATCTGGTCGGACGGAACCTATTATCCTTCTATCGCCGAGATCGAAAGCGGGGCGTGGCCTTTCCGCACCAAATGGGCAGACCATGTGTTCCGCACCTCCGTCACGCAGGATTACAGCGTCGGGATCGAGGGCAGCGGCGAAAAGAACCGCTACTACGTGAGCCTGGGTTATTACGACGGCGAAGGCATGCAGTACAAGGACGACTTCGAAAAATATACGGTCGACATGTCCTATGACCACCAGGTCGCCCGCAATATCAACCTGAAGACCAAAGCGGGCTTCGTGCGCGGCTTCCGCACCTATAACAACGGAACGAGCTACGGGCGCAATCCCCTCTGGCCGGTTTATAACGGGGACGGCTCCTATTTCAAAAGCCAGCCCAAGGATTACGGGAACCCCGTGATGGTAAACAACGAGATTAAGAACGAGTCGGACAACATGTCGGGTTATGCACTCGTCAAAGCCGACTGGACGATCATCCCGGGACTGATCATGTCGGTGTCGGGCAACGCCCGCGCCGAGCAGCGCCGGTCGGCCTATTTCAATCCCCCGCTCTATACCCTTGCCGGGGATAACTACAATGGCGAAGGGGGGAACAGCGAATCGACCTATGTCAACCTGACGGGGGATGCCTACCTCACCTACAACAAAACTATCGGCGACCATACCTTTTCCGCCATGCTGGGCGGAAGCTACGAGAACAGCGTAAGCCGCGGTTCGAGCATTACCGGTCGCGGGTTCTCCAACGCGGCGCTCAAGGACGAGGTCGTTTCCGGCGCGGATAAGGTCATAACTTCAACGTCGCGCAGCCAGGAGATCCTCGCTTCGGGGTTCACCCGCCTGAACTATACGTTCAAGAACCGTTATCTGCTGACTTTCACGGCACGAGCCGACGGCGCTTCGAAATTCGCCAAGGGACACCGCTGGGGCTTTTTCCCGTCGGGTGCGGTAAGCTGGAAGCTGGAGGAGGAGCCCTGGATCAAGTCGCTCGGATTCTTCGACCAGCTCAAGCTGCGCGCCAGTTACGGGGTCTCGGGTAACCAGGGGATCTCCCCGTATCAGACCTTCGAGCGCTTCGGGTTCGATTACTACTGGTCGGGAGGCAAGGAGTACACCGTTTACGGCATCGGTTACCAGGATGGCCGCGAAGGGTTGGGCAACCGCTTCGTGACCTATGCGGGCATGGCCAACCACGAACTGACGTGGGAGAAGACCGCGCAGATGGATATCGGCCTCGACCTCTCGATCTTCAGGGGACGCCTGAATGTCACGCTCGACTATTACATTAAGAAAACGACCGACCTGCTGCGCAAACAGTACCTGCCTCCCAGCACCGGTTTCGATACGGTATGGGTCAATGACGGGGAGATCCGGAACAAGGGTTTCGAGGTCGCCGTCACGGGGCGCATCGTCTCGACCAAGGACTGGAATTTCTCGGCGACGGGTATCTTCAGCCTCAACCGCAACAAGGTGGTTTCGATCGGCACGGCCGAGAATTCGGGGGCTACGGTCGATGCCAACGGCATTTGCTATACGCAGTACGGCGGCAGCGTCTATAACGATGCTTTCCTCAACGTGTTGGCTATCGGCTATCCTGTCAATTCGTTCTACGGCTATATGGTCAACGGCATTATCCAGACTCCGCAGGGGGACGGGTCGAGTCCCAATACCCGCCCGGGCGAACTGAATTACGTCGGGCTGAATGCCGACGGCACGCTCGACCCCAATGAGCGCGTGATTATCGGCAATCCGAACCCCAAGTTTACCTCGAGCCTTTCGCTCTCGCTTTCGCACCGTTGCGGCCTCGACCTGTCGGTGATGATGTACGCCGTCTACGGCAACGACATCTTCTCCTACCGCAAACTCGAGTCCCCGGCGCTGAAGGCGGGGCGGTGGACGGCCGAGAATCCCAACAACGAACGGCCCAGCCTGCGTTACAACCGGCAGTACCACGCTTCGTCGTGGTCGGTCGAGGACGGGTCGTTCCTGCGTATCTCCAACATCACGCTCGGCTATACGCTGCCTGCCGGAAAGTTGAATTGGATCAGGAACCTGCGTGTTTATGTGAGCGCCAGCAACCCCTTTACCTTCTCGAAGGTCAGCGAATACGACCCCGAAGTCGGGGAGAACGGTATCGGCAATGTGGCTTATCCCAAGGTATGCGTCATCACCGCGGGCGCGGAGTTCAAATTCTAACCAATAGTAAACCTGAATATGAAACAGATATTCCTCTATTTTGCAATGCTGGGGACGCTCGCCGGGTTGAGTTCGTGTCTCGACGAGGTACCGTACGGCACCTATTCGAACCAGACCTTCTACAATACGGAGGCTGATGCCGAATCCGCGTTGATGTATGCCTATGTACCCCTCAACTATATTGATTACTGCGGCCGTTTCCTCTTCTACCTGGGCGATGTGCCGACTAACCAGTACAAATCCTACGGCAAGGCTGACGAAAGTCCGCTTTTCCAGTGGGATATCACCCCGACCAGCGACGAGGCCATCTATTTCTTCAAGTCGGCCTATGTAAGCCTCGCCCGTACCAATTCGGTGCTGGACAATGTCGCCCGGATGTCCGATATTTCGGCTGCGGCACGGAACAAGATCCTTGGCGAAGCCCATTTCCTGCGCGCTTTCAACCACTTCATGCTGGTCATCAATTACGGCAGCGTGCCCATCCGTTCGAAGACCGTCTCCTCGACGTCGGACTCCTATAAGGATTTTTCCCCGATCTCGGATGTTTACGCCTTCATCATCGGGGAGTTAGAGGATGCCATCGGCCTGCTGCCGGTGAACAAGGTGCAGGGGCGTGCCGACAAGGTCGCCGCACAGGCGCTGCTCGCGCGTGTTTACCTGTACCTCGCGTCGGCAAAGGCTTCGGGGGCGCCGGGCTACGACTGGGTGTCGGACGCCGATGAAATGTACTCCCTGGCGGCCCGGTATGCCGGCGACGTGCTCAATAACCAGACGGTCTACCGGCTCGATCCCGACCTGGGCAATGTCTATGACGTCGAGCACCAGGCCGACGGCGTGGAGCACATCTTCATGACCTCGATGAACCGCGAGGCCAGCGGCATGGAGGGTACTTATTCGCAATTGCCCCAGATGTTCAGCATCCAGACCGGGAGCATCGTCTATATCTCCTCGTCGCTGGGTAAGAACAGCCGCGAGGTGATGAAATTCCTGGATTACGAGTCGGGCTATCAGGTGATGCGCGTGGACAACGATTTCCGCAACACCTATGACGATGACGACCTGCGCAAGCAGTTGATGGTTACGACCATCTACAACGAGGACGGCAGCGTGCTGGCTACCTACGATCCCTCCAACCTCACCAGCAGCGACAATATCAGGAACAAGTTCTTCTATCCTTTCTGCCGCAAGTATACCGACCCCAAGTCGAAGGCCAACCGGACGTCGGCCAACCTTTACCTGATCCGTTTCGCGGAGGTGGCGCTTACCTATGCCGAGGCGGTAGGCCCGACCGACGAGGGGTATAAATGGGTGAACGAGGTTCGCAAACGTGCCGGGCTGGAAGCACTGCCCGAAGGGCTCCCGATCGAAGATTTCCGTGAGGCGGTGATCGAGGAGCGGACGAAGGAGCTGGCTTTCGAGGGGCACGGCATCTATGACCTGCGCCGCCTGAACCGCGTCGACGAGCAGCATATCACCAACAAGGCCTTCAAGCCTACCTATGCCTATTTCTATCCTGCGCCCCAGCGCGAGCTGGATCTCAACCCGCAGAAATAACCGACTTAAAATCCGCAGACCATGAAACTATTTCACAGATACCTGCTTTCGGCCGCCGCACTGTTCTGCTGCGCGGGGCTGGCCGCGTGCAGCGAAGATACGACCGATCCCGCGAACCCGTACAGCGGGAATTACACGCTGTCCACACAGGCCGAAGTCGATGCCTTCCCCGCACGCCGGACTGCCAACAGCATCACCGTCACTGGGGCCGGTATTACGGACATTTCGTCGCTCGACGTCGCAGCCGTCGGTACGCTCGTCATCCGCAATACGGGGATCGTCTCGCTCGCACTGCCCCATACGACGTCGGTTGCGACCATGCTCGAGATTTCGGGCAACGAATCCCTTACGGATGTCGCCGACCTCGGCGTGAAGTTCGTCATCGGCGATATCCATATCGAGGATAACCCGCAGCTGACCGACATCAGCGGCATGCTGGGGATCAAGAAGATGACCGGTAAACTTTATGTTACGGGCAACTCCTCGCTGGGCGAAGACAAACCCGACGAACCGGACAGCTATGGCTTCAATGTCATCAAATACCTGATCTCCAATTCGGTGCTCGATGCGGAGAGCGTGACCCTGTCGAACAACCATCCGCTGGCCGTGACCGATCCGTCGCTCATCGGCCAGGGCGGCGAATCGGGCGGCGTTTACAGCTATACGATCAAGTCCGATGCCGAGGCCGCTGCCTTCAGCCCCGGCGGGAAGGAGGTCAAGAACCTGACGGTCACCGGGCCGAATGTCTCGGACGACGGTATGGCGTTGCTGGCTTCGAAGATCTCCGTCGTGCAGGGTACGCTGACTGTCGACGGCGCATCGCTCAAAACGACCGAAACATTCTTCGGCAAGGTCGACTGCCAGGGTAGCATCATCCTGCGCAATATCACCACGTACGATGAGAGCGGCAGTAATAAATTCTTCAATACCAACGGCTTCAAGAATATCACCCGTATTTACGGCGATCTTGTCCTCGAAAATATACCTTATCTGATCCACTGGGGCCGCGGCAGCGGGTTCGCCCAGATCACCGAGATCGACGGCGATTTGACGGTGCGCAGCTGCGGTATGCAGCAGATGGCTTTCGCTTCGCTGAACAAAGTCGGGGGCGACCTGACCCTTGCCGACAACTGCATCGAGCTCTATACGGGATTCTTCTGGAACCTGGCCACCGACCTCCGTCATGTGGGCGGCAGCCTTACGCTCACGGACAATGACCACCAGAACGGCCTGGGCGGCTTCGAAAAGGTCGAGTATATCGGCGGTGACATTACCATTACCGGCAACGGCACGGCGCCGGGCGCATCGGGCGGCATCCCGTATGCCTCGAAAGCCGGACAGGTGGGCTTCGACCTGGTGGAAAACTGGATTACGGGCGGTATCGTACAGCCCGGCGCTACGATCGACTGCCGCTATGCGGACGGGACGCCCGTCGAATTCTCGGAGATACCCCAACCCGGCGAATATAAGAGCTATACGATCACGGACAGGGACGAATTGCTGGCCTTTGCCCCGCAGGACGGTTCCGCGGTGAAGGAGACGGTGCAGGATCTGACGATCGTGGACACAGGCAATACGATGTCGGACAACGACCTGTCCTTCGTCAAGACCCGCGTGGAAAAGGTCATGGGCACGTTGACCCTCGAAGGGAGCAGCCTCACCTCGACGGAGCTGTTTTTCCTGAACGGCGGCTTTACGGTCGAAGGCGGCATCGTCTTCCGCAACTGTGCCGAGCTGTTTAACCTAAACGGGATGAAGGATATGACTGAGATCGGTGGCGACCTTGTCTTCGAGAACTGTCCGAAGATCGCCACAGACTGGGGCGCAGGGAACTGTCTTTCGCAGATCGTGAGCGTGGCGGGCAGCGTAAGGCTGACGGGCGTGACGACGCCGATGCGCGGTGTGACGTTCAATTCGCTGAAGAGTGTGGGCGGCGATTTCATCGTTACGGGCTGCAACGGCAACTTCTGGAATTTCGACGTGATGAAGCTCGAGACCATCGGCGGTAACCTGGTCATAACCGATAACGCGAAGCTCAACGGTCTGGGCGGCTTTGCATTCGTAACTTCCGTCGGCGGTGATGTCACCATTACGGGTAACGGTACTGCGAACGGTGGAATTCCCTACGACAGTACATCGGATCAGGTTGGCTTCGACCTCGTAGCTGGTTGGCTCGGGTCGGGGGTGGTGGCTCCGGCTGCGACTGTGACCTGTAAATACGCCGACGGTTCGGCGGTCGAATTCCCGGTGCCGAGTCCCTATAAGAGCTATACGATCACGGGCAGGGACGAATTGCTGGCCTTTGCCCCGCAGGACGGTTCCGCAGTGAAGGAGACGGTGCAGGATCTGACGATCGTGGACACAGGCAATACGATGTCGGACAACGACCTGTCCTTCGTCAAGACCCGCGTGGAAAAGGTCATGGGCACGTTGACCCTCGAAGGGAGCAGCCTCACCTCGACGGAGCTGTTTTTCCTGAACGGCGGCTTTACGGTCGAAGGCGGCATCGTCTTCCGCAACTGTGCCGAGCTGTTTAACCTAAACGGGATGAAGGATATGACTGAGATCGGTGGCGACCTTGTCTTCGAGAACTGTCCGAAGATCGCCACAGACTGGGGCGCAGGGAACTGTCTTTCGCAGATCGTGAGCGTGGCGGGCAGCGTAAGGCTGACGGGCGTGACGACGCCGATGCGCGGTGTGACGTTCAATTCGCTGAAGAGTGTGGGCGGCGATTTCATCGTTACGGGCTGCAACGGCAACTTCTGGAATTTCGACGTGATGAAGCTCGAGACTATCGGCGGTAGTCTTGTGCTCTCCGATAATGCACGGTTCAACGGCCTGGGCGGCTTCGAGGCGCTCAAAAGCGTGGGCGGCGACCTGACGGTTACGGGGAACGGCACCTCGGAGGGAGGTATCCCGGTGGTTTCGACATCCAATAAAGTCGGATTGGATCTGCTCGGAAAACTTTACCGGGACGGCGTATTCGCGGACGGTGCGGTCTTTACGATCGAATCCGGAGGGGTTACCTATAAGATCGACGAATTGTAACGGAATGTGAACGGAGCTCCGGCCGGTTGCGGGCCGGCCGGGGTTTTAAACTTGAAATACGATGAAAACCTTTAAAATGATACTTTGCGCCGCAGCCGTTGTGCTCACGGCTGCAGGGTGCGAAAAAGAGTGGGATAAAAGCCAGTGGCCCGAGATCCCCCGGCGGCCAGATGCCGTACCCAACACGGGCAACTACCAGTTTTCGGACGGTGTGATGTCCGAAGAAGTGTTGCATAACTACCTTTCGCGGGCCATTACCCAGACCGAGTTCCTGTCCGGCCCCGAGACCTCGACCGACGGCGTCTACGGGACGGAGGACGATGAACGGATGTTGCTCAACGTCGGTGCCAAATTCATCGGGCGTGCGATGTACCAGTGGAACAAGGAGGGCTATTTCATGAACGATGCCTGGTTTGCGGATGCCAAAGCCAGGATCGCCCGGATGCACCAGCAGGATCCCGACCTGATTTTCCAGGGGGCTATGTTCGAGACGGTTTCTACCCGGGTCAACGACATTCCCGTCCCCGAGTGGGTGTTCCGGGCATTCGGCAAGGAACCCGAGGAGCGGAATTTCCGTTTCGACGACATCCGTGACGAGGGCGGCCTTTATCTGGGACAGTGGGGTGAGAATACCTGTGTGCCCGACATGTCGCGCGAGGAGGCGCAGATGTGGTTCTACTTCATGGCCGTGAAATACATGGAAGCCGGAATCGAGGCGTTCCACTGCGGGCAGGTGCGGTTGATGGCTTCGATGGGCGATTCGGACAACGGTTATGCGGGCTACCGGAACCTGTTGTCCAAGATCCGGGAGGCAGCCAAGACCAAGGCGGCGCGCGGGACGGTTATCATGGACGCCCACCTGGCCAACGGCGGTATCGTGGTCGACGGCCGGCACCTGTTCGATTTCGTGTCGTTCCCCTTGCGTCCGAAGGAGATTGTCGGCGAGCCTATCAAGGCGAAGCTCGAAAAGGGCTACCTCGATTCCGTGATCGGATATACGCAGGGTGGGGAGACGCCGAGCGGCTGGACAGCCGACCGTATCCCGTATATCCTCGAATTCGATAACTTCGGGGAGAGCAGCCATCCGGGGTCGTACAACTGGGGAGACAATTTCGTCTGGGGCTACGACGAGATTTCGTGGTTCAGCCTGTGCGACGACGAATATGCCCGTTACTGGCTCGAATATGCCGTGGACTACATGAACCGCGTCGATCCCGTCGGATATATCCAGATGCCGGGTTGCCGCGTATCGGTTTCCGCAGCCACGCGCTTTTACCGGTGCAATACGCAGAGTGAAGCCACCCCGACGGGGCGTTCGACCGAAGAGACCATCAAAAAAATATGGAGCAACCAATGATTCCGATTATGAAAAAACTGATTTTATCGCTGGCTTTGAGCCTTTTGTGCGTGGCCGGTTCGTGCAGCCGCACCGAAAACCCTTATTATTTCGACGGTTCGGTTTCGCAGGCCGTGCTGGAACGCTATCTGGCACGTGCCGTCACCATGTCGGAGTTCCTTACGGTGGATCCCTATTGCAACGACGGGACTTATCCGGACAAGGCGGCCGACGTGGCGTTTATCCGGAATACGGGTGCAAAGTTCATCGGGCGGGCTATTTATCGCTGGGGCGATGAGAAAGTGCTCACGGAGCCGGGATTCTGGGCCGGTGCCGAAGCATTGGTCGGGGAGGTACATGCCTTCGACCCCGACGTGATCTTCCAGGCAGCGGCCTTCGAGGCCGTTTACCGCGACGTGAACGAAGTCCCCGTGCCGGCCTGGGCGTTCGAGGCGCTGGGGTTACCCGTCGAGGAGCGTAATTTCGACTATTCGCAGATGCTCTCGCCCGACGGCAAGTATGTCGACCTGTGGGGGCCGGGCGGCAGCGTGCCCGATATCACGCGCGTCGAGACGCAGCTGTGGCTGATGTACCTGATCGGCTCCTATGTGGATATCGGTGTTGAGGCCGTACACCTGGGGCAGGTCTACCTGATGGGCATGAACGACCACGAGTGGCAGTCGTGGGACAGTTTCCTGAAGAAAGTCCGCGCATGGGTTTATCCGCGTGCCCGCCGCCACTTCGTGCTTTTCGACGCCCATGCGGGCAGCCAGGGCATGATGGTCGGCGAGCGGAGTCTTCTCGATTTCAACTCATACCCGCTGCGCATCAAGGAAGTTCCCGAAGAGCCGATGCGGTGCGTGCTGGAAAAGGGGCATCTCAATGCCATTTTCGGCAAGAGCCCTGCCTGTGTCACCCCGAGCGGCTGGCGGTGCGATGCCTTGCCCTATCTGGTCGAGTTCGATAATTTCGGGGTCAGCGACCACCCCGGGGTGGCTGATCTCAACGACCATTACGTGTGGGGATATGACGAGATCACCTGGTTCTATATGCAGGATGTCCCCGCGCGCCGGGCATGGCTGCGCTATGCCTATGACTGGCTGCGCGAAAACGATCCGCACGGCCATCTCGAGATGCCCGGTGCGCGCGTCGTATCGCTCACGGCCGGCGGGCCGGTATTCCTGAGCCGAGCCGTCGCCAAAAGCGACAAGGTACCCTACGGCATGGACATCGAACAGACCATCAAAGAGTTGTGGAACGGCGAATAGCCCGGATTTCCCTTGACCCGGAATAGAGACCGTACGCCCGGGCGGTGCCTGTGGCGTACGGCGGTTCCGGTGTAATTGCCGGGTGTGCGCGGTGCCGGAGGTCAGCGGTCGGGGATGATCGACTCCTTGAATTTGTTGCGGTAGTCGCTCGGCGTCGTGCCGATCCGCTCCCGGAATACGCGGTTGAAGTTGGAGATATTGTTGAACCCGCAGGCATAGCTGATTTCCGAGATGGTGTGCTCGGTTTCGATCATCATTTGTGCGGCGCGGTCGATGCGGAACCCGTTGAGATAGTCCCAGAAATTGTGGCGGGTGCGTTGTTTGAAAAAGCGGCTCACCGATGAGGCGGACATGCCGACCAGTTCGCCGACGTCTTCCAGCGAGATTTTGTGGTGGTAGTTCTTCTCGACGAACTGTACGATCTTGTTGATGCGGCGGCTGTGCGGAAGGGTACTGTCGCTGCTCTGGACTCCGATCAGCTCAACCTGTGTGCGGTCGGCGCAGGCCAGTTCGTGGAGTATCCCGAAAAACAGCTGAACGGCCTCGAACCCCTCGGTTCCGGGCAGGCGCAGCAATCGCTCCCGGACGGCTTCGGCCGTCTCTTCCGAGAATTTGAGCCCCGGGGCAGGCTGGCAGAGCAGGTTGCGGATGTTCCGCAGTTGGTCGGTGTCGAAAATGCCCCACGAGGGAAGCTCTTTGGGAAACTGGATCACGACGACTTCGCAGCGGACGTTGAGAAAGGCGTCGTCGCGTTTGTAGCAGTGGAGTACGTTGGGAGTGGTGATGACCAGGTCTTTTTCGGTGAAATCCTCGACCAGGTTACCCAGGATGCGTTTCCCGCGCACGTTGAGCGTCAGGCACAATTCGTAGTCCTCGTGGAAATGGAGGGGAAAATCCATCTGGTTGTCGGGCCAGTAGTTTGCGATGAACAGGTCGTTTTTTCCCAGCGGGGTGATCTCCTTCAGAATGTACTTCATGGCTTATGGCTTACTTAACAAATATAGGGATTTTTGCCCGTAATTCCCGCTCCCGGAACCGATTTTTTACGAATTTTCTTATCTGATAAAAACATAGAATAATGCTGAAACCGCGAATTTTACTCCTGGCCTTTTCCGCGGGCCTCGCTGCCGCCCTGGCCGCCTGCCGCGACGAGGGCGTGGGCCGTTGGGTCGATCCCAATATCGGCGGCGTGGCCCCTTTGCTGACGACCGTCACCCCGCAGGTGCACCGGCCCCATTCCATGGTGCGGATCTACCCCGTAACCGAGCCCGGGCTCAATGACCGCTATTTTTCCGACCGGATATACGGCATCGCCCTCAATATGCCCCGCTACCGGAGCGGGATCGCCGGTTCGGTCATGCCCACGGCGGGCGACATCTCGTTCGACCCGGCGCGCTCCTCTTCGTGGTACGACCATGACCTGGAGGAACTGCATCCCTGGTCGCACCGGGTGTGGCTGGAGGATTTCGAGATATGGGCCGAGTGGACGACCGCCGAGCGGACGGCCCTTTACGAATTCGACTTCACGGATGCAGGGCGGCAGGCGAACGTGCTTTTCCGGCTCACTTCCGAAGGCGAGGTCGATGTCTGCGGTGACCGGGTCGTTTCGGGCTGGGAAGCGGTCGATTATGCCCGCCAATATTTCTATGCCGTCGCCGACCGGCCTTTCGATAGCTCCGGCACGCGTTGCGGGGAGCGGCTTTCCGCGGAGGGATCGGCGTCGGGCCGCGATGTCGGCGCCTGGTTCTCTGCCCCGGCAGGGTTCGGTAAGGTGTGCTTCCGGGTAGGTATCTCCTATATCAGCGTGGAACAGGCGCGTGCCAACCTCGAAGCCGAAACCGGGGGACTTGCTTTCGGTGCGGTTAAGAAGCGGAGCCGGGACATTTGGGAAAAGGCGCTCGGGCGCATACGCGTGGAGGGCGGAACCGACCGGGAACGCCGGATATTCTATACCTCGCTTTACCGTACGTATGAACGGATGGTCGACCAGTCGGAATACGGGCGGTATTACAGCGGCTTCGACCGCTGCGTCCACGAAGATGCGCGGCCGTTTTACAACGATGACTGGATGTGGGATACCTACCGGAACCTCCATGCGCTGGGTATCCTGCTTGATCCTGCGCGCAAGGCCGACGAGCTTCAGTCGTATGCCCGCATCTACGAGCAATGGGGGTGGGTGCCCTCTTTTCCCGAACTGACGGAGTGGGGCGGCGACTGGTTCGAAGGCGGCGGCCCCGACTGGCACGGGGATCCGATGATCGGCAACCATGTGGCCTCGTTCGCAGCCGAGGCCATCCGCAAGGGAATCACGGGGTTCGATGTGGAAAAACTTTACGAGGGGCTCCGCAAGAATGCGCTGGAAGGTACGATGATCCCCTGGCGTGCGGGGGCGGCGCGCGAGCCCGACAGGTTTTATTCCGAACACGGTTATTTCCCGGCATTGGCTCCCGGAGAGCCGGAGAAATATCCGTATATCGACGACGGCTGGGAAAAGAGGCAGGCGGTTTCCGTGACGCTCGAACACAGCTACGACGACTGGTGCCTGGCGCAGGTCGCGCGTTACCTGGGGCGCATGGACGATTATGAACTGTTGCTGCGGCGTTCGCGCAACTATCTGAATCTCTGGAATCCGGCGATCGGTTATTTCGCCCCCAGAAACGAGCGGGGTGAATGGGTCGAGCCGTTCGACCCGCAGTTGTGCGATGGCTTCGGAGCCCGGAGTTACTTCGCCGAGGTCAATGCCTGCGTCCATGTCTTCCATGTGCAGCACGATATTCCGCAACTGATCGCCCTGATGGGTGGAGAGGAGGCTTTCGTCCGCCGTCTCGACGAGGCTTATAACCGGGGGCCGGAGATCGACAAGTGGAAATTCATGGGGCGGATGCCCGACGCTACTGGGTTGCAGGGGCTCATGCCGGCGGGCAACGAGCCGGCGTTCCATGTCCCGTGGCTCTACAATTACGCCGGGGCTGCGTGGAAAACCCAGCATCGTGTCCGGCAGATTGCCGACATCTGGTTCGACGACCGCCCGACCGGGCTGAGCGGCGACGAGGACGGCGGTGCGCTCACGGCGTGGTATGTCTTTGCAGCGATGGGTTTTTATCCGGTCAATCCGGCCTCGGGGGAATATGCCCTGGGTTCTCCGATCTTCGAACGGGTGGAAATCGCCCTGCCCGGAGGCCGCAGTTTTGTCATCAAATCCCCGGGGGCGTCGAAAGTGAACAAGTATATCCGTGCGGCACGGCTCAACGGCGAGCCACTCACCCGTCCTTTCATCACGCACGAACAGATCGTGCAGGGCGGTGTGCTCGAATTCGAACTTGTGCCGCGCCCCTGTCCGGAGTGTTTCGATTGAACATCCGGGGGTGCCCTCGCCCCCGGATTCGGGAGCTGGAATGCGGAAGGCCAAGGGGCGCTTTCCGCATTCCTGTTTTTGTATCCCGGACATGGTGTCCCCGTTTTTGCCGGCTGCCCTGCAGCCCTGTTTTTGTGCCGGGAGTGCGAAATATCCGGGTCGTTTGTGCTTTTTTACGAATTATGTCAAAAGATCATACTAATATGTCATTTAAAAATATTTTTTGCGGGGCGTTTCCGGCTAATTTTGGAACCCGATACGGATATAAAATTCCTTAACCCAGAAATAGTCTAATCCAACCAGCCCATGAAACGCATTTTATTATTGTTAATGTCGGTGTTTATCGCCGCAGCGGTTTTTTCACAGGATAGAGTTCGGGCCTATTTAGTCTCGAACGCTCATTTTGATTCCCAGTGGAACTGGGATGTGCAGCGTTCGATCCGTGAGTACATTCCAAAGACGCTGGATCAGAACCTGTTCCTCTTGGGCACCTACCCGGATTATGTATTCAATTTCGAAGGGGGCATCAAGTACCAGTGGATGAAGGAGTACTACCCCCACCAGTACGAGTTGATCAAGCGTTACATCCGCGAGGGGCGCTGGCATGTCACGGGCAGCACGTGGGACGCGACGGATCCGAACATCCCTTCTGCGGAGTCCTTCACGCGCAATATCCTGTACGGGCAGCACTTCTACCGCCGGGAATTCGGGCTCGAAGGCACGGACATCTTCCTTCCGGACTGCTTCGGTTTCGGGTGGACGCTTCCGACGATCGCGGCCCACAGCGGTCTTATCGGTTTCTCGACTCAGAAACTCATGTGGCGGCACCGCCCGTTCCACGGTACGAGCAAGATTCCGTTCGAGATCGGCTTGTGGCAGGGCGTTGACGGCTCCCGTATCATGGCCGTGATGGACGCGCACAACTATACGACCAAGTGGCGTTACGAAGACCTCAGCCACAGCAAGTACCTGCAGGACATCGCCCAGAGCAACCCTCTGAATGCCGTTTACCATTACTATGGTACGGGGGACACGGGCGGCGCCCCGACCATCGAGTCGGTTCGGGCTTTGGAACTGGGACTGCAGGGCGACGGGCCGGTGGAGATCATCAGCGCCACGAGCGACCGCCTCTACAAGGACTACCTTCCCTATTCCTCCCACCCGGAGCTTCCGGTGTGGAACGGGGAGTTGCTGATGGACGTGCATGCCACGGGTTGCTATACCTCGCAGGCCGCGATGAAGCTCTACAACCGCCGTAACGAACAGCTTGCGGACGCTGCCGAGCGCAGCGCCGTTGCCGCCGACTGGCTCGGGGCCGTGCCCTACCCGCGCGAGGTTCTCACCGAGGCCTGGAAACGCTTTATCTGGCACCAGTTTCACGACGACCTTACGGGTACGAGCCTCCCCCGTGCCTACGAGTTCTCGTGGAACGACGAGCTGATCTCGCTCAAACAGTTCGGGGACGTACTCACGACCTCGGTTGGCGCGGTTTCGCGGGGTCTGGATACCGATGTCAAAGGGCTCCCCGTGGTGCTCTACAACGCTGCGGGGTTCGAGGTCTCGGACGTGGTGGAGGTTACGCTTCCGCTCGAAGGCAGCAAGTTCACGGTCTACGACGACAAGGGCGTCCGGGTTCCCTCGCAGGTGCTGGGCACGCAGCAGGGGCAGACGCGGCTGCTGGTCGAGGCCACCGTCCCGGCTGCGGGGTATGCCGTCTACGACATCCGCAAGGGCGGGCAGCCGAAGGCCCCGGCGATAAAGGCCGGCGCATGGGGGCTGGAGAACAGCGTCTATAAACTTACGCTGGACGCCAACGGCGACATCTCGTCGATCGTCGACAAGCGTCATGGCCGCGAGCTGGTGGCCGCCGGCAAGTCCATCCACCTTGCGTTCTTCCCGCAGAACGAGTCTTACAGCTGGCCGGCCTGGGAGATCCTCAAGAAGACCGTGGACGCATCGCCGCAGGCCATCACGGGCGAGGTGAAGGTCACCGTGGCCGAAGAGGGGCCCCTGCGCGCCTCGGTATGCGTGGAACGCACGCTGGGGGATTCCCGCTTCCGGCAGTGGATCACGCTGCGCGAAGGCGCCCAGGCCGACAGGATCGACCTTGTGAACGACATCGACTGGCAGTCGTCCAATGCGCTGCTGAAGGCCGAGTTCCCGCTTTCGGTCTCGAACCCCGAGGCGGTCTATGACCTTGGCGTGGGCTCCGTGGCGCGGGGCAACAACACCGCGACCGCCTACGAGGTCTATGCGCAGCAGTGGGCCGACCTCACCGACGCGGACGGCAGCTACGGGGTCTCGGTGCTCAACGACAGCAAGTACGGCTGGGACAAACCCGCGGACAACACGCTGCGCCTTACGCTGCTGCATACGCCTGCGACCAAGGGCGGCTACGCCTACCAGAACAAGCAGGACTTCGGACACCATACGTTCACCTACTCGATCGTAGGGCACGCGGGCGATTACCGCGCGGGAGGTGCCGTGCGCAAGGCCGAGGTGCTCAACCAGCCGCTTCGGGCATTCGTCGCGCCCCGCCATGGCGGGGTGCTGGGCCGCAGCTTCTCACTGGCCTCCTCGCAGAACCCCAATGTGGCGCTGCGGGCGCTCAAACAGGCCGAGGATTCGGACGAATATGTGGTTCGTTTCTACGAGACCTCGGGTCTCGGGTCGCAGCAGGCCGTGGTGGGCTTCGCGGCGCAGATCGTCGACGCCCGGGAGCTCAACGGCGTGGAGGATGTCGTGGGCGACGCGGAGTTCAGCGGCCGCGAGCTGCGCTTCGAGGTCGGGCCCTTCGGCATGAAGACCTTCCGCGTGAAACTCGCCAAGCCCGTCCGGGCGCTCACGCCCGCCGCGGAGGCGGCGGTGGAGCTGCCTTACAACGTCAAAACGGCCTCTTACAACCCGTTCCGCTCGGACGCCAACTTCGACGGCAAGGGCTGCTCCTACGCCGCCGAGCTGCTGCCGTCCCGCATCGTGTACGGGGGTGTCGGCTTCGAGATGGGGGATCCCGCCGCGGAGAACGGCGTCAAATGCCGCCGCGACACCATCGACCTGCCCCGCGGGCGCTACGGCAAGCTCTACCTGCTGGCCGCCTCGACCATGAACGACACGCAGGCCGTATTCACCGTCGACGGAAAGGAGCACACGGCACTGGTACCCTATTATGGCGGCTTCATCGGACAGTGGGGCCATACGGGGCATACCGAGCCCTACCTCAAGGATGTGCAGGTGGCCTTCGTGGGCACGCACAAGCATGATATGATCCGCAACGAGGACAGGCCCTACGAATTCACCTACATGTTCCGCATCGGCCTCGACATCCCCGAGGGGGCACGGCAGCTGGTACTGCCCGACGACCCGCGCATCGTGGTGTTCGCGGCGACGGTGGCCGAAGACCCCGCCGGAGGTATCGGTGCGGCCTGCGACCTGCTGCGCGTGCAGCTGCCCGTGAAAGGCGCCGACGCCTCGCAGGCCGGGCGGCGAAACCTGCTCTACGGCAAACCCGTCGTGGAAAGGTCGGGGGAGGTCAACGCCTCCGAGAGGGCCGAGTGCGCCACCGACGAGGACGTATCCACCAAGTGGTGCGATTACAGCGATGCCAAACCCAAGCTGCTGGGGGTGGATCTCGGACGGGAGACCACGATCCGGGGTTGGTATGTCATGCACGCTGCGCTCGAAGCCCTGGACTACATCACAAAGGAGTACTCCCTGCAGGTGCGCCGGAGCACCTGCGAAGAGTGGAAAACGGTGGACACGGTCTACGACAACACGGCCCTCGAAACCGACAGGGTTCTTCCGCAGCCCGTAACAGCCCGATACGTGAGGCTCGTGGTCTCAAAACCTGACCAAAGCGAAGGAAATACCGCCAGAATCTATGAATTCGAGGTGTATTGACGGATGACGGTAAGATTGGGCGGGGCGGAGGCTGTAACGGCTCCGCCCCTGCCTTTTTCGGACGGAAGCGGAATTCCGGCCCTTTCCCTTCTGGCAATTCCTTTCCCGAAGACTCCTGTGCCGGAACCCCTTCCGTCAGATGGCCGAACCCCGTTCGGTCAAAATACACAGGCTAAAAATCAATTTATCCGCCTGCCGTTTTGAAAATAAGGGGCAATTTTGTAATACGGAAAAAACGGTTCCCGATGCACGGCCTGCGGTTGCCTGCCGCTCGGCCGGAACCGCAAACTTTTTAGATGGAATACGAATCCCAAACCCGAACCGATATGAATGCTGAAATCCCGGCCGGATATCTGTCCCGGCCCGCCAGGGCTGCCGCCCTCGTTTTGTGTGCAGCCCTGTTGCCGCTTTCGCATCCTGCGTATGCGGCCAGGAAAATAGACCGCAAAGCGGTCGTAACGCGCCATAACCCCGAAATCCGGGAGGGCAATCTGCGCGGGCCGATGCAGGTCGGCAACGGGGAGTTCGCCTTCGGGTTCGATATCAGCGGTATGCAGACCTTTTCGGACAATGCCAATACGATGTCGAACTGGGGCTGGTACCGTTTCCCGCTGCCGCAGGGGCAGCGCCCCGAAGATTTCAGGGGCGCGGAATGGGAGGCGCAGGGCCGTATGGTGCGCTATGACATTCCCAATCCCGAGCAGGGGGCGTTGCGCGACTGGATGGTGCGCAACCCGCAGCGGATCAACCTGGGGCGCATCGGGCTGGTGTTGATAAAGGACGACGGCTCGCGGGCCGGGATCGGGGATTTGACCGATCCCGTGCAGCGGCTCGACCTGTGGACGGGGACGGCGACGAGCCGTTATAGCATCGACGGCCGGGAGGTGGTCGTAACGACTGTCGGGCATCCGGAGAAGGACGCCGTGGCCGTGAGGATCGAGTCGGAAAAAGTGGCCGACGGAACGGTCGGCATCTCGTTGCGGTTTCCTTTCCCGTCGAACACGGAATTCGGCAGTGCCGCCGACTGGGACAGCCCCGGAAGGCACCTTACGGAGCTTTCGCCCGGGACACATATGGCCAGCTTCCACAGGCAGCTCGACGATACGAATTACGATGTCCACGTGCAGTGGGACGCCGGGGCAGTGCTCCGCCGGACGCAGGAGCACTGTTACGAACTGATTCCCGCCACCGATGCGCGGGAGATCAGTTTTGTGGTTTGCTTCGACAAAATCTTGGGCAATGCCGCCGTGCCTACCTTCGCCCAGACCCGAAGCGCCAGCGCCCGGCACTGGCGCGAGTTCTGGGAGGGCGGCGGTGCCATCGACCTCTCGGGGAGTTCCGATCCCCGCTGGCGCGAGCTGGAACGGCGGGTCGTGCTCTCCCAATACGTGATGGCCGTCAACGAGGCCGGATCCCTCCCGCCGCAGGAGAGCGGCCTTGTCAATAACGGCTGGTACGGCAAGTACCACCACGAGATGATCTGGTGGCACTGCACCCACTATGCCCTGTGGGGCCGTTGGAAGATGGCTTCCGGGATGATGGAGGTCTTTGCGGACAATCTTGCCACGTACAGGCGCAAAGCCGCCATGCAGGGATACGATGGCGCCCGCTGGCCCAAGACTATCGGCGACCATGCGTGGTGGGAGTGGCCGCTGGAAACCACGGCGCTGCTCATCTGGCAACAGCCGCACCCGATTTTCTACGCCGAACTCGAATATCGGCAGCATCCCACGCGCGAAACGCTGGAAAAATGGCGTGACGTGGTCTTCGAAACCGCCGATTTCATGGCTTCCTATGCGCATTACGATGTGGCGGCGGATCGCTATGTCCTGGGGTACCCGTTGCAGGTCGTAGGCGAGAATGCCGACCCGCGGACGACCATCAACCCGACATTCGAGCTGAGCTATTGGCTCACCGGGCTGCGGATCGCCGGCCTGTGGCGCGAGCGGCTGGGGGGGGGGGGGGGGGCGGGGGGGGGGGGGGGGCGAGCCGGGC
>OGQV01000438.1_pt1 | contig 41146 bp, 26 predicted proteins | sample 1553311 | NCBI WGS metagenome assembly OGQV01 (sample SAMEA2579976, study PRJEB22360) | human gut metagenome
GCATCGCACTCTGGGGGGGGTGGGGGCGGGGGAGCGGGGAGCCGCACCGCTTGATGGTCTGGATGATCCGGCCCGGCATGGCGCCGATGTAGGTGCGGCGGTGTCCGCGAATCTCCGACTCGTCGTGCAGGCCGCCCAGCGAAATACGGCCGAACTTGCGGCCCAGCGCCGCGGCCACCGACTTGCCCAGCGAGGTCTTACCCACGCCCGGAGGGCCGTAGAGGCAGAGGATCGGCGATTTGAGGTCGCCCTTGAGCTTGATGACGGCCAGGTGCTCCAGCAGCCGCTCCTTCACCTCGTCCAGACCGAAATGGTCGTGATCGAGCTGTTCGCGGGCGCACTTGAGGTCGAGGTTGTCCTTCGTCACGTCGTTCCACGGCAGTTCCAGCAGCAGCTGCAGGTAGGTCATCTGCACCGAATATTCGGCCACGGCGGGATTCAGCCGCTCGACCTTCTGCAACTCTTTCTCGAAGGTTTCGCCGACCTCCTTGGGCCAGTTCTTCTTCTTGGCCTCCTCGCGCATCTTCTCGATGTCGGCATCGGCGCCGTCGCCCAGTTCGTCCTGGATCGTACGCATCTGCTGCTGGAGGTAGTAGTCGCGCTGCTGCTTGTCGATCTCCTGCTTGACGCGCTCCTGAATCTGGTTCTTCAGCTCGGCCAGCTGCTGCTCGCGGATCAGGATTTCGAGCAGCTTGCGGGCGCGGGCCAGCAGGCCGGGGGCCTCCAGCAGCGACTGGCGGTCTTCGTCCGTCAGCTCCATGTTGGAGCAGATGAAGTTGATGATGCCGCGCTTCGAATCGATGTTCTTGATGGCGAAAGCCGCCTCCTTGGGCATCGACGGCGACACGTTGATGATGTTCAGCGCCACGTCGCGGATCGAGTCCACGAGAGCCTCGAACTCGATGCTCTTCACATCGGGAGTCGAATCGCGCAGGGCCGTCACCCGGGCCTTGAAATAAGGTTCGGTGGTGATGTACTCCGTGATCTCGACCTTCTCCAGGCCGTTCAGGATCACCGTGAGGTTGCCGTTGGGCATTTCGAGGATCTTGATGATCCGCGCGGCCGTGCCGACCTTGTACATGTCGTCCGGCGCGGGGTCCTCGACGTCGCTTTCGCGCTGCAACACGGCGCCCAGGATGCCGCCTTCGGCATTCACGGCGCGCACGAGGTTGATGCTCTTGTCGCGGCCCACCGTGATAGGCGTGATGGCGCCGGGGAAAAGCACCGACGAACGCAGCGTGAGAATGGGTATGATTTCGGGCACTTCGACCTCCTCCACAGGCTCGTCGCCGCCGGTCACGATGGGGATCACGCGGTGATTGCCGTCGAGCAGCTCGGGGACGAGATTCACGTCGTCTACTTCGATGGTTTTGATCTTATCTTTTTTGCTCATAGGATATACAGATATATAATGGTGCAAATATAACGATTTTTTAGAAATTTTATTTTATCTTTGACAGAATGTTAATAACTTTGCATCCCTGAAAACAAAGTAAAATTCAACGCGCCATGCAAATCGCAGACAAATACGCACCGCAGCAGATCGAATCCAAATGGTACGACTACTGGATCGAACAGCATATTTTCCACTCGGAACCCGACCAGCGGGAACCCTACACGATCGTCATCCCTCCCCCCAACGTGACGGGCATGCTCCACATGGGGCACATGCTCAACAACACGTTGCAGGACGTGCTGGTGCGCCGCGCCCGCATGTCGGGAAAGAACGCCTGCTGGGTGCCGGGCATGGACCACGCGTCGATCGCCACCGAAGCCAAGGTGGTGGCGATGCTGCGCGAAAAGGGCATCGAAAAGTCGTCGCTCACGCGCGAGGAGTTCCTCCGCCACGCCTGGGAATGGAAGGAGAAATACGGCGGCGTGATTCTCAAACAGCTGCGCAAGCTGGGCGCCTCGTGCGACTGGGACCGCACGTGCTTCACGATGGACGAAGCCCGCACGGAGAGCGTTCTGCGCGTCTTCTGCGACCTCTACGAGAAAGGCAAGATCTACCGCGGCGTAAGGATGGTCAACTGGGACCCCGCGGCGCAGACGGCCCTCTCGGACGAGGAGGTGGTCTTCAAGGAGTCGCACGGCAAGCTCTACTACCTGCGCTACAAGGTCGAGGGAACCGACCGGGCGATCATCGTCGCCACGACGCGCCCCGAGACCATTCTGGGCGATACGGCGCTGTGCGTCAACCCCAATGACGAGCGTTACAAGTCCCTGCCCGCCGACGCCCGCGTCGTCGTGCCGCTGGTGGGACGGTCGATCCCCGTGATCCGCGACGAATACGTCGACATCGAGTTCGGAACGGGCGCCCTGAAGGTGACTCCGGCCCACGACGTGAACGACTACATGCTGGGCGAGAAATACGGGCTGGAGACCATCGACATCTTCAACGACGACGGCACGATCAACGACAAGGTGGGCATGTACGTGGGTCAGGACCGCTTCGACGTGCGCCGGCAGATCGAAAAGGACCTCGACGCGGCGGGCCTTTTGGAAAAGACCGAAGATTACACCAACAACGTGGGCTATTCGGAGCGCACGGGCGTGGCCATCGAGCCGAAACTCTCGATGCAGTGGTTCCTCTCGATGCGGGAGCTGGCCGAACCGGCGACGAAGGCCGTGATGGAGGACGCGATCCGTTTCGTGCCCGAGAAATACAAGAACACCTACCGCCACTGGATGGAGAACATCAAGGACTGGTGCATCTCGCGCCAGCTGTGGTGGGGCCAGCGCATTCCGGCGTACTATCTTCCCAAAGGCGGCTTCGTGGTGGCCCTGACGGCCGAAGAGGCGTTGGAAAAGGCCCGCGCGAAGAGCGGCGACGCATCGCTGCAACTGACGGACCTGCGGCAGGACGAGGACGTGCTGGACACGTGGTTCTCGTCGTGGCTGTGGCCCATCTCGGTATTCGACGGCATCCGCTTCCCGGACAACAGGGAGATCGGCTACTACTACCCCACCAACGATCTGGTGACCGGTCCCGACATCATCTTCTTCTGGGTGGCCCGCATGATCATGGCCGGCTACGAATACCGCAACGAAAAGCCCTTCGGCAACGTCTATTTCACGGGTATCGTGCGCGACAAAATCGGCCGCAAGATGTCCAAGCAGTTGGGCAACTCGCCCGATCCGCTGGAGCTGATCGAAAAGTTCGGCGCCGACGGCGTGCGCATGGCCATGCTGATCTCCTCGTCGGCCGGCAACGACGTGATGTTCGACGAGGCGCTGTGCGAGCAGGGCCGCAACTTCGGCAACAAAATCTGGAACGCCTACCGCCTCCTGAACGGCTGGGCGGTGGACGCCGCGGCGGCGCAAAGCGAGAACAACCGTCTGGCCGTGGCATGGTTCGGGCAGGCGTTGGGCCGCTCGCTGCGCCAGATCGCCGAGGATTTCAAGTCATACCGCATCTCGGAGGCCTTCAAGGAGGCTTACCGCCTCTTCTGGGACGATTTCAGCGGCTTGTACCTCGAGATGGCGAAGCCCGCCTACGGACAGCCCATCGACGCCCCGACGATGGAGGCGACGAAGGGCTATTTCGACGCCCTGATGCGCGTGCTGCACCCCTTCATGCCGTTCGTCACGGAAGAGATCTGGCAGGACCTCGCGCCCCGCGCCGAAGGCGCTTCGATCTGCGTGGCGCAGATGCCCGAGCCTGCGGCCGAAGACGCCGCGATGCTGGCGCGCTTCGAACTGGCGAAGGAGATCATCACCTCGGTGCGCAACATCCGCAACCAGAAGAGCCTGCCGCAGAAAGAGGCGCTGACGCTCCGGGTCATCGCCGATGAGAACTATCCCGCGGAGTTCGCCCCCGTCGTGATAAAGATGGCCAACCTCACGGCCATCGAGACCGTGGCGGAGAAGGACCCGGCGGCCGCGGCTTTCATCGTCAAGACAACGCAGTACTTCGTGCCGATGGCCGGAAAGATCGACGCCGAGGCCGAGCGCAAAAAGCTCGCGGACGATCTGGCCTACTACGAGGGATTCCTCGCCTCGGTGATGAAGAAGCTCTCGAACGAGCGGTTCGTCGCCTCGGCGCCCGAGAAGGTGGTGGCCAACGAGCGCGCCAAGCAGGCCGACGCCGAAGCCAAGATCACGGCGATCCGCGAACAGCTGGCGGCGCTCGAATCCGGCAAATAAGCATTAAAACAGCTATCATGGCCCTACGATACAAACTCTTCCTGTCATGCTGCGCCCTGACCATGGCGGCAGCCTGTGCCTATGCCCGGGGATTCAGACTGGAAGGAAGGATCGAGGGACTGCAAGCCGGAGACACCCTCCGTTTCGAGCGTATTCTCCTGCCTTCATGGAAGTACGGCCCGGGATTCGACGTCGTAGTCCGCAAACCGGGCGCATTCCGTCATCGGGGGAAGTCGGAACACGACCAGTACTACCTGATGACCTACCGCCCGAAAGCCGGAAGAGCCGCAGCCGGGGATCGCGGAGGCAAACCCGTCATCGTCAGGCCCGGCGATAGGATCGGCATGACCGGCTCGACGGATGCGATCTATTATTGCCGTCTCGGCGGAGGAATTTACGACGAGCCCATGCTGTCGAGCCTGCTGGCGGTCGATGATTCGCTCGGCCGGGTCCGGGGGCGTTATCTGGAAAATGCACGGGAAGCGTCGGAGCGGAACGATACGGCAGCCAGCCGGGAATGGGGCGGAAAATTCAACCGATTTTACAACGGCAATCCCGGCGTAGAACGGAAGGATATGCTGCGAAAAGCCTACGAAGCGGCCAATCCGCACGGAAGCCTGTACCTGTTGATCGACAGGATACCCAAGTTGTCGTACACCCCGGCCAAGGAGGCGCGCAGGTTTTACAAGACATTGTCCGAAGGGTTGAAAACGAGCTATTTCGGCCGGATGTACGCAGACTGCATGGCAAGAATGGAACAACTCGCCGAAGGAAAACCGGCGCCGGATTTCACACTGGCAACGACCGAAGACCGTACTGTCGCCAAGGCTGATTTCAAAGGCCGATACCTGCTGCTCTACCATTGGGGATTGTGTCCCGGCTCGATCCATATCGACCGGCAGGTGAGCGATCTGTTCGAAAAGTACAAGGACAAAGGGTTGCAGGTGGTGGGACTGACCGAATCCATCGCCGATATCCGGAGCGTATACGAAAGTCTGCCCGCAGGCAAAAAAACGCCGTCGCCGGGTGTGGACGACATGCGCCCCGTGCTGGCCGGCATGCTGGAACACGGATGGATCGAAGCGGAACTGGAAACCGGTCATCCGGAAAACCGGCAGATCATGGAAACGTATGCCATCGAAGGCTGGCCGTTCTTCGTTCTGATCGATCCGGACGGCACCATACTGGCACGCAATTACACGAATGCCTTTTACCAGGCGAAAAAGATTCTGGACAAGGAACTGGGCGGAACGGCCGCCGAATGAACCGCGAAACGGCCGGCGGCGGTGCGGCAGGCGCAAGCCCCGGAAACCGGACCGGAACATCCCGTCATAAACTCTATGTTTGATCTCTAATCTACGCATATTTTGTCTCCGATCACCATCTACACCGACGGCTCGGCCCTCGGAAACCCCGGGCCGGGCGGCTACGGCGCAGTGCTTCTCTCGGGACACCACCGCAAGGAGCTGTCGCAGGGATTCCGCCTCACGACCAACAACCGCATGGAGCTGATGGCCGTGTGCGTGGCGCTCGAAACGCTCAAGTTCGAGGGTTCGGACGTGGTCATCTACTCCGATTCGAAATACGTCGTCGACGCCGTTTCGAAAGGCTGGGTCTTCGGCTGGGTCCGCAAGGGATTCGCGGGCAAGAAAAACCCCGATCTCTGGATGCGTTTCCTGCGCGTGTACAACCGCCACAACGTCCGTTTCGTCTGGGTCAAGGGCCACGCCGAAACAGTCGAGAACAACCGCTGCGACTGTTTGGCCGTGGCGGCGGCCAACGACAAGGCGCACTGGCTCGAAGACACGGGCTACGATCCCACAGAGCGGTAAAACGGAAGGCCGCCGCACCGTTTTTTCGGCACAAAGTCCACCATAATCCATCGAATTATCGTACATTTTTCGCTTTTCGGGTTATTATTCCTATCTTTACGCCGCTAATTGCGTAACCAACAAACATACGCTCCGAATGTTCAAAACATACATGCGGCTGTTGGGTTTTGCCCGGCCGATCAAGAAATACGCGATCCCCTACTTCTTCTACTCGCTTTTCTACGCGTTGTTCAACTCGCTGACGTTCATGCTGATCATCCCGATCCTGAACACCATGTTCGACGCGAACTACTCCTTCGAATACGTCGAAAAGCTGCCTCCCCTGGAACTCAATCAGGACTACCTCGCAACACTTTTCAACTTCGCCTATTCGCACATCTTCGAACAATACGACCGCCAGAACGTACTGATGCTGCTGGCCATTGTAGCCATCTGCATCAGCCTGATGAGCAACCTGTTCCGCTACCTCGGCGCATGGACCATGGAGAACATGCGCACGCGGACCCTGCAACGCATGCGCAACGAAATGTTCTCGCGCGTGATGGACATGAACGTGGGCTATTTCTCGGACCAGCGCAAGGGCGACATCATTTCGAAAATCACCTCCGACGTGGGCGTGGTGCAGTTCTGCATCACCAACACCCTCCAGGTGTCGTTCCGCGAACCGTTTCTGATCATCGGCTACATCGTGATGATGGTGGCCATTTCGTGGGAGCTGGCCATCTTCTCGGTGCTGTTCCTCCCGGTGGTGGCCCTGCTGATCGGCAGCATCGTGAAGAAACTCCGCCACCCGGCCCGCACCAACCAGCAGCGCATGGGCGAGATGGTCTCGACGCTCGACGAGTCGCTCTCGGGCATCAAGGTCATCAAGAGCTATAACGCCACGGAATACATCAAGCAGAAATACTACGCCATCAGCGCCGACCTGGCGCGCCTGACCCTCTCGATGGCCCGCCGGCAGCAGCTGGCCTCGCCGATGAGCGAGTTCCTCGGCATCACGGCCGTGGGCGTGATCCTCGTCTTCGGCGGTTCGCTCGTGGCCAAAGGCGTGCTCGACCCCGGCGGATTCATCGCCTTCATCGCCATCTTCTCGCAGATCACGCGCCCCGTGCGCACCTTCATCGACCAGTTCGCCAACATCAACCAGGGAATCGCCGCCGGAGAGCGCATCTTCTCGATCATCGACACGAAACCCGAAATACAGGACAAACCCGGCGCCCGGGAACTCACGGGGCTGAAAGAGAAAATCGAATTCCGCGACGTGCACTTCACCTACGACGGGGAGCGCGAAGTGATCGACGGCATTTCGTTCGAGATACGCCGCGGGCAGACCGTGGCTCTGGTCGGTCCCTCGGGAGGCGGCAAGTCGACATTGAGCGAGCTGCTGCCCCGCTTCTACGACCCCTCGGCGGGCGAAATACTCATCGACGGCATTTCGCTGCGCGACTACACGCAGGAGAGCGTGCGCGCCCATATGAGCGTCGTGGCGCAGGACACCGTGCTTTTCAACGACACCATCGAAAACAACATCGGCATGGGCAAGCGCGGCGCCACGCACGAAGAGGTGGTCGAGGCGGCGAAGGTCGCCAACGCCGACTGCTTCATCCGCGAATGCACCGACGGTTACGGGACCAACATCGGCGACCGGGGCGTGAAACTCTCCGGCGGCCAGCGCCAGCGGCTCTCGATCGCCCGCGCGGTGCTCAAGAACCCCGACATCCTGATCCTCGACGAGGCCACCTCGGCACTCGACACCGAGAGCGAAAAACTCGTGCAGGACGCCCTCAACAACCTGCTCAAAGGCCGTACGTCGGTGGTCATCGCCCACCGCCTGTCGACCATCCACAACGCCGACCTGATCGTTGTCGTCGACCACGGCCGCATCGCCGAACAGGGCACGCACAACGAGCTGATGGAACGCAACGGCATCTACGCCAAGCTGATCGAAATGCAATCCTTCGACTAAAATGACCGAGCGGGAAAAGATGCTCGCCGGCGGGTGGTTCGACCCCCGGGATGCGGAACTCACCGCCATCCGGGACAACGCCACGCGCCTGATGCACCGCCTCAACGTCGAACTCTGCGGCCACGACGACGCCTACCGCGCCGCACTGCGCGAGCTGTGCCCCGGCTGCGAAGGATTCATCCGCGAACCGTTCCGCTGCGATTACGGACTCAACATCTCAATCGGCAAAGGGTCGTTCGTCAATTTCGACTGCGTGTTCCTCGACCTGGCGCCGATCCGCATCGGCCGCCACACGCTCATAGGTCCCAAAGTGCAGTTGCTCACCGCCCTGCATCCGTTCGACGCGGCACAGCGCCGCACTGGACTCGAAGCGGGCCGTCCGATCACCGTCGGCGACGACTGCTGGCTGGGCGGAGGGGTGATCGTCTGCCCGGGCGTCGCCATCGGCGACCGTTCGGTCATCGGCGCCGGAGCCGTCGTGACGCGCGACATCCCGGCCGACTCGGTGGCCGTGGGAAATCCGGCGCGCGTGATCCGCACGCTGACGCGGCAGGACGAGACCGAATAGCGCCGCCGCGCAAAAAATCATCCGGACAAAATTCGTTTTCTCCCGAAATTTTCTATTTTTGCAGAACCATCGAAAAAGGGTATTTCTGCCATGCACTCCGAACAAGCCGCCCCCGACCTGCTGCAAAAATCACTCGACGCCTCCGGCGTCGGGTGGTGGCGGCTCGACTTCGGACAGCGCGAAATGACCTGTTCGCGGCTGGCGGCGGAACTTTTCGGCGCAGACCGCACCCGCATTTCGTTCGAGGAGGTCCGCCTGCTGCCCGGCGAGGAGCACCGGGCGCGCATTTACACCCGCTGCGCCGCCCTCAAGGTCTCCGACTCGCTCGACGAAACGTTCGTCACGGCTAACGGCGACAGATGCCTGCAAGTCAGAGCCGTGGCGGCCGCCAACGATCCGCAGACGGGCGTCCGCTCGGTTTTCGGGACCGTCCGCCGCGTTACGGAAAGCACTCCCGAAAATGCCGAACTGGCCTCCATCAGTCAGAGCTACAAGGCGACGCAACGCAATTACAGCCACCTCGCACAACTGATCGAACACCTGCCGATCGGCTACCTGCGCGTCAACATCCTGCGCGACCATTCGGGCGAAGCGGTCGACTACCTGCTTTCGTACATTAACCAGCAGGCCGGCAGGATACTGGGCATCCGCACGCAGGAGCATACCGGAAAAACGGCCCGCGAGGTGGGAATAGATCCCCTGAAACACATCCCCACATTCGAGCACATCCCCTCCTGCTCCTTCTGGGAGCAGATCGGGAAAAGCCCGGACGGCAAACGCACCTGCCGCAGTCTGATCTACAACACGCCGGGCGACGACGACGAACTGGTCATCCTGCTCGAAGACATCACCGACGCCACGCGCAGCCGCGAACAGCTGGACGATTTCGAGCATCTCTTCAACCTGGTTTCGGACTTCGCGCACGTGGGCTGCGTCAGCTACAACCCCCTTACGGGAGAGGGTTACACCAAGGGGCCCTGGGCCAAAAATTACGGCGAAGCGGAAAACACGCCCGCCTCACAGATTCTCGGCCACTGGCGGCAGGTCCATCCCGACGACCGGCAGCACCTTGAGGAGGAGTTCGAACGCCTCAAAACCGGAGAAATCCGGACTTTCGTCAACGAAGTGCGCATCGTGAGCGATCAGGAGCCGATGCGCTGGATCAAAATCCACCTGCTCTGCCGCGACTACCGTCCGGAGGAGGGCGTGATCGACCTGGCGTGCGTCAACTACGACATCAGCGAACTCAAACGCACCGAGGAGGAGCTGCGCGAAGCGAAGAAGCGCGCCGAGGAGTCCAACAAACTCAAGTCGGCGTTCCTGGCCAACATGAGCCACGAAATCCGCACCCCGCTGAACGCCATCGTCGGATTCTCGGAACTGCTGGCAGACGAAAGCAGGCACGAAACCCGCCGGGAGTACACCGACATCATCCTGCGCAACAACACCCTGCTGCTGCAAATCATCTCCGACGTGCTGGATCTGGCGCGCATCGAGTCGGGACGCACGGACATCGAGCGCACGCAGTTCGACGCCCGGGACTTATGCCGGGAGGTCGCCGACTCGCTCCGCCTCCAGCGCCGGCCGGGCGTGGAACTGCGCGTCGAGGAAGGGCTGCCGGAATTCCCCGTCACGGAGTACAGGAAGGGGCTTGCCCAGGTGCTGAACAACTTTACGCGCAATGCACTGAAATTTACCGAAAAAGGATCGGTAACGATCGGATTCCGCCGGATTCCCGGCCACATCCGTTTCTACGTCCGCGACACGGGCATCGGCATCGCGCCCGAAGACCGGGAACGCATCTTCGAACGTTTCGTCAAACTCGACACCTTCACCCAGGGGACCGGGCTCGGGCTGTCGATCTGCAAGTCGATCGCCGAACAGCTGGGCGGCTCGGTCGGCGTCGACTCCGTGGCGGGCGAAGGCTCCTGTTTCCGGATCGACATTCCCGCGGGGGAGTAATCCCCAAAACCCGCGTCCGTCCCGGGCGCAGAACCGGACGGGAAACGACCGGGACGGTCATCGCCCCGAAGCCGGACGCGGACAGCCCCGACGAAGGGAAGGCCCCCGCAGACCCCGCTTCCCGGAACGGAGATCCATAAATCGAACGCTTCAGACCCGTTTTTCAAATCTTTTTTATATCTTTGCCAATTGTCAGAAAATTAGCGAAGAAATTTCTACCGATATGAAGTTCAAGGAGTATAAAGGCCTCGACCTGGCAGGCATAGCCGCCGACGTGCTCGGCGAATGGGACGCACGCGACACGTTCCACAAAAGCATCACGACCCGCGAGGGCCATCCCACGTTCGTATTCTACGAGGGTCCCCCCTCGGCAAACGGCATGCCCGGCATCCACCACGTCATGGCCCGCACGATCAAGGACGTATTCTGCCGCTACAAGACGCAGCAGGGCTACCTCGTGCACCGCAAGGCCGGATGGGACACTCACGGACTGCCCGTGGAACTGGGCGTCGAGAAGAAGCTCGGCATCACCAAGGAAGACATCGGCAAGAAGATCTCCATCGAGGAGTACAACCGCACGTGCCGCGAGGCGGTGATGGAGTTCACGGGCAAGTGGGAGGACCTCACGCGCAAGATGGGCTACTGGGTCAACATGGACGACCCGTACATCACCTACGACAACAAATACATCGAGACGCTGTGGTGGCTCCTGAAGCAGCTCTTCGACAAGGGACTGCTCTACAAGGGCTACACCATCCAGCCCTACTCGCCCGCCGCCGGAACGGGTCTCTCGACCCACGAACTGAACCAGCCCGGCTGCTACCGCGACGTGAAGGACACGACCTGCACGTCGCAGTTCCGCGTGATCCGCGACGCGAAGAGCGAGAAACTCTTCGAAGGAATCGAAGGTGAACTCTATTTCCTGGCCTGGACCACCACGCCGTGGACGCTGCCTTCGAACACGGCGCTGGCCGTAGGCCCTGCGATCGAATACGTGAAGGTCAAGTGCCGCAACCCCTACACCGACCGGCCGCAGACGGTCATTCTGGCCAAAGAGCTACTGGGTTCCTACTTCACCAAGAAGATGGAAGGCACATACGAGATCATGGAGGGGAGCTGGAAAGGTCCCGAGCTGGAAGGCATCCGCTACGAGCAGCTGATCCCGTGGGTGAAGCCGGAAGGCGACGCCTTCCGCGTGATCGTCGGCGACTACGTGACCACCTCGGACGGTACGGGCATCGTGCACATCGCCCCGACGTTCGGCGCCGACGACGACCGTGTGGCCAAGGCCGCCGGCATCCCGCCGCTCTTCATGGTCGACCGCGCGGGCAAGAACCAGCCGATGGTCGACAGGCAGGGCAAATTCTTTTTGATCGAAGACCTCGACCCGGAGTTCGTGAAGACGCACGTCGACGCCGCGAAATACGGGGAGTATGCGGGCCGCTACGTGAAGAACGCCTACGACGAGCGGCTGAGCGAGACCGACCCGACGCTGGACATCGACATCGCGGTGATGCTGAAAGCCGAAAACAAGGCCTTCAAGATCGAGAAGCACACCCACTCCTACCCCCACTGCTGGCGCACGGACAAACCCGTGCTCTACTACCCGCTCGACTCGTGGTTCATCCGCACCACGGCGCTGCGCGAGCGGATGATTGAACTGAACAAAACGATCCGCTGGAAACCCGAATCGACCGGAACGGGCCGCTTCGGCAAGTGGCTCGAAGGACTGGTGGACTGGAACCTCTCGCGTTCGCGCTTCTGGGGAACCCCGCTGCCCGTATGGGCCACGGAGGACTACTCCGAGGTGAAGTGCATCGGTTCGGTCGAAGAGCTGATGGCCGAAATAGAGCGTTCGATAGCGGCGGGCGTCATGCAGGAAAACCCGTACAGGAATTTCAGGGTCGGCGACATGTCGAAGGAGAACTACTCGACCGAGAACATCGACCTGCACCGCCCCTATGTCGATTCGATCGTGCTGGTCTCGTCGAAGGGCGAGCCGATGAGACGCGAATCGGACCTGATCGACGTATGGTTCGACTCGGGCGCCATGCCCTATGCGCAGGTGCACTACCCGTTCGAGAACAAGGAGGGCTTCGGCCAGGTCTACCCCGCCGACTTCATCGCCGAGGGCGTCGACCAGACGCGCGGCTGGTTCTTCACGCTGCACGCCATCGCCTCGATGCTCTTCGACTCGGTGGCTTTCAAGAATATCATTTCGAACGGTCTGGTGCTGGACAAGAACGGCAACAAGATGTCGAAACGCCTGGGCAACGCCGTCGATCCGTTCGAGGTGCTCGACACCTACGGAGCCGACGCGACGCGCTGGTACATGATCTCCAACTCGCAGCCGTGGGACAACCTCAAGTTCGACAGGGACGGCGTCGACGAAGTGCGCCGCAAATTCTTCGGAACGCTCTACAACACCTACTCGTTCTTCGCCCTCTACGCCAACGTGGACGGCTTCACGGGCCGTGAAGAGGAGGTTCCGATGGAGAAGCGTCCCGAAATCGACCGCTGGATCATTTCGCTCCTGAATACGCTGGTGAAGAACGTTACCGAATCTCTCGAAGACTACGACCCGACTCCGGCGGCCCGCGCCATTCAGGAGTTCGTGGGCGAAAACCTCTCAAACTGGTACGTGCGCCTCAACCGCAAGCGGTTCTGGGGAGGCGGCATGTCGGAGGACAAACTGGCGGCCTATCAGACGCTGTACACCTGTCTTGAGACCGTCACGATGCTCGCAGCGCCGTTCGCGCCGTTCATCTCCGACCGCATCTTCACGGACCTCAACGCCGTGAGCGGCCGCCACAAGGACGAATCGGTGCATCTCGCGGCGTTCCCGACGGCCGACGAACGGCTGATCGACGCCCGCCTCGAAGAGATGATGTCGCTGGCGCAGAAGGTCTCGTCGATGGTGCTGGCCCTGCGCCGCAAGGTGTCGATCAAGGTGCGCCAGCCGCTGACCAAAATCCTGATCCCAGTGCTCGACCCCGCGACGGCGGAGCATATTTCGGCCGTGAAGAACCTCATTATGAACGAGGTCAACGTGAAGGAGATCGAGCTGATCGAAAAGACCACGGGGCTGATTACCAAACGCATCAAGCCCAACTTCAAGACCCTCGGGCCGCGTTACGGCAAGTGGATGAAGCAGATCGCCGCCCTCGTCGCGGAGTTCTCGCAGGAACGTATCGCCGAGGTGGAGGCCGCGCCGGAAACGGTGCTCGACCTCGGAGCGGAGCGGATCACCGTGACGCCCGCCGACTTCGAGATCACCTCGGAAGACATGCCCGGATGGCTCGTCGCCTCGGAGGGAAAACTCACCGTGGCGCTCGACATTACCGTCACCGAGGAGCTGAAAGCCGAAGGTGTGGCACGCGAGTTGATAAACCGCATCCAGAATATCCGCAAGGACTCCGGATTCGAGGTCACGGACAAGATCCGCGCAGAGATCGAACAGAAGCCCCTGGTGGCCGACGCAATCGCCCGATTCGCCGGTTACATCGCTTCGCAGACCCTCGCCGTGGAGGTCCGTCCGGCAGCGGAACCGGCAGGCGAAACGGTCGTCGAAACCGACGTGGACGACGAACCGCTGCGCATCGCCGTGACGCGGATATAGCCCCTTGATATATTCCGGTAAAATTTGGTAATATCGGAATTATTGCTTAATTTTACAGTAAACCTTAAAAGAGAGGAGATTATTATGGCAGACGAAAGAACCAGATACAGCGACGCCGAACTCGAAGAGTTCCGGCAGCTTATCCTGAAAAAGCTTGAGAACGCGCGTGCGGACTACGAGCTGCTGCGCGCCACGCTCACCCATACCGCCGACAACGATACGGAAGACACATCGCCGACGTTCAAGGTGCTGGAGGAGGGCGCTGCAACTCTTTCCAAAGAGGAAAGCGGTCGTTTGGCTGCCCATCAGATGAAATTTATCCGCAACCTCGAAATGGCGCTCGTACGCATCGAGAACAAGACGTACGGCATCTGCAAAACGACCGGAAAGCTCATTCCCAAGGAGCGGCTGATGAAAGTGCCCCACGCCACGGAATGCATCGAGGCCAAAGAGGGCCGCAAATAAGGCGGGGAAGGGATGACCCCCATTCCACGCTGGACGGAAAATGGAAAAAGACGACCTTCGGGCCGTCTTTTTCGTCTTCTCCGGGGGAGGGCGTCGCGGCAAAGAAAAGAGAGGGATGGAAAACACCGATTATAAGCCATGCGGGGAGCTGCACCCGCCGCCGAGACGGAATAATCGGGATATGGGTATCGAATCCTCAATTTAGGCCCCTGTGTCGCACTTTTTGCCGAAAAAATCCGTTATCTTTGACACAATGTTCGCCCGGTTCTGCATATTTTCCCTGATCCTGATTGGGGCGGCAACGGTCCTCTCGGTCCGTGCCGCAGGACCCGGCACGCACGCCCCCGACCGGTTCACGCCCGACAGTGCCCGCGTGGCGAATCCCGATGCATCGGCGCGCAACCAGCGCCTCTACGACAGCATCCGGTCGAAAACCAGCCGGCGCGCCGTGCCGCGCATGCTTTACCGGATGCTCTTCGTAAAACCCGTGCTCGACACCACGATGAGCGGCCGCGTCACCGACGAGAGCCGCCTGCTGGAACCCTACGCCGGGAAAACCATCGGCGACATCACCATCGAACGCCAGCAGGTTTTCGACCCCGGCGGCAACCGGCTCGAACGCATGGCCAACAAAACCCACATGCTCACCCGCGACCGCGTCGTCCGGCGCGACCTGCTGTTCCGCTCGGGCGACAAGCTCGACCCGCAGCTCATCGTGCGCAACAAGCAGCTGATCCGCTCGCGCGACTACATCTCGGACATCGACGTCACGGTGCTCCCCGACGCGGTGGACTCGACACGCGTGAACCTCCTGATCACCACGCGCGACAGCTGGACCATCTCCGTCGACGGAGGATGGCATTCCGAGGGCCGGACGATGGTGGGGCTTTCCGACGCCAACATCTTCGGATCGGGCAACAAACTCAAATTCATGACCAACTTCAGCCGCAAGGACTTCTCCTACGGCGGCAACATGGTCGAATACGAAATCCCCAACCTGCTCGGGACCTTCTACACCGCGGAGATCGGCGGAGGGCGCGACTTCTACAACTCGACGCTCAACATGGGGCTGCGCAAAGAGTTCCTCAAACCGACGGACTACGAGATAGGCCTTACATACAGCGACATCAAAGCCAAGCGCTACATGATCGAACAGGACACGTCGCTGCTGGTGAAGGAGCGCAACCTCGACGTCTGGGGCGGCTACTCGCACTACCTGCGCGGAATCAAATCGAGCGTTTATCTCTCGGGACGCTACAACTACCGGCGCGTGAGCCGCAGGCCCCTCGTGGCCCCGGACTACAACCCCGCGCTGCACGACCAGGACGCCCTGCTGGTCGGCGGGGGTCTCTACCGCGAAAAATTCTACACGGCCAACATGATCTACGGATTCGGCACGCGCGAGTACCTCGCGACGGGCTACAAGGCCGAAGTGACGACGGGCTATTCGTGGGGCGAATTCAACGACGCCCTCTACCTCGGCGCGAGCTACGAAACGGGTGGATTCCGCAGACTGGGCTACATCATGGGCGGTTTCACGCTCGGAAGCTACATAGACCTCGAAAACGGCATGTGGCAGCGCAGCGCCGTCGATGTCGACCTGCGGTGGTTCTCCAACCTTTTCCTGTTCAAGCGCAGCCGCATCCGCCAGTTCCTCGCCTTCAACTACACGCAGGGCTGGAACCGAGCGACGGGCAGCGACGAGAGCATCCGCTTCACGCGCACCGACGGCCTGCAAGCCCTCAAGGAGTACATCATCGGAACCAACCGCATGATCCTCAACACCGAGACGGTGGTATTCACCCCCTACCAGCCGCTGGGATTCCGCATCGCCGTCTTCGGGTTCGCCGACTTCGGGCTGATCGGCTATTCGCCCAATATCTTCAAAAACGACTTCTTCACCTCGTTCGGGCTGGGCGTGCGGCTGCGAAACGAACGGCTGGTGTTCAACACGATCCAGATCCGGCTGGGCGTGGCCTTCGGCAAACGCGGGCTGGTCGAGAGCGAATATTTCCGCCTTTCGAACCCGACGCGCATGGAACAGTACCGCTACCGGCCGACGCGGCCCGAGATCGTCGAATTCAAATAGGCACGCACAAAAAAGCGGAGGATTCCGTGGAATCCCCCGCCTTCGTGAACTTTTTATCTGCTTATGGTTTTTCCTTTAAGCCTTTACCTGCGGGCGCGGATCTCGACCACGCCGTTGCGCCCCTTCTCGCCGTAACGCTTCACGGCCTCGTCGCCCTTATAGACCTCCATGCGCTTGATCTTCCCGGATTCCAGCCGTTCAACATCCTCTTTCGAGGCCTCCCTGCCGTTGATACGGATCAGCATGCCGTCGGGAAATCCGCCTTTCAGCGTAACCTGTCCCTTATAAACCGACACCGAACTTTCCGGAGTGCCCTGAATGGTCACCTTATCGGCATGCCCGGCGTCCGCCGAAAGTCGAAGCGACGTTCCCACCGCTTTCTGCGCTTCGGAAAGCTGTGCCGAAGTCTCCTTGCGGGCCGATTCAAGTTCCTTCTGGGCCTTGTCGAGCGCTTTCTGGGCCTGCTTCCAGTCATCGGAACTCATATACTTGCGGGCCAGTTTCAACCCTTCGCGGGCGGCTTCGATCCCGGCTCTCCCGGCTTCGATACCCTCCCGGGCCGACTTCGCGGCGGCTCTTTGCACGGCGGCCGCCTGTTTGGTCGTAATCGTTATCACGCCCTCATACCCCTTGTCGGCAAACTCCCCGGGGAGATTCGTGCCTTTAATCACCGACATGCTTTCAATCTGATCCGGGTCGAGCGATTCGATTTCAGACACTTGTACGCCGTCGACGATAAATACAGGGTTCGACTCGACCGACGAGCCGTTCTCGACCTTGAACCGATACGATTTCGCGATTCCGGCCGTATTCACCACAACCGTTCCGTCTTTCGGCCTCGTACCGTGACCGATCACCCGCACGGTTGTCGACTCGTTCGTCCCGGCGCTGTCCGCCCGGGTGACCGTCACGACTTTGCCTTTCAGTCCCGGGACCTGCGCCCCATCGCCCGGTTCTCCGGTCTTTTTGAGCGTTACAAGAATCACGCCGTCGGCGGCCTTTTCGCCGTACACAGCCATCGAAACGGAATCCTTGAGCAAGGTGATCGACTCGATCCGGTCGGCAGCGAGGCTATCCATCGACTTCACCTCCCGGCCGTCGACCAGAATCAGCGGTTGTTGCCCATCGGAAAAAGATTTCGACCCCCGAATGTAAATCGTACTGGTTTCTTTTTTACCTTTGTCTTCCGGAAAGACATAAGCGGTTTCGGCGAAAGCCCCGAGGGCCACGCCCATAAGCGGCAGCAACAGGAGCGCTTTGGCTCCGGCCCACCGCGACGATTTTTTACGCAACATCATGGTAATACGGTTTTTAAGTTTACTGTGATTAAAGCTGTTGGCAATCGAGTACCACCTCCCGCCGGCAGCTTTCTTTATTAACAACATCTGGTAACTCCGGGCGTCTACGCCGCTGTCGAGCACCGCCTCGTCGGCTTCGTATTCGTGGATGGCCCGCAGTTCGCGGCGCAGCAGCCACATCGCGGGGTTGAACCATTGCAGGCAGCCCGCAACGTCGGTCACGATCAGGTCGAGCGAATGGCGCAGCCGCAGGTGCGCCCGTTCGTGAAGCAGAATCGCCTCGCCGTTTTCCGCTAGGTCCCTCCCGGACATCACGATATAGCGTCCCCAGCTGAAAGGCGTCACGGGCCGTTCCGTGCGCACCAGCACAGCCCCGTCCTCCAGCCGTTCGCGGCGTCCGCCGCGGATCAGACGCAGGACTCCGATGAGCGAACAAAGCGTCCACAGCAGCGTGGCGGCCGCCCCGAGCAGGAATGCCGCCCCGGCGAGCATCTCCCACGGAAACGGTTCGGAAAGCGGTTCGGCGAAAGCCGTCGCAACAGCCTCCCCGTCCGGAATTTCCGGCAGGACGGGGATTTCGCGGTAAACCGTGATCACGCACAGCGGCAGCACGAACGAGAGGAACATCGCCCCCAGAACCACGATCCGGTTGAAGCGGTGGAAGGTCTCACGGCTCAACAGCAATTTGAAAAAGAGGTAGAAGACAGCCAGGCAGACGCCGACTTTCAGGCTGTAAATCATCAGGTCGTACATGGCGCTATCGGTTTTGATTTTCGATGCGGTCGATCAGGCTGCGCAGTTCGCCGAGCGAGATCTTCTCCTCCTCGACCAGCGCCGAGACCGCCCCGAGGTAGGAATTCTCGAAATAGCGGCTGATGACGCTGCCGAGCGTCGAACGCGAAAACTCCTCCTCGCTCACCACCGGATAGTATTGGTAGGTGCTGCCGAAGGAGTTGTGGGCGACATAGCCTTTGGCTTCGAGCGCGCGGACCATCGTCGAAAGGGTGTTGAAATGGGGTTTGGGATCGGGCGAAAGGGCCACCAGTTCGCGTACGAACAGCGGACCGTGCTCCCAGAAGCAGCGCATCAGCTCCTCTTCCCTGCGTGTCAGTTTTTCAGGATTCTCTTTCATATTTCACTCAAACAAGCTTTATCAGGTATCGTTTTCAGTTGAAACGGAGGCATTCCAGCATACGGCGGCGCAGCAAAACGCCCGGTCCGGTCCCGATGCGGCGAACGGCGCCCTCGCGGCCGACGATCCTGCCGAAGGCGTCCGACCGACGCCGGATTCGTCCTACGACTTCCCGGACACGCCCGGCCGGCAATGCTCCCTCCGGAACAGCCGCCCATCGCTTCATCGGTCCTTTTTCATGCACCCGGGAACAAAGGTAACTAAAAAAAATTCACATACAACTATTTTGCATAGTTTTTAAACTAAAAAATTTAGTTATGTCTTTTTTCCGGAATTTGAAGATTAATCCGTATCTTTGAATTATGGTACTTATAGCCGACAGCGGATCGACCAAATGCACGTGGATCGCCAGCGACGGCGCACGGACGACAAACGTGCGCACGCGGGGGATCAACGCCGTGCAGCACTCGGCCGAACAGATACGCGAAGCCCTCGCGGAACTGCCGCCATGCGACGGCGTGACGAGCGTGAGATTCTACGGCGCGGGGTGCGGCGAGACCTTCCCGGAGGCGAGCGAGAAGCTGCGCCGGGAGTTGGAAGCGCACTTCGGAACGACGGACATTACGGTCGAATCGGACCTGCTGGGCGCGGCGCGGGCGCTCTGGGGCCGTGGGGAGGGTATCGCCTGCATCCTCGGCACGGGTTCGAACTCCTGCCTGTGCCGCAACGGCGAAATCCTGAAAAACGTCCCGCCGCTGGGCTATGTGCTGGGCGACGAGGGCAGCGGGGCCGTGCTGGGGCGCAACCTGGTGAACGGCATCTTCAAGGGGCACATTCCGCTGAAAGAGGAGTTTCTCGCGGCGCACGGGCTGAATTACGAGGAGATCATCCGCCGCGTCTACCGCGAGCCTTACGCCAACCGCTTTCTGGCCTCGTTCGCACCTTTCATACGCGCGCATATCGACCGCCCGGAGATCCGGGAGCTGGTACTCCGGTCGTTCCGCGACTTTGCGTCCCGCAACTTGAGCCGCTATCCGGCGGAACTCCCCGTATCGCTGCTGGGCGGCGTGGCGGCCCACTTCGAGGCGTTGCTGCGCGAGGCGCTGGAAGCGGAGGGCCGCCGCGTGGAAACCATTGTAGAATCGCCCGCCGAAGGGCTTTTGAAATACCACTATGGAAGATAGAATCACCGAACAGGATTCGGCCTACGACGACCTGCAACGGATGTCGGTGCACGACATCCTGACGGGCATCAACCGCGAGGACGCCCGTGTGCACGAAGCCGTGCGGCGGACCATCCCCGTCATGGAGCTACTCGTCGAACGCATCGTCGAGCGCATGCAGCGCGGAGGCCGGATGTTTTACATCGGCGCCGGGACGAGCGGCCGGCTGGGGGTCACCGACGCCTCGGAGCTGCCCCCGACCTACGGCGTGCCGTTCGACCGGGTGATCGGGCTGATCGCCGGAGGCGACGGCGCTTTGCGGCGGGCCGTGGAGCACGCCGAAGACGACACCGAAGGGGCCTGGCGCGACATGGCGCCCTACCACCCCACGGCCGGCGATGTGCTGATCGGCATCGCGGCATCGGGAACGACGCCCTACGTGATCGGCGGACTGCGCGCGGCGCGGCGCCACGGACTGCTGACCGGCTCGATCACCTGCAACCCCGCGTCGCCCGTAGCTGCCGAAGCGGAGTATGCGCTCGAAGCGGTCGTAGGACCGGAGTTCGTGACCGGATCGACGCGCATGAAGGCCGGAACGGCCCAGAAATTGATGCTCAACATGTTGTCTACGGCGGTAATGATCCGGCTGGGACGCGTCGAAGGCAACCGCATGGTCAACATGCAGCTGACCAACGACAAGCTCGTGGCCCGCGGAACGCGGATGGTCGCCGAGGCGTCGGGGCTTGACGAAACCGAGGCCCGCGAACTGCTGCTGCGCTGGGGCTCGGTGAAGCGGGCACTGGAGGAGATCGGAAAATAGACAAAACGAATACACACTTCGACGTACAAATCGCTTTCGACCGCCGTCATTGCCGCCTGCGGAGCCATCTACAAGCATGGCCCCGCCCCGGCCTCCCTCCGGAAGGGAGACGACGCATGCTCCCGGCAGTTGAAACGATAAAGCATATGACCGCATAAACAGAACAATGGCTAAACTTTTTTCCGACCGCGAAATACGCGCCATTGCGGTATTCCTGCCGTTGGCCGGGCTGCTGATCATAGCCCTGATGCTCGTACGCCCGGCAGCCGACCCCGAAGCGGCCCGCCGCGCCGAGGCCGAGATGGAGGAGGCGTTGCCCGCGGACAGCGTCGTGATGTCGCATTTCGACCCCAACACGGCCTCGCTCGACGACCTGCGGCGACTCGGGCTTACGAAGCACGAAGCGGTGAGCCTGCTGAAATACCGCGCCGCGGGCAAAGTGTTCCGCATACCCGAGGACCTGACGCTCTGCTACGGCATCAGCGACTCGCTCTACCGGCGGCTCGAACCCTGGGTGCGCATCGGCCGCAAATACGCCATCGCACCCGAAAAATACCGCACGGGGCGCATTCTCCCCGAACCGCTCGCACCCGGGCCGTTCCGCATCGACACCGTGAGCGCCCGCTACCTGCGCGCCATCGGGGCCTTGTCGAAGCGTCAGGCCGAGGCGTTCATCCGCTGGCGGGATTTGAGCGGCATCTACGACATGGAGGACCTGCGCGAATGCTACGTCGTGAGCGACTCGGTGGCCGCGGCGCTGGAACCCTACGTCATCTTCCCGGAACGGAAGGCGCGGCCGATCGAACAGCCCGTGGAGCTGAACACGGCCGATTCGGCGACGCTGCGCTCGGTTGTGGGCATCGGTCCCAGGACCGTCGTGGCGATCATGCACTACCGCGAACGGCTCGGCGGATTCGTCCGCGCGGAGCAACTCGCAGAGGTTCCGGGAGTGCGGGAACGCAATTATGAAAAAATTTTGAAACAAATTTACTGCGATAGTTGCAAAATTCGGAAAATTGATATTAACTTTGCAAGCCCGAAAGTGCTGGGGAAACACCCCTACATAGCACCGCAGGCATTACGAAAATTGCTGAAAGCAAGACAGTTGAAAGGAGGTTGGAGTACCGCTGGAGAATTGGTGGAACAGAACATATTGACCCGCGAGGAGGCAGCACGGCTGGCTCCTTATCTGCAATTCGGGTTGGACAGCGGACCTGCCGACGAATAAAACGACCGTTTTTGGGGAAGATGCATCGAGGATGCGCACCCCGCAGTTTTCAGAACGAACAAACAGATTCAAAACAACAAAAAACAAAGAATATTATGATTATCATGCCGGTAAAAGAGGGCGAAAACATCGAGCGCGCCCTGAAAAAGTTCAAACGTAAATACGAGCGCACGGGCGTCCTGAAGGAGCTTCGCCGCCGCCAGTACTTCACCAAGCCTTCGATCGCGAAGCGCGAGGCGATGCAGCACGCTATTTACGTGGAACACATGTACCGCGACGACGAATAATTTCCGCAAGATATGAAACCAGAACCGGGAACACTCCGAAAGGAATGTTCCCGGTTTTTCTATGCCGTAATCAGCCCGATCAGCGCAGGAACAACAGTTCGCGATACTTCGGCAGCGGCCAGATCTGATCGTCGACGATCTCTTCCAGCTTGTCGATATGGCGGCGGATCTCGTCGAAGCAGACAGCCACGGTATCGTGGTAGGCAATGGCCTTTTCACGCGGGTCCTCGATCCGGTTGGCAACCTTGCGGGCGTCGATCATCTCGCCGGTGAGTTTCTGGATCGAGGCCGTATGGTCCTGAATCTTCTTGATAAGCAGAATGTCCGACGAGGCGTTCAGCCCTCCGATCTGATGCATCTTATAGACCTTGTCGAGCAACTGCGCCTCGTATTTCGAAGCGATCGGCACGATGTGGTTCATCGCCAGATCGCCCAGCACGCGGCCTTCGATCTGGATTTTCTTGGTATAGGTCTCCCACTTCACCTCGGTGCGGGCTTCGAGTTCAACCTTGGTGAAAACCCCCATGTCACCGAACATCTTCAGGCTCTCCCTGTCCAGGTAGCGGTCGAAGATCAGCGGCGTCGACGTCTCGCAGTCCAGACCGCGCCGCTTCGCCTCGGCCTTCCACTCGTCCGAATAGCCGTTGCCGTCGAACCGGATGGCCTTGCAGGCCTTGATCATCTGCTTGAGCACCTCGTAAATGGCCCTCTCCTTCTTGGCCCCGGCCTCGATCTTGGCGTCCACGGCCTTCTTGAACTCGGTCAGTTCGTATGCCATCGCCGAGTTGAGCACGATCATCGCCTCGGCGCAGTTGTCCGACGAACCCACGGCGCGGAACTCGAAGCGGTTGCCCGTGAAGGCGAACGGCGAGGTGCGGTTGCGGTCGGTGTTGTCCAGCAGCAGCGTCGGGATGTGCGAAATGCCGCTCATCTTGAAGACGTTCTTGGCGTCGAAACGGATGGCATCGTCGCCCTTCGATGCGGCCAGCTTGTCCAGCACGGCCGACACCTGCGTTCCGAGGAAGGTCGAAATGATGGCGGGAGGCGCCTCGTTGGCGCCCAGCCGGTGAGCGTTCGTCGCGCTCATAATCGACGCCTTCAGCAGGCCGTTGTGCTTGTAAACCGCCGAAATGGCGTTCACCAGGAAAGTGATGAACTGGAGGTTCTCCGAAGCGGTCTTGCCCGGACCGAGCAGGTTCACGCCCGTATCGGTTCCCAGCGACCAGTTGTTGTGCTTGCCCGATCCGTTGATCCCCTTGAAGGGTTTTTCGTGCAGCAGCACGCGGAACTGGTGACGGCGGGCGATCTTGTCCATAATGGTCATCAGCAACTGGTTGTGGTCGTTGGCCAGGTTGGCCTCCTCGTAAACCGGAGCCAGCTCGAACTGATTGGGAGCCACCTCGTTGTGGCGCGTCTTGACCGGAATTCCCAACTTCAGGCACTCGTATTCGAGGTCCTTCATAAAGGCCATCACACGCGTCGGAATCGCCCCGAAATAGTGGTCTTCCAACTGCTGGTTCTTGGCCGACTCGTGTCCCATGAGCGTACGCCCCGTGAGCATCAGGTCGGGACGCACGGCCCAAAGGCTCTCGTCCACGAGGAAATATTCCTGCTCCCAGCCCAGGTAGGAAAAGACCTTCTCGACATTCTTGTCGAAATAGCGGCACACCTCCGTGGCGGCCTTGTCGATGGCCGTCAGCGAGCGCAGCAGGGGCACTTTGTAGTCGAGCGCCTCGCCCGTGTAGGCGATGAAGACGGTGGGGATACAGAGCGTCGTGTCGACGATGAAGGCGGGCGACGTGGGGTCCCAGGCCGAGTAGCCGCGGGCCTCGAACGTATTGCGGATGCCGCCGTTGGGGAACGACGAGGCGTCGGGCTCCTGCTGCACGAGCAGCTTGCCGGAGAACTCCTCCAGCACGCCGCCCTGACCGTCCGGCTCGGCAAAGGCGTCGTGTTTCTCGGCCGTACCGCCCGTTAGGGGTTGAAACCAGTGGGTATAGTGGTCCGCACCGTGCTCCAGCGCCCACTGGCGCATACCCGCCGCGATGCTGTCGGCAACTTCGCGCGTAAGCGGCGTGCGTTTTTCCATCGTGTCGAGCAAGGCCGCATAGGTGCGCTTGTCGAGATACTTCCGCATAGCCGCACGTCCAAATACCTTCTTTCCGAAGTAGTCCGACGGGCGTCCCTCGGGAACTTTCACCTCGACGGCCGTGTGATTTATGGCCGCATCGACCATCTTGAATCTGAGTAATGATGACATATACCTGACTGATTAAGGGTTTAGTGTTCGTAGAAAAAACCGCGCGGGGAAGGACCCGATAATTGCAAACTAAAACCTAACCTGAAATTCAACCGGACAACTGCCTCCCGGCAGGACCTGCCGACCTAACTAACCCGGGGCCGCTCCCCCGCTGCGGTACATCTTTCGTTCCGGCTACAAATGTACGAATTATTCCGTTACGTTGTTTTTACAAAATCACCGTTTTTTCAAAAAACAGCCGTTTTTTTTCATCATTTTCCCGAAAAAACAACCGTTTTTCGCCGCACACACCCGAAAATTTCAGTCATTTTTCGAAAAACAGCCTCATTTTTCACGAAAAATCCCCAAAATACATTTTTTCGTTTTTTCCAAAACAAGCAGAAATAAAGACCATTTTTCAACCATTCAACCACACCGAAGACAGCATCCGCGCCGGGCCGTCCGGAAATGCGGCGGGCGGCGAAATCCGGAAAAATTCCGCTGCACTGTTATTTTCGTAACAATTTCTTGTTACAATTCGGTAATTAATTTGTAACTTTACGTGCAATTTTGAAACAGAACGAAACTACACACATACTAATCTCTAAATAGTCATGGCAAATACCAAACGTGAAAAGCTGTTCACCGAGTTCCCGCCGGTCCCGACCGAAAAGTGGGAAGAGGTGATTACAGCCGACCTGAAAGGAGCCGATTACGAGCGCAAGCTGGTGTGGCGTACGGGAGAAGGATTCAACGTCCGCCCCTACTACCGCGCCGAAAACCTCGAAGGCATCCGTTTTCTGGGCTCGCAGGCAGGCGAGTTCCCGTATGTCAGAGGTACGCGCAGCCACAACCGCTGGCGCGTGCATCAGACCGTCGAGGTAAAATGTCCCAGGGAGGCCAACGCCGAGGCGCTGAAACTCCTCAACTCGGGCGTCGATTCATTGGGCTTCTCGATCGCGAAGGAAGGCTTCACGGCCGAAGAACTCGATCAGCTGCTCGCCGGAATCTCGATCCCGGCCATCGAAATGGTCTTCTGCGGCGCGCAGACGGGCAGCATCGCCGAACTGGTGATCGCCAAGCTCGAAAAGGAAGGCACTGCCTCCGAGGCGCACGTGGCCTTCTCGATCGACCCGCTGGTCAAGGGACTGTCGCAGAAAGGCGACTTCTGCTCGCCCAACGGCGAAAAGTGCTTCGCGAAGATCGCCTCGCTGATCGAAAAGACCCGCGAGTACAAGCACATCCGTATCGTGACCGTCTCGGCCGGCATCTTCTCGAACACCGGATCGACCATCGTCGAGGAGCTGGCGTTCGCCCTCTCGGCCGGTAACGATTACATCGCGCGCCTGACCGACGCCGGCGTGGACGCCGAGCTGGCGGCCCGCAAGCTGCGCTTCTCGTTCTCGGTCACCTCGAACTACTTCCTCGAAATCGCCAAGTTCCGCGCGGCGCGCATGCTGTGGGCCAACATCGTCAAGGGTTACAACCCCTCGAAGAACTGCGCCTGCAAAATGCACATCCACGCCCGCACGGCAGACTGGAACCAGACCGTTTACGATCCCTATGTCAATATGCTCCGCGGCACGACGGAGGCCATGTCGGCCACCATCGCCGGCGTACATTCGCTGGAGGTGACGCCGTTCGACGCCGCGTTCGAAAGTCCCACGGAGTTCTCGAAGCGCATCGCCCGCAACGTCGAACTGCTCCTGAAGCACGAATCGCACTTCGACCAGGTGGTAGACCCCGCAGGCGGCTCGTACTACGTGGAGAACCTCACGCAGTCGATCGCCGCCGAGGCCTGGAAGCTCTTCCTCGAAATCGAGGAGAAGGGCGGCTACGCCGAGGCCTACAAGGCCGGCTTCATCAAGGAGCGCGTGGAGGCTTCGGCCGCCGCCAAGGACAAGGCCATCGCAACGCGCCGCCAGACACTGCTCGGCGCCAACCAGTTCCCCAACTTCACGGAGGTTGCCCCGAAGGAGATCACCGCCGAAGCCGTCACCCGTCCCGCTGCCGAAGGCAACGTCCTCACGCCCTACCGCGGCGCCATGACCTTCGAGGCGATGCGCCTGCACGTGGACCGCTCGGGCAAACAGCCCAAGGCGTTCATGCTCACCTGCGGCAACCTGGCGATGGCCCGCGCCCGCGCCCAGTTCTCGTGCAACTTCTTCGCCTGCGCCGGAATCCGCGTGCAGGACAACACCTTCTTCAAGTCGATCGAGGAGGGCGTGAAGGCCGCACTCGAATCGAAAGCCGAGATCGTGGTGGTCTGCGCTTCGGACGACGATTACGCAGAGGCCGCACCGAAGGTGAAGGAGCTGCTCGCCGGCAAAGCCATTCTCGTAGTCGCAGGCGCTCCCGCATGCGCACCCGAACTGGAGGCCCAGGGCATCACGAACTTCATCTCGGTGAAGTCGAACGTCCTGGAGACTCTGAAGTTTTATCTTAAAGAAATGGGCATCTGATCATGAGAGCTAAATTTTCAGAACTGACATACGAAGCAGGCGGGCAGAAGAGCTGCTGCGCCTCGAAAGGCTGCGGACAGGTGGAGCCGTGGCTGACGGCCGAGCGCATCCCCGTCAAGGGCGCCTATACGGCCGAAGACCTCGAAGGCATGGAGCACCTGAACTACACGGCAGGCATCGCCCCGTTCCTGCGCGGTCCCTATTCGACGATGTACGTGATGCGTCCGTGGACCATCCGCCAGTACGCCGGATTCTCGACCGCCGAGGAGTCCAACGCATTCTACCGCCGCAACCTCGCCGCCGGACAGAAAGGTCTGTCGGTGGCCTTCGACCTGGCAACGCACCGCGGTTACGACGCCGATCACCCGCGCGTGGTGGGCGACGTGGGCAAGGCCGGCGTGTCGATCTGCTCGGTGGAGGACATGAAGGTGCTCTTCAACGGCATTCCGCTGGACAAGATGTCGGTGTCGATGACCATGAACGGCGCCGTGCTGCCGATCCTGGCCTTCTACATCGTGACGGGCCTGGAGCAGGGCTGCACGCTCGACCAGCTGGCCGGTACGATCCAGAACGACATCCTTAAGGAGTTCATGGTGCGTAACACCTATATTTATCCTCCCGAGTTCTCGATGCGCATCATTGCCGACATCTTCGAGTACACCTCGAAGAACATGCCCAAGTTCAACTCGATCTCGATTTCGGGTTACCACATGCAGGAGGCGGGCGCCACGAACGACATCGAGCTGGCCTACACGCTGGCCGACGGTCTGGAGTACCTGCGCGCAGGTATCAATGCCGGCATGTCGGTCGACGCCTTCGCACCGCGCCTGTCGTTCTTCTGGGCCATCGGCATGAACCACTTCATGGAGATCGCCAAGATGCGCGCCGCGCGTATGCTGTGGGCCAAGATCGTTAAACAGTTCAACCCCAAGAACCCCAAGTCGCTGGCGCTGCGCACCCACTCGCAGACCTCGGGCTGGTCGCTCACCGAGCAGGACCCGTTCAACAACGTGGCCCGCACGGCCATCGAGGCCATGGGCGCCGCGCTGGGACACACCCAGTCGCTGCACACCAACGCCCTGGACGAGGCGATCGCCCTGCCGACCGACTTCTCGGCGCGTATTGCGCGTAACACGCAGATCTACATTCAGGAGGAGACCAACATCTGCCGCGAGGTCGACCCGTGGGCAGGTTCCTACTACATCGAGACGCTGACCAACGAGATCGCCCACAAAGCCTGGGAGCGCATCGAGGAGGTCGAGAAGCTGGGCGGTATGGCCAAGGCCATCGAAACCGGCATTCCGAAGATGCGCATCGAGGAGGCGTCGGCCCGCAAGCAGGCCCGCATCGACTCCGGCGAGGAGAAGATCATCGGCATCAACGAATACCGTCTGGAGAAGGAGGCCCCGATCGACATTCTCGCCGTGGACAACACGGCCGTGCGCGAGAGCCAGATCAAGCGACTCAAGGAGCTACGCGCCAACCGCGACGAAGCTGCCGTGAAGAAGGCGCTGGCCGCCATCACCGAGTGCGTGAAGACCAAGCAGGGCAACCTGCTCGAACTGGCCGTCGAGGCCGCCAAGGTCCGCGCCTCGCTGGGCGAAATCTCCGACGCCTGCGAAGTGGTCGTAGGCCGCTACAAAGCTGTTATCCGTTCCATTTCAGGTGTTTACTCTTCAGAAGTGAAAAACGACAAATCCTTCGAGCGCGCCAAGGAGCTGTGCGCCGAATTCGCCAAGAAAGAGGGCCGTCAGCCGCGCGTGATGATCGCCAAGCTCGGCCAGGACGGACACGACCGCGGCGCCAAGGTGGTCGCTACGGGTTATGCCGACATCGGCTTCGACGTCGACATGGGTCCGCTGTTCCAGACTCCGGAGGAGGCCGCCAAGCAGGCCGTCGAAAACGACGTGCACGTAGTCGGCGTATCGTCGCTGGCCGCCGGCCACCTGACGCTCGTGCCGCAGATCATCGCCGAGTTGAAGAAGCTGGGCCGCGAGGACATCATCGTCATCGTCGGCGGCGTGATCCCCGCGCAGGACTACGATGAACTCTACCGCGACGGCGCCGCCGCCATCTTCGGCCCCGGTACGCCGATCGCCACGGCAGCCATCAAGATCCTCGAAATCCTGCTCGCCGAGTAAATTCCCGGCTCCGACAAGAGAAACGCCGCGGTCGCAAGACCGGGGCGTTTTTTGTTCCGGAGCACTTCGGGAGGGACTTTTTTCACCCGCCAAAGACCGGAACGGGAGTTTTTGCATTATCTTTACGACTGAAATACACAAATTCATTCATTCCAACGTTCCATTCGCATGAAGAAAACCCTCATTCTGTTGCTTGCCTGCTGTGCCTGCATCCGGTCGCAGGCGCAGACTCCGGAGGCGGCCGCCGCACCGGAACCCTCCGTAACCCGGACCGACAGCACCCTGACATTCCCCGAACCCGAATTCATCGGCCAGGCACTGGCTATCCGGCCCGACAACAGAACCGAGCAGCTCGTTCAGGAGAGCCTGGCTCCCCGCCACCGTTCGTCCACCGGGCAGAAACTGTTCGGCATCGGAAAGAACCACATCGACGAAATGACGCTGAAAGGCGCGCAGTCCCCCGTCCGGCTCCGGAAGAGCGACGGCATCGCCTTTATCATCCGCGTTCCGGACAACCTGATCGACCCGATGTCGGTGATCAGCGTCTTCCGGTTCAAGGTCAAGAAGAAGATGCGGATCGCCGAATACGCGTCGGTCGGAACCTTCGGCAACCAGCAGCGCAACACGCTGGAACGGCAGCCCTTCACCTCGCGCCGGTTCGGAAGCAGCTCCTACCTCATCATCCTGAAAGGCGTCGAGACCGGAGAATACGGCATCACGGTCGATGCGCTGGGCAGTCTCAACGTTTCGACATTCGGGGTGGACGAATAAACCCGCGTTCCATGACAAACAATCCCCGCAACCTCGGTTGCGGGGATTGTTCTTTCGGCAGCCGGCAATGGAATCACAGGCAGGCCTCCAGAATCCGGCGGGCCATGGCGCCGTCGACGTTCTGCGCCTCGCCGAACCGATCGCCCGCAGCCGTGAAGCGGCGTTCGATCTCGGCGATGGTCTCTTCGCCGATACCCTCCTCCGAAAGGCGTGTCGAGAGGCCCAGCGAACGGAAGAACGCCTCGTTGGCCGCAATCGTACGGTCGATGCGCTCCTCCTCCGAACCGCCGGCAATGCCCCAGATACGCTCGCCGTATTGCAGCAGTTTGCCGCGTTTCTGCCCGCGCAGCACGCGCAGCGTACCGTTGATGACAATGGCCAGCGTCGCGCCGTGCGTCAAGCCGTGCAGCGCCGTCAGCTCGTGGCCGATCATGTGCGTCGCCCAGTCCTGCGTCACGCCCATACGGATCATGTCGTTCAGGGCCAGCGTCGCCGAAAGCATGTATTCCGACATCGTGTCGTAATCGCGCTCGTCCGCCAGCGCTTTGGGAGCGATTTCGACCACCGTATGCAGGATGCCTTCGGCCCAGCGGTCCATCAGCCGCGACTGATGGGGCGTAGTCATATACTGCTCCAGCACATGCACGAAAGTATCCGCAAGTCCGCAGGCTACCTGACGCTTCGGCAGCGAATAGAGCGTCTCGGGATCGAGGATCGAGAAGACCGGATAATCGCCGTAGAAAGCATATTTTTCCTTGGTCTCGTAGCGCGAAATGACCGCCCCGGAGTTCATCTCGGAACCCGTGGCCGACATGGTGAGGACCGTAGCCAGCGGCACGGTCTTGCCGGCCTGCCCCTTGAGCACGATGTCCCATGCATCGCCGTCGTAGAGAAGGCCCGCAGCGATGAGCTTCGTACCGTCGATGACCGACCCGCCGCCGACAGCCAGCAGGAAGTCCACCTTCCGCTCTTTGCCCAGCGCAATGGCTTCGCGCAGGGTCTCGACCGACGGATTCGCCTCGATGCCCCAGAACTCGACCAGATCGCGGCCTTCGAGTGCGGCGACGACCTGATCGTAGACGCCGTTACGCTTGACGCTTCCGCCGCCGAAGGTCAGCATGATGCGTTTTCCGGCGGGAATGAGCTTCGGCAGACGGGCGATCTGGCCCTTGCCGAAAACCAGTTTGGTCGGATTGTGATAGATGAAGTTGTTCATGGCGAATATTTATTTATCCTATTACGAAGAGAATGAATGACCGGACGGCTCCGAAACCGGATTGCACCTGGTTTGACAGGGCCTCCGGCTGTTAAAAGAGCCGTTACGCCTCTAAAGATACGAAAAAAGCCGGACTGCGCAGAGAATTCTCCGCTAATTTTCAATCTTTGCGGTGAGAGCTGCCGGTTTGTGCTTAAACGAAGCAGAGCGCGGATGGGTGTACCGGAGTACGTCCCATTCGCGCCCTGCGGGAGCAAGTGCAAAGATGCACCGTAAAATCAATCGTTTAGAAGTACTTGCCGCGCAGGTCCTGAATCTTGGCCATCTGCTGGATAGCCGGGATGGCGAACTGCTGGGCCATGCCCTCGGCCATGGCCTGGGCGCGCACTTTCTCGCCTTCGGCGGTCTGCTTGTCGTCGGTCTTGACATCCCCGACCTCGAAGACATAGACGCCCGAAAGTCCCTTCACGGGAGCCGACAGGGCGCCCTTCTCGGCCGATGCGATGGCGCCCACCAGACGAGGCTCCATGCCCACGCCGTTCACGTAGAACGAACCGAAAGTCACATCGGAGAAGTCCTCCACCTCCGAGCCGAGACTTGCAGCCTGCTCGGCGAGGGTCGAACCCGAAAGGCTCTTGACGATATAATCGTATTTTTTGTCGCGAAGAAGCTGCGAACGGATCTGGGCCGAAACCTTATTCAGCGGTGCGTACTCGTTGTCGTCGATCTCGGTCAGCGTGGCAATCACGTAGTCCTTGCCTACGTTGAAGATCGCCGAAAGGTCGCCCTCCTTCGCTCCGTAGGCCCAGCGGGCCACCTCGCGCGAATCCTCAAGGCCGCGGATCGTACGGTCGCCCTGGGCGATCGCAGCCACGCGGGGCGTCACGGCAGCCGTCGAAGCGGCATCTGCGAATGCGGCGGCCGAACCCTTGGCGTTGACCATGAACGAACCGGCCTGGTTGTGCACGTCGCGGCGCGTGGCGGCCGAAGCCTCCACGGGATAGGTGATCGTAGCCACCTGCACGTGTTTCGAAGGTTTGTCGGCACGGTATACCTGCATCAGCTGGATGGCGTCGCCCGAAGCGATCTTCACGATGTCGCCCTGTCTGGCATTGGCCAAAGCGGCGGCGAACTCGCCCGTGAAGGCCGAGAAAGGCAGCACTCCCACTTCACCGCCGTTGGCGGCCGTAGCGTCGTAAACCGAATAACGGGCAGCGGTCTGCGCGAAATCGCCCCCCTTCTTCAGCACCGTCAGCAGGCTGTCGGCAAGCGCCTCCTGCGCATAGGGCAGCACGATATGACGTACGCCCACCGAGTCGGGAACCATCTTCGAATCGAGCGCGCGGGACATCGTCCACTCGTTGTTCTTCAGCACGGGACCGTACATCTCGCCCGCCATCAGCGCCTTGGCCTCCTCGTCGGAGAGCTGTGCGGCGGAAACGTAGCTGTCGGCGATCTTGCCGTTGCGATTGGCGCGGACGAAGGTCTTCACCTCCTCGGCGGCGGCGAACTCCCGGCCCACCTCCGTCACGCTCTTCTCAAGCGCCAGCAGGTCGTCGTCCGTGGGGGAGACCTCGAATACGACATACGAAATCGTACGCGACGGGGTCTGCTTGAACTGGTTCTTATGGCTGTTGTAGTAAGCCTTCACATCACCCGACGACACCTTGACGAGCGAATCGGGAACGGCCGAGAACTTCTTGCCGGCCCACTTGCCCGAGAAAGACTTGTTGGCGGCCTCGACACCGCGGGCGACCTCCAGCGAATTGACGTAAACGCCGCCCTTCACCAGTCCGAAGTACTTCTGCACCTCGCGCTCCAGACGGGCCTGCTCGTTGAGCTGCGCCCAAGCATTGGCCGCCTCGGGGTTGGTCTCGGCCTGCGCGAGGAACTGGCTGATGGCAGCCACGCTGTACTCGCCCGTGCGGGGATCGGCGAAAGCATTGTAGAAAGCCTGCGAAGGATGCTGTCCGCTGACCATCGCCAGACGCTCCGGCTCGGTGACGCGAAGTCCCATCCGGTCGAAACCGGGCGTCAGCACATGCTTGGCGATCAGCGCCTGCCAGGCGGCATTGGCCAGCATGGCCGACTGCTGCTCGTCGCTCTCCTGCATGTTGTTCTGCGACTTGATCTTCTCGTACTGGTCGTAATACTCCGAATAGTTGATCTTCTCGCCGTCGATCACACCGACACGCGGGTCGTTGCCCGAGAAGCCCATTTCAGTCTTCAGAGAGAGGATGAATGCCAAGAGGGCCAGTGCGATGATGATCGAAAGCACGATGCCGAACTTGGTTCGTAAAGTGTTTAAACTTGCCATATAAATTGTTAATTATTCGTATTGTTTCGAATTATCAGCCAAAGGTAGTAAAATTAATTGTAAAAAGAACAGAATAAAAGTAAAAATATACGCACGCTTCGCCCCCGTAATCCCCGCCGGGGCGGGAATTTACCGGAAAGGCGGCGGAATCCGGCCCACGCTACAATTTCTTCACCCGCGCCAGTTCGATGCGCGAACGCGTCGTACGGAGAATCCGCAATTGCAGGCCGCCGATGAAAACCGTCTCCCCGGCGGTGGGAATACCCTCGTAATTGAAGATGATGAAACCGGCCAGCGTGTCGTATTCCTTACTCTCCTCGATGCCGAGGTTGTATTTTTCATTCAGGTATTTCACCTCCAGGCGGCACGAGAGAACATACTCGTCGGGGCCGACCTGCTTTTCGGTGAGGTCCGGAATGTCGTGCTCGTCCTCGATCTCGCCGAAAATCTGCTCCAGCACGTCTTCGAGCGAAATGACGCCCGCCGTGCCGCCGAATTCGTCGATCACGACGGCGATGTTCGAACGGTGCTTGATGAAATTCTCCAGCATCAGCTGCAAAGGCATGGTCTCGGGCACGAAATTGACCTCCATCATCACGTCGGCGATCTGCCGGGGCCGCGTGAAAAGGCTTTTCGAATTGACGTAGCCCACGATGTTGTCGATCGACTTGCGCCAGACGAAGATACGCGAATATTTCGAGTCGACGAAACGCGCCGTGAGCTGTTCGATCGAGGTGTCGTCGATGTCCACGGCCTCGACGTCCACACGCGGAACCATGCAGTCCCTGACGCGCAGGTCGGCGAAATCCAGCGCGTTCTGGAAGAGTTTCAGCTCGTTGTCCGGTTCCGAATGCTGCTCCGGGCTGTTCGAGTCGAGCAGCGCCGCAAGGTCCTCGCGGTCGAAACTCGGAGTGATGTTCCGCTCCTCGACGCGGCGGCCCAGAAGGTGCAGAATGCCGTGGGAAAGCAGCGTCGTGAAACGCGCCACCGGATAGAGGACGATGTAGAAAAAATAGATCACCGGCGCCAGCGCGCGGTAATAGAAATTGGGATTGTTCCTGAAAATCGACTTAGGGAGAAACTCGGCGAAGAAGATGATGATGACCGTCGAAACGGCGGTGTCCACGGCGACCGAGCCGCTCCGGGCGAGCTGCTCCCACCCCAGCGAGGCATAGATGCTGCGCAGAAGCAGCGACATCGCCAGCGAATAGACGACCAGTGCGATGTTGTTGCCCACGAGGATCGTGGTGATATACTGCCCCGGATGGCGGGCGAAAACCTCGGCAATCTGGTCGAACATGCGGTTCTGCTTGCGGTCGATCTCCAGCTTGAGACGGTTCTTGCTCGTAAAGGCAATCTCCATCCCCGAGAAAAAAGCCGACAGCAACAGCATTACGACGATCAGGACGACGGTGGTGAGCATCGCTTTCAGTTTTTGAGTTTGGGTTCGACGGAAACCTGCTCCTCCCGCAGGACCGGACGCGCCTCCTCCCGGGAGCCGTCCCGCATTTTCAGCGGCCGGCGCTCAACCTCCGCCTCGGGTCTTCCGACCTGCCTTTCAGCCGGCCCGGCGGGAATCTCCCGGGCCGGAGCGGCCGCAGGCCCATCAGCGGGCCTCCCGGATTCGGACGTCCGGACGGCGGACCGGCTGTCGGAGGGCCGGCTGTCGGAGGGTTTCGGAACCGGGCGCACGGACGTGGAATCCGTGGCCGCAGAGTCGGCGCTCTGCTTCATCTCGACCTCCATACGGCCCTTCATGCGGCGAAAACGCCAGTCCTTGAACTCCTCGTCCGATTCGAAACCTTCGCCGATGAAGACATCGCGGCCGTTGTTCTGCACGATCTTCGAATCGACGTTCGAATAGATTTTCTTGGTCCGCGCATTCCAGAACAACTGCTGGGTGTAGAGGGTTTTGCCGTCGGATTTCTCGACGACGACGTTGCCCTTGGCCTCCCACAGTTCGCGGTTCTCGTAATAGATGGCGTAGTTGGCCGTCAGCACGGCGTCCACCGTGGTCAGCGAATCGTTCTGGTAGGTAGTAATCTTCACGCCCTTGCGGAATTCGCGGTAAGGTTCGCGGGCCAGCGAATAACCTTCGAGCAGCGGCGTGACGAAATGGTACGACCGGCGGCCGTTCTGCGACATCACGACCGAAAGGTCCTCGCTGTATTCGGTCATCATTGTCTCCTCGGAAGCCGACGCGCGGCCCGCATCCTTGTCCGCACACGAGAATAGCAAGATAGCACTCCCCGTCACGGAGAGTGCTACCCTGATCGTTCTTGTCATGCGTTTTCCCATCAAAGCCTGTCGGGAGCGTGTTTTTTAGCGGGCACGGACGGTGGTGGTGATACCGGCGGCCGTTCCGCAGGTCACCGTATAGCGCGCACCCTCCTGCAACTCGTTGAAGAAGCACTCCTCCGAGCTGGGGAAAACCGAACGGAACTTGCCGAGGGAACTCTTGGCGTGCTCCATGTACTCCGAATCGGCCGGGAGCAGCTCGACCGCCTTGGCCATCGTATCGTAAGCGGCCCAATAGGTCGCCAGACCGGCGAAACCGCCGCACGAACCTGCCGACGAAGCATAGCACTGCGCCAGGATGAAGTACGGAACGCCGTCCTCGGGATCCAGGTCGCGGGCCTGGCGCGCAGCGGCGGCAGCGCCCGGAATGTCGTTGGACACGAGGCCCACCAGCGCGATGCGCACGAGCAGTTTCTGACGCTCGGCGGGGTCTTTCTCGACATCCAGTGCCTCGTTCAGGTAGGTCTTCGCCTTTGCATAGTCCTTCTTGTTCTGGAAAGCCTGGGCCAGGAACATGGCCGTCTCCGACGAAGGCTTCACCTGATAGTATTTCTCGGCGATCGAGAAGTAGAAATCACCGTCGCACTTGGCGCGCGACATCAGAGCCACGGCCTGCGAAAGCAGCGCCTCGTCGTCGGGAGCGGCGGCCAGCTTGCCCTTGAAGAGTCTTTCGAGATTCTCGCAGCTTGCGGCGCCGCTCAATCCGAACGCAGCGTCGAACTGGCTCTTGTACTCGGCGGCAGCGGGGTTCTTCTCGAAGAACGGCGTCAGACGGTCGTACTCGGCGATGATCTCGTCGGGCATCACCTCGTCGGTATTCCTGTAATCGTCGCAGAGGTTCGAGAAATAGGCCACGACGGTCTCGGGATCGGTGTTGTCGCCGCCGGCCTCGATGGCTGCGCGGAACGCTTCGCGGATACCCTTGCGGTCGGCGGGTTTGTACATCAGATACTCACGGGCCTTGCGGTCGAGGATATAGGGCGTGCCGTACTTGGGATGGTCGCCGAAATACTCGTTGCGCAGGTCGTAAACGATCATCAGCGAGTCGGTGTAGGTGTTTTTCTCGGCGATGCTCTTGGCGCGCGCGATCTTGTTCTTATAAAGCGTGATGCCGCGCACGAAGGTATTCTGCGAAGCCTTCGGACATTTGTCGAGCAGCTCCTTGAGGTAATGCGCGGCAGCGTTGTAGTCCTTGTTGTCGAGCGATTCCTTGAGGAAGTTGCTGTTCAGAATGTTCTGCTCCCGCTCCTGAGGAGTGTCACCCCAAACCGCGTACTTCGGATCACTGAAATCTTGCTGTGCCATCGCTGCGACTGCAAAAAGCGCACACGCAGCAGAAAGCAGGAATTTAACGTTTTTCATCGGTCAGATTAATTTTTGTGTTTCTATCTTTTATTTTTGCTTGCCTGTCACATTAATCGAACTTGGAGCGCATGAACCAATATTCGCCGTTCTCCATCTGTCCCGCGAAGAGCGTGAAGCCGATCGCAAACTTGAAATACTGCTGCCGGACCAGCCCCAGGCGGTCGGCGATGTTGTAACCGCGGCGACCGTACTCGACGCCGATGTCGATGGCCGAGAAGGCGCCGCGCCTCACCGGAATGCCGATGCCCGCCGTCACGGCGTACTGCACGAGCTTGTCCCCGTTGAACGTCTGGTTGTAGGCTCCGTAGCGGAAACCCGCACGGTAGGACCAGCGTTTGAGGAAGTGACGCGCATCGTAACGGTTCGGGGTGTATTCCACACCCATCTTGATCGTGCTCGTATTGGTGTAGGCCACCTTGTATTCCGTCTTGTTCTCCCCGCTGCCGCTGGTTCCCGTCATCTCGTAGCCCGAGTTGCGACCGCCCCAGTTCTGGAACACATAATCCACGCCGACGGCCCACCTGCCGGTCTGGTAATAGGCCCCCACGGCCAGCTGCCGGGGCAGCACCAGCTTCAGGTGCGTCGTATCGCCCTTGACGACCGTGTTGTACAGGTCGCCGATATAGAGTTTTTTCGTCACCTCCGGGTTCAGGTCGCCGCCGAAGTCGTACGTCGCGCCGAAGGTCAGGATGCGCTTCGCGTTCAGAATCGCGTTCCACTGCACGCCGACCTGCCCCTTGATGCTCGAAATGCTGTAATTGTCCTGCCCCACCGTCGAGGTGAAGGTTCCCTCGCCCGTAATGGCGGTCGGGGTCATCACGAACGTACGGTCGATGTCGCCCCAGTAATACTGTGCGGCGATACCCACCGAAAAATTCTTGAACGGCTCCCAGCCCAGGCCGACCTTGACCTCCGTCACGTCGCCCTCGCCCTGGTAGTTGTACTGAATATTGCCGACGTTGGCGTAAATGGGGTCTTCGGGATCGTATTCGTGATAATACTTGGTCCTGTAACCCACCGAACTGTAAGGCGTGAGGCTGAAACCGAGTCCCAGCCGCTTCGCCACCGGCATCTGGAAAGCGATGTCGTGAAAGTTGAACGTGTTGTAGGCCGTCCGTTTCCCGACGCCTCCGACCGTCTGGGCGTTGTAGTAGTTCTGCCCCTCCAACCCGAAGTTGAAAAGGAAAGTCTTCTGCGGAGCCGCGCTGTAAGCCGCGGGGTTGAGCAGGTTGACCGTACTCACCGAACGCATGGCCACACCCGCACCGCCCATCGAGCGCATCTGCAGCGTACCGGGGGTATTCTGTTCGCCGATGCCGTACATCGTATAGGGCGAGAATGCGTTAATACTGCTTGTCTGGGCCGAAACGGCAAAAGGAAACATCGCTGCAGCCGCGACAACCAGCTTAATCAAGGTGTTCTTCACTTGCATTGTACTCTAAAATTCGATCCAATCCGCAAAAGACCAGATTACAATTTGCAAATATCGTGTTTTTAATTCTTTTCGCAAAGTATTTCGCGTCCCCGCCGGTAAAAATTACGCATAAATCGTCGATTTTTTTCTCCATCCGGGCCATATAGCCCTCAATTTCGAAGGTCAGCGAGTTCATCACCCCCAGGCGGATGGCCTCTTCGGTGGTGAGCCCCTGCAACTCCCCGCTTTCGGTCGGACCGCACAGCGGCAGGCAGGCCGTGTAGTCGTGGAGCGCCCGAAAACGGGTTTTCATCCCCGGCGAAATGCCCCCGCCGCGGAACGTGTTGTCGGCCGTCACCAGGTCGATCGTGACGGCCGTGCCGAAATCGACGATCAGCACGTTGCGCCCCGGGTAAAGCACCGTGGCGCCCACGGCGGCGGCCAGCCGGTCGCGGCCCAGCGTCTCGGGCGTATGGTAGGCGTTGGCAACCGGCACGGGGGTCTGCGAGGTGAATTCCAGCAGGTAATCCGCATAGGGTCTGACCGTTTCGATCACGTCGTCCGCTTCGCCGCGCGTCGAGGCGACGACGGCCTTCGCGGCCCTGCGGCCCTCCAGCAACTCGCCGAGCATCGACGGATGCAGCCGCTCCACGCAGCGCTGGGCGACGATCCGTCCGCCGTCAAAAACGGCCAACTTGACAAGGGTGTTGCCTATGTCTACGATCAGATTCAAAGCTGCTGCAGCGTTTTGTATGCGTCTTCCACGTCTTTGACATTCCTAACGGTCATCGCCAACCGATTATTGTGCTGTTTGAGCACAAATCGGTCGGGCCGCTGCGTAACCCGCTGCAACAGGGTCATAAAGGCCTCGCTCTTGTAGAAAGGCGAGTTCTCCTCGCCCACGAAATGCACGATCATCAGCCCGTTCTTGACCTTCACGCGCTCCATGCCCAGACGAATGGCCTCCCAGCGCAGGCGCACGACGTTCAACAGCTCCTTCGCGGCGCGCGGCAGGGGACCGAAACGGTCCGCAAGACGGCTCTCGAAGGCCTGCAAAGCCTCCTCGTCCTTCGTCGAGTCGAGTTCGCGGTAGAGTTTCAGGCGTTCGGCCTGCTGCGAAACGTAGGCGTCGGGCAGCGCGGCCTCGACCTCGATGTCGATGTGCGCGTCGTCGATGAAACGCATCTGCTCCACGACCTCCTGCTCCCCGTCGCTCAGGCCCGGGACATGAAGCCCCTCGGCACGCAGTTCGGCCACCGCCTCGTTCATAATCTTCTGGTAGGTCTCGAAACCGATGTCGGCGATGAACCCGCTCTGCTCGGCGCCCAGCAGGTTGCCCGCGCCGCGGATGTCGAGGTCCTGCATGGCGATGTTGAACCCCGAACCCAGGTCGGAGAACTCCTCGATGGCCCGCAGACGCCGTCGCGCGTCGGACGACAGCAGCTCGTCGGGCGGCGAAAGCAGGTAGCAGTAGCCCTTCTGGTTCGAACGCCCCACGCGGCCGCGCAGCTGGTGCAGGTCGCTCAAACCGAAGTTCTGGGCGTTGTCGACGATGATCGTATTGGCGTTGGGAATGTCGATGCCGTTCTCGACGATGGTCGTCGACACCAGCACGTCGAATTCCCCGTAGATGAAGTCCATGATGAGTTTCTCCAGCTGCTCGGCCGGCATCTTGCCGTGCCCGACGGCCACGCGGGCCTTCGGGCAGAGGCGCGTGATCAGCCCCTGGAGGGCCGGCAGGTCCTCGACGCGGTTGTGGACGAAATAGACCTGGCCGCCGCGGGCGAGTTCCGCCTCGACGGCGTCGCGGATGATCTCCTCCGAGAATACGTGCGACTCGGTGAGGATCGGCTGGCGGTTGGGCGGCGGGGTCGAAATGACGGACAAGTCCCGCGAACCCATCAGCGAGAATTGCAGCGTGCGCGGAATCGGCGTGGCGGTGAGCGTCAGCGTATCGACCGAAACGCTCATCTCGGTGAGCTTTTCCTTGGCGGCGACGCCGAATTTCTGCTCCTCGTCGATGATCAGCAGCCCCAGGTCGCGGAACACGATCTGCTTGCCCAGCATCTTGTGCGTGCCGATCAGGATGTCGATCTTCCCCGAGGCGAGGTCCTCGCGGATCTGGCTGACCTCCTTCGTGGATTTGGTGCGGTTGATGTACTCCACCCTCACCGGGAAATCGCGCAGACGCTCGGTGAACGAGCGGTAGTGCTGCAAGGCGAGGATCGTCGTCGGAACCAGCACGGCGACCTGCTTGCCGTCGACGGCGGCCTTGAACGCCGCGCGGATCGCTACCTCGGTCTTTCCGAAGCCCACGTCGCCGCACACCAGCCGGTCCATCGGCTGGG